>Ga0255053_10000180_pt1 | contig 33092 bp, 30 predicted proteins | sample JV7_2_22_MG_FD_188635 | JGI IMG/M metagenome (GOLD analysis project Ga0255053, IMG submission 188635) | Seawater microbial communities from Jervis Inlet, British Columbia, Canada - JV7_2_22 | ecosystem: Environmental > Aquatic > Marine > Inlet | place: Canada: British Columbia | collected... | reverse complement strand
CAGGAGCTTCGGTGCGGCGAAGGGGCTATTAGTTGCATCCTCGAAGTCCGGGTGAACAACCAACGGCGGATGCACGCTAGTGAACCCGACATAGGCGTAGAACGGTTTGTCTTCCGCGTGGTTGCGGCGGATGAAGTCGATCGTCTTCTCGGTGATCTTCTCATCCATGAAAGGCCGGGTCTCCAGGTTGAACTCGTCGACCACCTCGTAGGGCTGGCCCTTGACGGCTTGCTTGATCTTCGGAGTCGGCCAGTTCGGGGGATACATCGGGTGGGAGGACCAGCCGGCCTCATCGGAGGACTCGGTGATGCCCCACCACTCGTCGAAGCCCTGGTCGGTCGGGATCCGACCGGCGACGTTGCCGAGGTGCCACTTGCCGAAGCAGGCTGTCGCGTAGCCGCCGTCGGACAACAGGTTCCCCATGGTGTACTCCCACGGCGAGAGCCCGTAGTGGCCGGGTTCGCCGGGCTGCGGGACCCGGAATGTGCCACAGCGGACCGGCATGCGTCCGGTCATGATGGCGGTGCGGGTGGGGGTGCACTGTGCTTCGGTGTTGTGGTTTGTGAAGCGGATCCCTTCCGACGCCAACTGGTCCAGGCGGGGCGTGGGATTGAGGGCGCCATAGCAGCCCAGGTCACCCCAGCCGGTGTTGTCGACAAGCATGAATACGACATTTGGTTTGTTTGCCATCTTATTTCTCCTTTCTATTTCCTTACCTAAATTCAATATTAATCTTCAGTTTGTGTTGACGTCTTCCGAAGAAGCTACTATTCGGCCGGTTCTTCTGTTTCGTTCGATTCAACTTCCTCCTTTGGCTGAATTACCTGGTTCAATTCAGCCTGCCCGGATATGCTCAGTCAGCGCTGCCTTCTGGCTCTTCGAATTCCTCGGCCAGTGCGTCTTCGGCGATGGCCGCACCCAGTTCGGCCGCGCCTACCGCTCCTTGGGCCAACCCTTCGGCAGCAATATCGCGGGCCGCGTCTTCCAGTTCCATGGCAGTTGCCAATTCTTCGGCCCCTTGGGCGGCCAAAACAACCCCGGCTACAGCCAAATCGTCGCTTTCTTCAGCTATAGCTTCAGCGGCTATCTTCCTGAGCAGTCCCTCGGCCATCTCGTTCGCACCAAGTTCTGCAATTTCGGCGCCGGTCGCTGCCAGAAGATTAGAGAGTGCCCTCGTGCTAGCCGCTTGCAGAATAACTTCTACGGACGCTTCCTGGAGCTGTTCACCTCTGCTCTCCAAAAAGGCGGACAGTACCGGCATCTGCATCATGTCAACGACATCGCTCACGGCCCACATCTCGCCGGCAACTCGGGCTACTTCCAGGCCAAGCTCCAGATCCTCCACACCCATCAGGCCAACCATGGCGCTCATGGCATCCACATCATCAGAGGCCAAAAGCAGTTCCGCCCCTTCGGCGATATCATCGGCCCCGGCCGCGGACACAACCTGGCTGAGTTGGGCCAACCGATCGGCCACAACCTCGGCATCCATTGCCCTGGTCAGGTCGCTGACCCCCGCGGCGGCGGCTACTTTGGCGAGATCGGCCACATCTTCGGCCACATCTAATGTGTCCGCGGCGTCGGCCAGATCTTCCAGCCCATCAAGGGCCGTTTCTTCAGCCTCCAGTTCCAAATCCTCTTTTAAATTATCGGACTCTGCCATTATTGTTTCTCCTTAAGTTGATGATAATGGTTCGTATTTCTCTTATCGCTCTACTATCGGCGCCGGGTCGTCCGGCGCGCGGTCCTTCGGGCCGGCCTGCGACCGGTACTGGCCGGTGCACGTCGGCGGCTGGTCCGCCGGGATGTCCTTCGGGCTGTTCGTCTTACTGCTGGCATAATTCACTCTCCTTTGTTCTAACTTTATATTCAATATCTTAACCACATGATTTCAGCTTGACTCCGAAAATAAGCCTAGAAGGAACAGGGCGAATACGATCACCAGGGCCACCTGCAAGATTGCCGTCAGAATGATCGTCATCCTGGGGGACATCACATTCAGTTTTCGTTCGATTTGCAATCCATTGACGATCTTCTGGTAGTTGTTGAGGGTGACAATAATCATCGTGTAGCCCACGGCCATGAAAACGCCAGCCAAAACCAGGCTCAGCCATTCCGGCCAACTTTCACCCAGAATGGCCACAACCACCGTTCCGGCGCCGGCAATGGCCAGCCCGGTACGCAGAACTGAATAGTAAGTTCGTTCCGCAGCCATATGAGTGCGTTCCAAGGCATATAGATTTGAGTCTGGCTGGTTATTTGTGGTCATTCGATCTCCTGATCAGGATGGTAATTAGATTGAGCTTCAAGTGATCCATTTGCCGGCTCAGACATAGCCGGGATCTGGTCGGCCGCGGCTTCGTAGACATTGCCATAGACATGGCCCTCGCCGAGAGTGTCAATGACGCCATCCCGACTTAATACCTCCATCACCTGCGGTTTCACCCGTGTCAGCCGCAGATCGATGTCGTAGGCCGTTACCATCTCTACCAACTCAGCCATTTTGCCGGACCCTTGCGAGTCGATGAAGTTAATGCCTTCAAAATCGATGACGATTGTGTGCAGCGGCGGGTCTGCTTGTAGGGCCTGTTCGCGCAGCTCATCTTCGAGGGCATCAGCGCTGGCGAAGAAAAGGCCGGCATCAAAGCCAATTACCAGCATGCCAGGGTAGGTCTCGCTATCAGGAAAATCGTCTATGCTCCTAAACACCTGAGTTCCTGGTTGGCGGCCGAGTACGGGCATGTATGGCGCGGCCGAGACATAAACCAACCAGACAACCGACAAGGCGATGCCGATCATCACCCCCGCCAGTACGCCGGCGCTCAAAACGCCGATAATGGCGGCTATCGCGATCCAGAAGTCCGCCCGGGCCACGCGACGCAGACGGCGCATCTCTTTCACGTTCATCATGCCAAAAACGACGGCATCGATGATGATCGCCGCCAGCACCGCCTTGGGCAGATATGAGAACAACGGGGCAAGTATTAGCAGGGTAAGGATGATGATAACGCCGGTGGTTAGCGAGGAGACAGGCGTCTTGGCACCGGCCGAGTCATTGAGCGAACTGGCCGAGAGGCTGGTGGAAACGGGAATGCCCTGCACCAGGCCGGAACCGACATTGGCCATTCCCTGGGCCACAGACTCCTGGTTGATATCGACGCGATATTTGTGTCTGGCCGCAAACTCGCGCGCGTCACCGGCGCTTTGCGAAAAGCCGATAAGCAGTAAGCCGAGAGCGGCAGCGCCGATCACCGCCCAGTTGTCGATGATGAACTGCAAACTGGGCAGGGCCAGCGACGGCAGGCCGCGCGGTACGTCGCCTACCAGCGCTATGCCTAGGTCGCCCAGATTGAAAATGGCCGAGGCCAGCAGCCCGAGGATGACCAGCACCAGCGCCCCGGGAACTTTGGGGACGGCAAAGCGCAGGCCAAGGATTATGACCAGGGATATGACGCCCAATACCAGCGTCTCCAGATCCGTTTCAGGCAGGCTTTGCAGCCAACTGAACAGCTTTTGCCAGGCGTTCGATCCTTCGATGGATGTGCCCGTGATCTTGGGCAGTTCGCCGATCACCACTTCGATGGCCGCCCCGAAGAGGAAGCCGGTGATCACCGCCTTGGAGAGGAATTGGGAGATCCAGCCCATGCGGAACAAGGCCAGCAGCAGGAAGAGAATGCCGGTGACGAAGGTAATCGCCGCCACCAGAGCCACCGACTCCTCGCTACCGGCGGCCACACCGGCGGTAATGACCGCTCCGGCGGCAACGGCCGCCAACGCCGAACTCGGACCGGTGGCGATCTGCTTCGAAGTGCCAAAGAGGGCATAGATAATCGCCCCGGCGGCGGCGGCGTATAGGCCATTTTGGATGGGCACGTTGGCAATCCCGGCATAGCCCAGGGACTTGGGTATGACCAATGCGGCCACCGTCAGCCCGGCGATCAGATCCAGTCGCAACCACTTCCGTTCATACTGTGGCGCCCACTGCACAATGGGCAGTAAGCGGGCAATCCCGCGTGGTTCTGTTTGTGTTCGTTGAGATGCTTCCGTCATCGTTTTTTTATCCTCAAGTAGGCTCCCTAAATGCCTTTTGCGGCGACAACATGGCCGGAATCTACAGCTTCTACCAGAAGCTGGTAATCGAGATCGGTCTGATCAGCATAAGCCATGGCGAAGTTGGCCACGGCCGAATCAAAGCTTTTGCCCTTGCCCAAATAACCGGTGATCGCTGAGGCATCCCCGGTGCGGGCGTGGGCGCGGGCCAGGCATAAGGCGCATAAATCAAGGTAGGTATTCAGGCCGTCTTCGTCCAACTTGGCCACATCGATTGAGCCCTTCATATCTTTGAGCTGCCGCCAGTAAAAATCGTTAGCAAGATATTCACTCTTGTGCCAGCCGAGAAAAATATCATTGGTGGTTTGCATCAACTGCTGGCCAATCACGACGCGCTGCGCATGATTCGAATACTTAATGGTGTGGGACGGCAGATAGGCCTCCAGTGCAGATGGGCCGGCTTCCTTCAGTTGCAGAATCAAGCCCTCATCGTCCGCGCCGCCTTGCAGCAAAACGATCATGCAGCGTGTGCCCACACTGCCCACCCCGCCGACACGCAGGGCGGCATCAACAACCTTGTAGCGTGAGAGGAGATACCTTTTTTCTTCGCCCAGGCTTTGCAGATATTGCTGCCAGGCATCTTCGACGCCTGTGGTTGAAATAGCGGTCAAATCTTCCTGGTCAACAAATTGGGCTAGGTGCTCAGCTCGCAAAGGGATCAGCAGCGGCGGCTCACGTCTGATACGGCGCCGGCCATCGTGGTCGATATAGGTTAATTTAGCCAAGGTTTGGGCTTGAGTTTTCGACCGCGCCTTATCAATTAACTTCTGGGCTCGTTTACGTCTTTTTTTGGTAGTGCGGTCGGCAAAAACGTCCTGCAAGGCATCGGCATCCACATAGAAATACCAGACGTCCAGCGTGTCCATCTCGGCAAAACGGGACATGGTCCGCCGGTAAGCGCGCACGACCTCTTGAGCCAAGCCACGATTCGTTTTATCCTTGAAGCCGTTATCCCGTCCGGCAACGGCCGCGCTGGCGGCCAGCCGTTTGACATCCCATTCCCAGGGGCCGGGAAAGGCTTCGTCGAAATCGTTGAGGTCATAAACCAGACGCCTTTCCGGGGAAGCAAAAAGACCAAAATTAGCGAGATGGGCATCGCCGCACAATATGGCCTGCAAACCGCTGTTTGGCGTGTGGGCCAGGTCGGCTGCCATCACCACCGCCGAGCCGCGCAGAAAGGCAAAGGGTGAGGCCAGCATGCGGCCGTATTTAATGGGCAGCAAATGCTGCAGGCGTCCTTCATCCTGGGCTTGCAGCAAGTCCAAGGGGTTGGACCGGTCGGCCGCCGGCCGCCAGTCGCCATGGCTGCTGCGCGACGCTTTCTGGCGCAGCGACTTGCCCATCTTATAGCGTTCTTTGCGTGTTTGCACCTGGATCTGCGGAATGTTTAATGACATCTTTCACCCTATCTTGGTTTACTAGTCAGCCGTCCCCAGCTGGCCTGGTTGTCAAAATACCAGGCCAGGCTGGGAATGTATTTCTTTATCCCTGTTGGCTCGGTTGTTGCAGTCTTAGCCTGTTACTTGTCAAGGAATGGTATATTGTCGGCTGAGACGCTTACTTGCTCGCGTTTCAGGGCCTTCTGGTGTTTCGCCTCGCCCTACCTAGGTGAACGATCTAATAACTCACTTTTATTTTACCGCGCATAACCTCCTTAGAATGGATCGAGTTAGGCGACGGCCATCTAGCCGGCGAAATCTTCGCGTAGCTGAGCTTCCTGTTCATTGGTCATATTGGAGCGGATCAGTGTCATTGGCGTACCCTCGAGAGCCTCTTCCACCTTGTCCACCGTGGTGTCACTAGTCAGCAGGAATAGGGCTGAGGTACCTTCGGTGACCTCAGACTGCACCTCCTTAATAAAGTTGTCGTCTATGCCATAGTCTGAATAGTGACCGGCTAGCGCTCCCATGGCCGCGCCGATGGCCAAGCCAAGGAAAGGCATGAAGAAAAGCAGGCCGAACAACATGCCCCAGAAAGCGCCACCCAGAGCGCCTACTCCGGCCATACTATGAGCCTGGTAGTTCTTGGGCTTCTTCTTGCCGGTCTCCCAGTAGACGATGGCCGCATCCTCTATGGTGATCAGTTGTTGTTTACTCAGACTCTCGAGCTTAGCCAGGACCTGGCCGGCCCCATCGACTGTTTCGAACTTCCATACTGTTAAAGCTGCCATAATCGAATCTCCTTTGTTTGTTATTGGTTGATATTTGATTGGGTAGGACGGGTCGCTGGACCCGTCCACCCCTTATGCAGGCTATTCAGCCTTATCTTCTTCCTCCGCCTCGCCTTCTTCGCCTTCGACAGTACCAGCGACATCGACGACGACCGCGCCTTCTTCGGTGACCACACCAGCCTCATAGGCCACGTCATCCCCGGCGGCCGCTAAAACCTCATAGGCCACGCCTTCTTCCGTGGCGACTGCGTGTCCGACGACAACTCCTTCTTCGGTAGCAACCAACCCCTGGATGTCGGCCGCATCCTCACCGGCAGCCATCCTCTCGGCCACGACACCCTCTTCGGTCACGGCGAAGACGTAGGCTACATCCTGGCCGGCCCGGAGCGTGTCGCCAATGTCAGTCGACAAGCCGTAGACCACCTCGTCCAGCTCCTTATCGACCTCCTTCATCGTTTTCCTGTCGACCTTGACTTCCTCGAAAACGGCGATGACGGCCGAGTTGCCGGGTTGAAGCACTGTGCCTAATTCCTTCAGGCGCTTGTTGTCGAGACCAGCATCACTTAGACCTGCCCCGGCCCCGCCGATGACGGCGCCGGCGGCCGCGCCAGCCGCCAGGCCAGCCGGGCCAGCCAGCACAGCAAACAACCCACCGACGACTGCGCCAATGCCCGCGCCGTGGCCAGCGGACATATCGCCGGTCTCCTTGACTTTCACCTTGCCCTTTTCATCCTTGCGAATGACGGCCACGTTGCGATAGTCGATTTGATGATCTTTCTTGGCCTGCTTGAGTCCGTCGGCCACTTGACCGGCGGCCGTTTCCTCGTGGAAAGCGGCGATTACGATTTGAGTTGGTACCTTTGCCATTATTTTTCTCCTTTAGCGACTATATTGAGCCAATAAAACGAATCGCGTGAACCAATTGGTAACATTATTCTGTGCGGGTTCACGATGAATCACGATATTTGAACTACGGTCTAACCTTCCTCTACCTCAAACGTTGTAACGGTGGTGTCGGTTTAACGTGGCTTATTGTTGATCTGGGACTGCCAGCCTGACAGTTCTTTCCCTGCTTTAATCGCGCTACATCTGTATCGAGAAGCGCCGTGCCGTCAACGGGTTTGCGAAAGAAACTTACCGCATTCAGCTTCTGTGCTTTCCGCCTGGTTTCCGAATCGTCAAAAGCCGTCACAACGATGATCGGCGGATGCAGGCCGCGGGCCTGTAGTTCCACCTGCAGTTCCTCGCCTGACAGCCCGGGTGCTCCTGCGTCCAACACCACACATCCGGGCAACTCAGAGCCAAGAGCGTCAATGAACTCGTTTGCGGATGCAAAGTCGCGGACATCGTAGTTTGCCGTTCGCACCAGGCGAGCAATTCCCTTCCTGGCAGATGAGTCACTATCCAGCACAAATACAGAGTTCACTCTTACAGTTTTGTTATGGGTTCCCATTAGCTATTTCTTCTAATCTCCGGTTTTTTGACTCGTCTACCATCGCCCTTTGATACTGCGAAAACCGTTGGAGTACGTCCCTTCGAAGGAAGATTGGCACATAAGTTGTGATGCGAACATCTTCATACAAAGAAGCAACTTCTGTAATTACTTTTCTGATTTCCGAGCGCGATGTTGTTCCATTTAAATCATTCCAAATCTGCTCGACGATAGCGTCTACAACCCAATCAGCCTGGTTTCTGATGCCCCCATTATTACCTGAGTTCAAATCACTTTCGTTCATTTAAGATCTCCTGGTGAATTTCCTCCCACAGTTCTTGATATGCCTTAGAAGCCCGGGATGCGGGCGCGAAGGCCGGGACCGGCTCGCGATAGATCCCCATCTGCTCAACGTGTGATAGATAAGGGATGACGCTGCGTAAAACACCATTGAAGTTACCCCTGGCCCAAGTTGCCAGTTCTCGATGCATTTTTTTCCGTCCGTCTACAAATGAGAAAAATGAATACACGCCATTTGAACGATATTTATTCTTTTTGAGAAAGGATAGTAATTGGGCGTGTGTTTGGATTGATAGAGTCGAAGGGATAAGTGGAACGAGCAAATCGTCAGCCGCGTTAAAGATATTTTCGGCCAAGATATTGATAGTCGGCGGGGTGTCCAGGATTATCAAGTCATATTCTTCCCTGAAAGGGTTGAGGATTTCTTTAAGTTGTTGTTTTCGGCTTCTTTGCCGGTTAAAGGTGATATCCAGATTGCGATGGGTGAAATCGGCCGGCAGCAAGTCCAGGTTCTCATAATCGGTGCCTTTGATGCTCCGGTCTATTGGTTTATGCGCTCTGACTAGCCCCCGCGCTTTAGGCTTCAGCTTTGGCTTGACCCTGAAGTAAAAGGTTGCCGAAGCCTGCGGGTCCAGATCGCAGATAAGCGTCACCAGCCCTGATTGGGCTGCCAGATAGGCTAAATTCACGGCCGCGGCCGTCTTGCCAACGCCGCCTTTGTTGCTGTACAGGGCCAGGATCGTCATCGGCCGGCCTTCCTTTTTGTGGCAAAGAGCTGGCGGAATGATTTTTGGTTGGCCGGGGAAGCGAATTCAGCGAAAGTATCGGCAAAATTCGCTTTTACTTCTTTCTGCCTGTATCCTAATTTCTCAACCAGGTACCCGGTCGCCACCAACGCCTTTCTCGACCGGGGATCGTCAAGCGGCAGTTCCTCAGCCATGTGCATTAAGTATTCTTGCTGAACCGACAAGTCGTTGAAGTTGCCCAGGTTGTCCTGCAATTTCTTGAGCTGTTTTATCAGCCTGGCCATCTTCTTTCTTGGAAAGAGACTGGCGAAGAACTCCATCAAGTAGCGCAGCTTCTTACATTCGATCCTCAGGGCATGTAAGAGCTCGTCCTTGGTATGGGCCAAGATGTAGTCACCATCCCGGATCACCCGTCGATAGCGCTTGTAAATCATCTTGCGGGCCAGCTCGACGATGGGCATCGTTGCATTGGCCGCGTCTGGTTCTTTCGGGACGGGTTCGTTCAAGAATTCTTCCCACTCGTTCATCGCACGGGCATATTCACTCGACAAGAGACCCTCTATGACCTCTTCCAGGGCATGATTTCGCAGGAGCCGCAGGTAATCAAAGAGCGGTACGATGTCTTCGCGCATCGCTTCTGGAAGCCTGGCCTGGAACTCACCCTCAGACAACAAGTAGACGTCAAGATCCCGTAGCTGGTTTGTGAGCTGGCCCAAGGTCCTGAACTCTTGCTTGAAATGCTCGGTTACTTCTGTCGGAAACACATTCCGGATCTGGCTCAATGCCGACCGGGTGCGGCGGATGGCGATGCGATAATCATGAAGGTATTCGGTGTCGATATCGGCTTTGATGCCCGCCTCATTGGCCTTCATGACCTCGAACAGGTAGCGCAGGATCACTTTTGCCGAGGCATCGGACCGTTTTTTGGACTTTAACTGCAAGTTCAGCTTGCCAGAGTAGCTGCCCGGCTTCCGGTCGGCTCGCTCGAGAGCGCTGAAGTAGAGATCTTCGAGCATGGGCGTTTCTGTCCCTACTCGACCCAGGCGTTTGGCCAGTTTGCGTGAATACTTGGGATATCCACGAACCGGCCGCAAGCTTAAATAGGTTACCAGGACAGGTTCACTTTCCTCGCCGGCCGTTCGCACTTCGGTCGTAACAAGACGCGCGACTGTTTTTTCATCCGCGTTTAGAATTCGATAGGTCATTGACTGGGTATGGACATCGGCCAGTGGCAGAAGCGTTCGCATTTTAATGATTGGCTCAAGGCGTTCCCGTAGTGGGCTTTCAGGCAGGTCCCAGAAAAATTCAGGCGCCAAATCACATGTGAGACAGTTCAAAGCTTCGCCATCGGATAACTGATCCAAACCAATCTCTCGGCCGGCGTGTCGAAGCACCAGAGAACGATTGAACAAGCGCCAGTCGAAGGTGTCGTAAAATGTCCATTTTTCTACAGTGGGTGGTTCCACCAAGAAGGCGAATTTTCCGGTCAGAAGTTGGTCGATCTGACCTGGCTCGTATTCGTCTGATAATCTGAAGTGTAGGTTGGTACCCAAAACGAATTCTTCCTATTTCTTGCGCTTCTTTTTGGATTTTTTCTTCTTAGACTTCTTAGCCTTCTTTGTCTTCTTAGCCTTTTTTGGTTTCTTGGCCTTCTTGGATTTCTTCTTTGGCTTCTTTTTGGCCTTGGGCGTTACCTTTTGCTGTGGCGCGGCTTCATCAGCAGGCCCGGCCGTTTCCTCAACATCCAGTAATTCCTGTTGAGCTTCTTCCGGCTGTGCTTGACTCAGCAATTCTTGTGGGAATATAGCCGTTCCGTCCTTGCGGAACTTGCCAAGCCAGTAGCGCAGCTGTCCTTTCGTGAGTCCGGCCTGCTGACAGGCTTCAGTCTGTGTCGCGCCTTCGTCGATGGCCAATAATGCCTGCGCCCGCGAACCGTGAGGTGGTTCTTTGGTAGCGATCTGGCTGAAGATGACCCGCTCCTCAGAGCTCAGCAATCTACTCTCTTTTTGCGGGGGTTCTTCATTTTTACTTCTTGTTGTCATCCGTTATTTCTCCCTAATGACCCTTACTAAAGGTAAGGGGCAAAATACACGTTTCATTATTTGAACGTTCCGTGCTTTCAGGGCGTGGCCTTGCGGCCAGTGGATGAACCCGCGACGCCTCCGGGTCATCCACCAGCTCTATCATTGCTTTGGTCGCAAAGCCGATTTATGCTGTTTAGGCGCCGGCCGTGCCGACGGTTTAGCCAGCACCCTCGTCGTCGTCAGTTTCTTCGGCTGCTGTCTCAATTTGATCGAGCGCCTCTTCCGTCACCTCGTGGGTTTCCGGCTCGCCGCCAAGCTCAGCCAATTTGGCCGATACGCCATCCGCTTCGTCAGCTTTGGCCAGGATACCCACGGCCGCTCTGCCGCCATCCAGTTCGTCATCGAACCTGGCCAGGTCCTCCTTAGAAATGCCCAGCCCCTTGTGGAATAAGGCACCGAAAATACCACCAACAACCACACCGCCCACTAGCGTCAGGCCACCGGACAATACGGCGGCCAGAGCACCGAGAACTGCACCTGTCCCTGTCTTGCGCTTGCCTACTTTGTGAGTCTTAATCTTGCCCTTGTCATCCTTGGCCAGGACGCCAATGGCGCCTAGCTTGACTTCCTTGCTAGCTTTGTCCCATTGCTTGATCTGGTCCACTGCCGCATCAGCGGCGTCCTCATTTTCAAAAAAAGCGAGTACCAGTTGTTTTTTTGCCATTTCATTTTCTCCTTTAGGAATATTTAGTATTCAAACATAATAGCGATTCGTGCTAAAGCGTCAGATTGCTGTTCTTGAATCGCCTTTCAAAAATAATATCGACACTCTCCTCGCGCTGGTTGTAAAGAATTCTTGAGTGGACATGTGCATTACTTTGTTCGATATCCTATTTACTTTCGCGCCAGTTGATTAGGGCGCGGCGCCACCATTGCTGAACAGCATGCGTCGCGTCCGAGTCCCTAATCATCCTTGCTGCCAACACCAAACCACCGGAGGATTAGCTTAGCGATTTCTCCGGCGAATAGGAAGAGCAGGGCAACGATGAAGCAGATTCCCCACTGTTGTCTGGTCATTGAGACCGTCTCGAATATCCTTTGGAAGATGCCTAACTCGGTGACCAGGATCATAGCCAGGATGACCCAACCATAGGCGAACCATAAGTTGCGGTTGGAAAATGTTTCACGCCGGAAGACGGTTTCAGTAGGATTGCGCAAACTGAGTGAAAAGGGAATATGAACGATGGAAAACATCACCATGGCCATTGTCTGGGCGGCGGCGGCGTTATCACTTGTTGTCTTGGTCCACTGGTAAGCGCCCACGGAGACGAGGGCGACCAGGGCGCCAATGATGAAGAGGCGAATTGCCAGGGGCCAGGTCATAATCCTTTGGTCGGCCGGACGTGGTTTGCGTTTCATCAATCCTTCGGTCGGGGTATCAAAAACGAAGTTAATGCCGATGGCACCCTGGATGAAGTAGTTGACGAATAGAATTTGCAGCGGGTTAAACAAGACTAACGTCACCCCAAGAGCGGCCGCGGCCAGAAAAGCCAATATGAAGGAGAAAAGGCCGGCCATCTGGAAGCGAAGGTACTTGAGCAAATTGTCGTAGATGACCCGGCCGTATTCGACAGCGCCCACGATGGTGGCAAAGTTGTCATCGGTTAAGATCATAACAGCGGCGTCTTTGGAGACATCAGTGCCCGTAATTCCCATGGCGACACCGATATCGGCTTTTTTCAAGGCCGGTGCGTCATTAACGCCATCGCCGGTCATGGCCACGATTTTGTTCTGCTTCTGCAGCATCGAGACCAGGCGAATTTTATCCTCTGGAGCGACACGAGCGACGACGCCGATGTCATCAAGCTGGGCATCTAATTCCTCATCGCTCAACTTGTTGAATTCGGCACCAGTAAGGGCCCGGCCTTCAATGCCTAACTGTTTGGCGATGGCAGCGGCCGTGACAGCATGGTCGCCGGTAATCATGCGTACCTGGATGCCGGCCGAGTGACATTCAGCGATGGCGTCTCTAGCCTCTGCACGAGCGGGATCGACGATACCAACCATGGCTAAGAGGTTCAGATCGTTGACTTCGTTCAGCAGATCGGCGTTCGGGTCAAAGGATGCCGGGTCAAAATCCCGTTGGGCCGTGGCCAGGACTCGCATGCCTTGTTTGGCAATTTCTTCATTGACTTCCACGACCCGCGGCCGTATAGTTTCATCCAGGGGTACGGCTGGATCCTGATCAGCTCGCACAGAAGTGGCCCGGGCTAATATCACATCAGGAGCACCTTTGACGTAGCAACGTACGACGGCATCTCCGTTGGCGTTGGTCATGTTGTGGAAAGTAGCCATAAATTTATAAGCGGAGTCAAAGGGGACTTCGGCGATGCGCGGATATTCGTTGCGCGTCGCTTGCACCATCATCCCCCCCTTTTCAGCCAGAACTACCAGCGCCAATTCGGTTGGATCGCCAACAACCTCACCATCGGTCACGACTGCATCCGCAGCCAAGGCCATTGGCAGCAAGTACGGATCGAGGTCGGTCTCCTGTCGACCGCCAATGTGACGGATTTGACCTACAGTCTCATATCCTTCACCGGTGATTTCATATCGATGTCCCGCAATGACCAGAGTGCGGGCGGTCATCTGATTTAGCGTCAGGGTCCCGGTTTTGTCAGAGCAAATAGCCGAGGTGGAACCCAGGGTTTCTACGGCCGGGAGTTGCTTGATAACTGCGCCACGACGGGCCATTTCTTGGGTGCCCAAGGACAAAATCAAGGTCACGACGACGGGCAAAGCCGTGGGAATGGCAGCGATGCCCAGGGCTATGGCCAGGACAAAGAGTTCCTCGAATTCGGTATCCCATCTTGTCATGCCAATAATCATGATCAGCACCAAGGCGATGCCGGCCAAGGAGGCAATGATGATGGTCAGGTCATCGATCTGCTTTTGCAGGGGAGATTTTTCTTCCTCGGTAGCCTGCAACATGCCGGCGATGTGACCTACTTCCGTTTGCATGCCGGTCCCGGTCACGATCATTTCGCCCCGGCCGCGGGTGACGCTGGTTTGCATATAGGCCATGTCGAGGCGATCGCCTAGAGGCGCTTCTGGATCTTCGACGGGATCGGTATCTTTCAACACCGGGGTGCTCTCGCCCGTAAGGGCAGCCTCTTCGATTTCTAATGTGGCGGCGAGGAGTAAGCGGCCGTCGGCGGGAACGCGGTCTCCTGCTTCAAAGAGGACTACATCCCCGGGCACAATCTCCTCAAGGGGAATTTCCAGCGCCTGACCATCACGGCGAACCCTGGCTTGAATATTCATCATCTTGCGCAGGGCAGCGACACTGTCGGCTGCCTTGCGTTCCTGGTACAAGCCCGCATAGGCACTACCAACGGTGAGCAGAAACAGGATCAGGCCGGTGGTATAGTCACCAATAATGAAGCTGCCGATGGCCGCCGCCAGGAGCACGATGCGCATATAATCTTTGTACTGCCGTAAAAAAGCGCGCCAGGTCGGCTCTACTTCTGTTTCGGTTAAGGAGTTGGGACCGTATTGCTCTAAGCGTTGGGCTGCTTCGGCTTTACTCAAACCTTGAGCAGGATCGACCTGGAGCTCCTCCCTGACCGCTTCTGGGGTCAAGGTGTACCACATTGGTTGGCTTTCTGTAACTTCTGACATATTCTTCTCCTTCAGCTCAATATTGATTGGGTATAAAACGATAGGGATAGTCTGGTTCTACATAATCGCCCTTCGCCTGGCGCTTGGGGAACTTGACCGGCTCGCGCGGCACTTCTTCATACGGCACCATGCTGAGCAGGTGGCTGATACAATTCAGACGCGCCCGGCGCTTGATGTTGGCATCCACCACATACCAGGGGCTTTCCGGCGTATCTGTCGCCGCAAACATCGCATCACGAGCCTGGGAGTAATCAAACCAGTGGCTGTAGCTCTTCAGGTCCATGGGGGTAAGCTTCCAGATCTTGCGTTGGTCTTCGTCGCGCGCCCTAAGCCGTTCGTCCTGGATTCCCATGTCTACTTCCAGCCAGTACTTGATCAGGATGATTCCGGAGTGGATGATCGACTGTTCGACGGCCGCTGCGTACTTGAGGAAATATTGCACCTGTTTCTCAGTGGCAAAGCCCATCACGCGTTCTACCCCGGCCCGGTTGTACCAACTGCGGTCGAAGATCACCACCTCGCCAGCAGCCGGCAGATGGGGCATGTAGCGTTGAAAGTACATCTGCGTTTTCTCCCGGTCCGTCGGGGCCGGCAATGCCACGACCCGGAAGACGCGAGGACTGACTCGTTCGGCGATACGCTTGATCACCCCTCCTTTGCCGGCCGTATCGCGACCCTCGAAAACGACGCAGATCTTGGCCCCGCTGGCTTTCACCCATTCCTGTAGCTTGACTAGCTCTACCTGGAGTTTCCTGAGTTCCTTGTCGAATTCTTTGCGTTTCATCTTCTTCTTTTCTTTTGACATCTCACTCTCCTTGATTGAAGTCAACACCTAAGGATTGGGCCAGCGGCGTTTCGCTGGTTGCGGCTAACTGAAATTGCTGAAATCCTCGATAACCTGTTTGATTAACCAGGCCTGGCGGCTTCTGGCGTGGTGGGTTCGGCACGCCGGTTTCCCACACCATAAAGTGTCACCTGCTCAGGCGCTGGTTCAGGCTCGACGTCCGGTTCAATATGCCGGATTTGGAAGCCAATTAGAGCATAGGCGAAGGAAATGACCACATTGATCAAATTAAAAAAGCAGAATGGTAAGTAGGCCATGGTAGCAATCCCCAATGTTGCCGACATGTAGGCCCCGCAGCTGTTCCAGGGGACAAGAGGCGAGGTTATGGTGCCGGTGTCCTCCAGTTCCCGGGATAATGTTTCCGGGGCGATATTTCTCTCCTGGTAAAGCTCGCGGAACATCCGGCCGGGAAGCACAATGGCCATATATTGATCACCAGCCACGATATTCATGCCGATTGAGGTTAACCCTGTTGCCGCTACCAGAGATTTGTCTGATTTCGCAGCATTGACGATTGGTTGCAACAAGCGGGTCAACAGCCCTGTGTACTCAAGTACGCCGCCAAAGGCCATGGCACTGATAATGAGCCAGACAGTGGTCAACATACTGGCCATACCACCTCGTGAAAACAAAGTGTCCAGCCCCTCGTACCCGGTATCGATCACAAACCCGGTAGCCATGGCGGACCAAACGCCCTTAATCATAGTCAGGGGGGTGCTGAGCGAGGGATCGTTGACAAACCCGGTCACTACCTCGGGCTGCAGGATAACTGCCACTATCCCGCCCACTAATGCGCCTGTCAATATCGTGGGAAAAGCGGGCATCTTTCTGAAAGACATGATTAACACAACCAGCAACGGAATGAGGGTGAGTAAGCCAACGGAATAAACACTTTCGATGATTCTCAAGACCTCTGTGAGATCCAGAGGGGCTTGTGGTGTTGTGTTGAAGCCGATGATGGCAAATATAACGGAAGCAATGAGGATGGAGGGCACAGCCGTCCACATCATGCCTTTGATATGGGTAAATAGGTCCGTGCCAGCCACGGCCGGTGCCAGATTTGTGGTTTCCGAAAGGGGTGACATCTTATCGCCAAAATAGGATCCAGAAATTATCGCCCCCGCGGTAATCTCTGGTGACACCCCCAGCGCGTTGGCAATGCCGATTAAGCCTACACCGAGGGTACCCACCACCGTCCAGGAACTACCGATACTCAAGGCCAGCAAGGCACTGATAATGACACAGGCCAGGTAGTACCAGTTGGGATTCAGCCATTGGATGCCCAGATGCACCAGCGTCGCGATGGTGCCTGACATCATCCAGGTTCCAACCAAAGCTCCTACAGCCAATAATATGAAAATGGCGCCCATGGCGGTAGAGATGCCTTCTACAGCCGCATGACCCATGTCCGCCCAGCGATGTCCATTCTTCAAGCCAATTAACCCGGCGATAACGGCGCATAGCATGAGGGCCACTTGCGTTGGACCTGATACCGCCTCATCGCCAAATAGATAGATCGCACCTCCCAGGAAAATGATAAGCGCAAGAATCGGAATCAGCGCATCAAGCATGGTTGGTGGCCTGATCTCTCTGCTCGATTTAGTCGTTTCTTCTTCCATAGATAACCTCTGGTTAGCTAGATCTCCTCTGGATAGCGACCGTTTTTTATCAAAAGGTTAAGTAGTGCGTAGGTCTGTTCACACTACGCACTACGTGATAAGCCAAAACCCTAAACTGGATCTCGCAATACCGGACAAGTCATGCAGTGGCCGCCACCGCGTCCACGACCCAGTTCGGAGCCATCGATCTCCATCACGGTGATGCCGGCCTTTCGCAGACGAGCGTTGGTCCATTCATTGCGGTTGTAAGCGACTACTACGCCCGGCCGAAGCGCGACGACGTTGTTTCCGTCATCCCATTGTTCCCGTTCCTGTTCAAACTCGTCGCCGGCGGTAGGCACGACCCTTAGCTCCTTCAGGCCGAGGGCTTCTTGCACCACGTCCAGCCAGCCTTTCTCCTCGACGGTCACGCTCAGCGATCCCTCCGAGTCGCCCGGCCGGTAGCTGATCGGCGTTATGTTTTTGACGACTGGTTCGTAAATCGTGACCAGGTCCCGATCGCAGAAGGTGAAGATGGTGTCCAGGTGCATGCTGGCCCGGTCGGGTGGCATTTTGGCCGCTATCACTCGTTCGGCGGCATTGTGTTTGAACAACTGCTGGGCTACCTGGCTGACTGCCTGGTAGGTTGTGCGCTCGCCCATTCCAATCAGGGCAACGCCATTGCCGATTGGCATCACATCGCCTCCCTCGAGTGTAGCACTGCCGTGGTCCACATCAGGGTCACCCCACCAGATGTTGAAGTCGCCGCCCTTGAATTTAGGGTGATATTTGTAGATGGCTGTCAGATGTAGCGTCTCCTTGCGTCGAGCGGGCCAATACATGGGATTCACTGTGACACCACCATAAATCCAGCATGAACTGTCGCGCGTAAACAGCTGATTTGGCAGTGGCGGCAGAACGAAATCGGTGGCTGGGTAGGCTTTTTCGGCAGTCGTTCGAAAATCTTCAGGAAGTTCATGGACGGTCAAGCCGCCAATCAGGTGGGCTACCAGCCTGGAGGAGTCCATCTCGCCCATCCAGGCCCGCAGCTCGATGGCACCGCCTACCCCTACCTCATTCGGAACCAGCTTGCGATCCAGAATATAGGCGCGTCCTTCCGGGTCATCCACAACGTCCTGCAACAGTTCGTGAACCCGCATAACGTCGACACCAAACTCTTCACGCATCAGGTCTACAAACGCATCATGTTCCTGCCGAGCCTTGCGCGACCAGATCACATCATCAAACAGCAACTCGGCCGCATTCGTGGGCGTCAAGCGCCGCATCTCCAACCCCGGCCGGTGAACAATCACCTTCCGTAGCTGGCCTACCTCAGAATGAACACCAAATTCACTCATTTTCAACTCCTTATATATATGGTGGCTGTCATCGCCGGTCAGTTGACCGTGCCGATGAAACCCATAGAACTTATCCGGCAATCACGTTCGTGCCGGCTTTACCCTCTACAATTTGCTCAATTTCTTCCAAAGAACCAATAGCCGCCCGTTTACCCGTTCTCTCTACAAATTGGATAGCCGCGCTCACTTTTGGTCCCATAGAACCGGCCGCAAAAGAATGTGTTTTCATTTCTGCCGCTGAGATTTGTTCCAGCTTCCTTTGTGCAGGTGTGCCCCAATCCAGGTATACCCCATCCACATCAGTCGCCATGATATACAGATCCGCCTTCAATTCACGGGCCAGCAGCTCGCTGACAAGGTCTTTATCGATCACCGCCTCCACGCCGGTCAACTTCCTGTCCTCCCCGGGTACATACATCGTAGGAATGCCACCGCCGCCACCGCAGATGACAACAGTGTTATGTTCCAGGAGCCATTTAACCGGCCTCATTTCGAAGATGCGTTTGGGCAATGGCGATGGTACGACTCGCCGCCACTTATCTCCATCTTGCTTGAATACCCAGTTTTTCTCTTCAGCCAATTTGTCCGCTTCGCTTTTGTCATAGACCGGGCCGACGAACTTGGTTGGATCTTGAAACGCCGGGTCTTCCGGATCCACTTCGACCATGGTCAGGATGGTGGCAAAGGGCACTTCAAAAGGAAGTAAGTTGCCCAGCTCCTGTTCGATAAGGTATCCGATCATCCCTTCTGTCTGGGCCCCTAGCACATCCAGCGGATATGGTTCGACTTCTTTGTAAGCTGAGGCTTGAAGCGCCAGAAGTCCCACCTGAGGTCCGTTCCCGTGGGACAAGACAAGTTGGTGTTTTTCCGCCACCGGGGCCAACGATTTAGCAGCCACTTTGACATTGCTGCGTTGGACCTCAGCCGTCATCGGTTCGCCACGTTTCAGCAAGGCGTTGCCGCCTAATGCAACGACTACTCGCATGAGTTATCTCCTTAATGTGGTTGGGTTAAGGGCTCTTCCGCTATAACCCAACCATGGGAATACAGACTTAACTTTCTTCTTTGATTCAATTCCAGGCAGCATCCAGTCAGTCACCTAATGTCGACACCATAATGGCCTTGATAGTGTGCATGCGGTTCTCGGCTTCATCGAATACGATAGATGCCGGCGACTCAAAGACCTCTTCGGTCACTTCCATTCCATTCAGGCCATACTTCTGGAACATCTCTTTGCCGACTTCTGTATCTCGATTGTGAAAGGCCGGCAGGCAGTGCATAAACTTGACATCGGGATTGCCGGTAAGGGCCATCGCCTCGGCATTTATTTGATAAGGTTTCAATAAACCGACCCGTTCTTCCCAGACTGATTCGGGTTCACCCATGGAAACCCACACATCGGTATAGAGGTAGTCAGCGTCCTTTACGCCTTCGGCTACGTCGTCGGTCAAGGTAAGACGGGCGCCGGTCTCGGCCGCTATTTCGCGACATTGGGCGACCAAGCCCTCTTCCGGCCATTGATGCTTTGGTCCACACAAGCGCACGTCCATGCCCAGCTTGCAGCCGCCCACCATAAGCGAGTTGCCCATGTTGTTGCGAGCATCGCCCATGAAACAGTAAGCTATATCAGGTAAATCCTTGTACGTGTGCTCGGTCATGGTCAACACATCGGCCAGGATCTGGGTGGGATGGAACTCATCGGTCAGGCCATTCCACACCGGCACGCCGGCATAAGCGGCCAATGTCTCAACAGTGGCCTGGGCGAAGCCGCGATACTCAATGCCGTCGTAAGTGCGCCCTAGCACTCGGGCCGTGTCCTTCATAGTCTCTTTATGGCCTATATGGGAGCCAGCCGGCCCCAGGTAGGTCACATTGGCCCCTTGGTCGTATGCCGCCACTTCAAAAGAGGTGCGGGTGCGAGTGGAGGATTTCTCGAATATCAAGGCAATGTTCTTGCCCGAAAGCCTTGGTTGCTCGTAGCCGCCATACTTGGCAGCCTTAAGATCCGCCGACAGCTTCAACAAGAATTTGATCTCGGCCGGCGTGAAGTCCAGCAACTTAACAAAACTGCGATTTCGCAAATTGAAAGCCATTTACTTTATCTCCTTTTTCAATAACAATTGTCAAAACCAGAACATCTTAGGCACAGGCCATGCGAGGCCGTACCGGCTTAGAGCTTGCTGCAGGTTGAAGTTATTGTTTACAACTTTGACTCCCTCACTCTAGAATATCACGCTGTCGGGGAAGAAGGTGCCAATGCTCAAGACGAGCGCGTATAGTATGAGCAAGATGATCAGGACCGGCAGGGTAAAGCGCAGCCACTTGTCAAACCGCACACGCCCAAGGGCCAGACCGCCCATGACGACGGCGAACGTCGGATTGACGAGGTTGAGCAAGCCGCTGGCCGACTGGTAGGCAGTGACGACCAGGCTGCGGTCAACGCTGGCGGAATCTGCCAGTGGCGCCATGATGGGCATGGACACGGTGGCCAGGCCGGAGGACGATGGAATGAGAAAGCCCAGTGGCAGGTAGAGCAGATGGACGAGGTTTATGAAGGCCACACCTCCCAAGTTGCTGACAGCACTCTCAGCGTAAAACAAGATGGTGTCAATGATCAGGCCATTGGTCATGATGACGCTGATGCCCCGGGCCAGCCCAATGACCAGGGCGACGCCCAGCATGTCTCTGGCACCGTTGATAAATGTTTCGGAAATTCCCGCTTCACCTAAGCCGCCGACGAGGCCGATGACGATGGCGAATCCCAAGAAGAGGGCAGTAAATTCGCCAAACCACCACCACCAGGTAGGAAATGGCAGCCCCAAATCTTCCCATGGAATGACGCTGTAGATCATGATCAGGAAAGCCAGGGCGAACAGTACCAGGATGATTTTGCGCCGGCCGTCAAACTCTGGCATCGCCTCCGACCCAGCACTTCTCAAGAACCGTTTCTCGTTCTCCTCTTTCTTATCGTAGACCAGCGATTTGCTGGGGTCCTTCTTAACCTTGTCGGCATATCGCGTGACAAATACGATCCCTATGATGGTTCCTATCACCAGGATGATGATGCGGGACACGAGCCCATCGGCGATGGAGATTCCGGCAAATCCTGACGCGATACCAGTGGCAAAGGGATTCACGGTCGATGCCAATACGCCAATACCGGCTCCGAGCATGACAACGGCTACCCCGGTAAGGGCATCATACCCGGCTGCGATCATGACGGCGATAATCAATCCGTAGAATGCCAGGGACTCCTCAGCCATACCGTAGCTGGTCCCACCCAGAGCAAAGACGATCATCAATATGACAATCATCCACTTTTCCCGTCCTTTCAAGGCCGTGGTAATTTTGCCTATGCCGGCATCAATGGCGCCTGTGGCCATGGTCATGCCCAAAAAGCCGCCGATGACCAGCACAAACAAGGCAACGTCAATGGCCCCATACAGCGCGCCTACGTTGTAGACGCTGACAGAGCCGTCCTCCCCTTCCAGACCGTACATGCCGTTGACGGGCGCCATCAACCCGTCGGCAATTATTTTTTGCGGATTTTGCTCTACCTCGTGGTAAGAGCCGGGGATGGGTTCGCCATCTTCGTTCTTATCGTATTGCCCTGCCGGAATGAACCAAGTGGCTATGACCACCAGGATGAGTAGAAGGAATAAAACGGTATATGCAGTAGGGAACTTAAAGCCCCCTTTCTTTTCCTCTACCGATGCTTCGTTGGTAGTTTCTTCAGACATGTGGAGGTCCTCCTTTTCCTTAAATTGGTCGTCCTAACGACGATCACAGGTTGCGCTGGTGATTTTGTCAATCTCGGTTGCCAGTAAGAATGCCTGCCCCCGAACGGTGGCGGCAGCCTGGCCCAAAGTAGCATCGCCGGAAATATCATCGATGGCTTCCTGGGTGTTATCCCAGGCATCTTCAGCGGCGCGAATCTTCGCCTCGCGCAGGTCGCCAGCTGCGTCCTTTACATCCTCCTGGGCATCAGCCACATCATCACGCGCCGACTGCAACTCTTCAACGGTTGTGCTGGCATTGACATTCTGCAGTTCGCCCACTACTGTACCATAGGCTGCGAGAGCCTGGCAGAAGTCAACCTGCGCTTCTTCCAGCGATTTGGAGATACAGCCAGTTACTACCAACATCAAGAGCAGTAATATTGAGATTGTAATTCTGCTTTTCATCCTACCTCCTTCTTTCTGATTGCTAATATCAAGATACGATTTCCTTTGGCCACTACTGTAGAAGACTACTCAACCCGGTCACCAAATACGCAATGTCATTTCCTTAAGCTTCCTCCTTCATGTCGTCCGTATCGGGATCTGCATCGGGAAGTAGACGTTCGACAGACACAACAGTGTGCCCAGAGTTGTAGAGTGCGTTAAAGATACCAACCAGGGCCGCCTGGTCGGCGACTTCGCCGACTAACACTGTTTGCTCTGGCTCACCCATTGGTTTAACGGGACTGGATATCATTCCCCAATAACGTTCTGCAAGACCACTTTCTAAAACACCCATGATGCAGATGCGATATGCGGCTGGCATATCCATCGGAACAAGCCGATTTAGTTCCATACTTCAGTCCTCATATAGCAGTAGATGCACCTCGCGCACTTTCACATCCCATTTTGGCACACTTGCCCTTACAATATAGTAGGGCAAGCAGTGAGGGAGCGTTAGCACCAAAATGGTGCGAAAAGGGTGTGATCAGCCTGTTGTAGTGGGGTCTTGCTTATATTGGAGGTCTCCACGAACCTTAACGCTCAACACCATGCATGAAAATGATGGTTACGAGACCGCCGAGCCTATTTTCGAAGGAGAGTTAAGAGGATGGGATCAAGCCCAAAGCTCTCGCCGCCCAAACAGCATCGCGCCTCTTATGAACGGAGAGTTTCTTATAGAGATTAATCGTATGTCCTTTCACGGTCGCCGGGGAAATGACAAGCTCAGCGGCGATCTCTTTGTTGCTGCAGCGCTTTGCCAGCAACTCTAAAATCTCTGCCTCGCGGTCTGTGAGCGGCTCCATCAGTTGCTTTTTTTCCTCGGGCTGTGCAGCATGGTCCGAGGCATACGCAAATGCCTGGAGGATGGACGCGATGTATTCTACAAAAGGCTCCTGATATTGCATACGCCGGAGTAAATCGGCCATATCTGGCCCTATATCAGCATAAAGCCGGATAAAACCCCCAGGTCGGGCCAGCGTCAATGACTGTTCCAATGTTGCCAGTGCTGCTTTCTCGTCGTTGTTGGCAGCGTGGAGCAGAGCTTCAAGCGCTAAGACTTCTATCATGACCCGCACATTGTGCGTTGACTCGACATATTCGTGTATTCGCTGAAGGCAGTCTGCGGCCATCTTACGGCCGGCCGGTGTGCTCGTGGCCAGCAGCACTTTTGGTATGGTTAACTGTGGAATGTAGAATGTATGCATTGGTGCAAGACGCAAGTTTGCGTAAGCCTGCTCTGCCCAATGGGTTACTTCGTGCGCCCGACCCTGCATAACTGCGAGTTCGACCTGAAAGGATTGTGCCATGAGCGTGAAGGTCGGGCTGCGCTGGTCAGTTGCATAGTCCAAGGACGCCTTGAGCATCTCGCCGGCTTCGTTTGGTTTTCCTCTAGCCTGGTGGATCTTTACCAGGATGATATCGTTATCGACATTGGCCGTGGGATGATGGTCTCGATTATTGAAGACCTCCTGGGCATGGCGCTGAGCGCTATCCAGATCATTGCGCTCGTAATAGACACTGGCCAGCATATGGTTGCTCCAACCCCTCGTTTCCCAGTAGTCTCTTTCAAGGGTGTTCCTTAGCATGAATTCGGAGATATCTTTTAGACTCGTCAGATTGGCAGATACCCTATGTACGATTGCTTCAGCAAGCGTGTTGCGCACCCTGGGTTCATCCGTTGCCGTCAGGTCCTCCCGCCGAGCTCGTTCAATCCATTCATAAGCTCCGCCGAAATCGCCCATCATTTGCAGCGTCAAGGCGCCGTATGTCCAGCAATAGTTTCGCAAAACATACCATTGTTGTGGCATGATCTCCAGGGCGTTCCTGAAGCAAGCCAACGGTGTCTGCAAATCTGGATCAAAGTAGAAAGAGAGCACGCCACGCAGAGACTCATTTTCGGCCGATAGAAGTTGTGCCCGCTGTGCTTCAAAGTGCAGACGCCCAAGTAGAGAATCAACCTTGCCCACGAGTTCGCCCACTTCAATGACGTCAAAACGAACTGTTTGGGCAAATCGCTGCTGGATTAGTAGCAAATCAGGCGAGCTCTCAATGATTTGTGGGGGAAACATACCTAGCCAATGCGCCAGGCGCTGGTAGCTTTCCATCTCAATCAACGCATGCCGGTTCGTGGCAACGATCTCTACCGCCGTTTCCATTTCACCAGCGGCCATCGCATGGTGCAATGCTTCCTCAATGAAACCATGCCCCGCAAACCAGTCACTAGCCCGGCGGTGCAGCTCCGTGATTATTTCGGATGAATAACCTTCGTGAAGGCGCATTTGCAGGAACTCGTCAAACAGATGGTGATAGCGGAACCATTGCTGCGAGTCGTCCAACGGTATCGTGAAGACATTTGCGGCTTCCAACTCCAGCAATGTCGATTGCGCGTTTATGATAGGGCCTTCCAGCATAATCACAGCCTGGCACAAGGATGCGGAAAGCCGGTCGAGGATCGATGTCTGTAAGAGGAACAGTTGCGTTTCGGCTGGCAGATTAGAGAGAACTTGTAAGGCCAGGTAATCTCTGATATGCGCGCTGCTGCCGCTTAGCTTGTCGATATGACCCGGAATTTCCTCAACCCGGGAGAAAGTAAGGATCGCCAGGCGTAGACCTGCAGCCCACCCTTCGGTCTTGGCTTTCAGAGCTACAATCATCTCCTCGTCCAGCGGCACATCTGTCGCTTGCTGCAGAAAAGTTCTCGTCTCTTCTAATGAAAAGCGCAGATCAACAGACCGGAACTCAAGCAGCTTATCCTGAGCACGCCACTCGTTAAGCGGTAGTGGTGGGTCGTGTCGTGTGCCTAGCACGAGATGGAGCTTGGGATGCGGGTGATTTATCAACTCGGCGATGAGCCCGTGCACAGAATCGTTGGTGACGACACGATAATCGTCAATCATGAGAACGATGTCATCTTCTAACAGGCTGAGTTCCTCGAACAACATACCAACAAAAGTCTGCGTCGGTGGCAATCTGCTACCATCCAACAAGACCTGTAGCTCGTTGCCAAACGAGGGAATAGCGCTATTGAGAGAAGCCAGGATGTAGCTCAATAAAAAGCCTAGATCGTTATCGTCCTCATCAAGTGATAGCCAGGCACTGTGACAGTCGCACTGCTCAGACCAACTGCTCATAAGAATGGATTTTCCATAGCCGGCGGGGGCGCTGACAATGGTAAGAGGGTGTTGTTTTGCTTGCTGCAGCCGCTCGAGCAGATGCGGCCGAAGCACATGGTCTTTCGGCAGCGGAGTACGGAATAGTTTCGTTTTTAGGATCGGCGTCTGGGCGCCAGCTGCTGTCATGCCAACCTCATGCAGATGATTTTAGTCGGAGTCGCGAGCATTAGCAAAGCCACCATTGACTCAATAGTAACGTCACCGACAATCTCTGGTTCTAAGGGAAATCATGTCAAATGGACGATGTCCCGTAATCCCTTCGTGACCGAAAAGAGCCATTAAAAACGCCACAGACCGCGTGGTGAACTCTCATGATGGTGGGCTTTCGTAGGCATACACATGAGCAAGTATTGGTCCAGACTAGAGTGTTCGGCCTTTACTGGAGAGTAGAGAAGTGTCGCTAGGGGAGGTCAGCGGACTTATAGCTCTTGCGGTTCAGGTAGATTCAAGGCACAAAAATCCTGGTTGCCAGTTCAGGACATTGAAGTGGGCGCGAACGGACCCGAACCGCTGACTTCACGGATGGAAGCCCGTACCAGAGCACTTTACCCCAACACTAAACATCTTCACCAATAATCTCGCCTGCAGCATGTCGTATAGCCCGTTCCAGATCTCGCTGACTGGGTTGTGTATAGATTCGAGTTGCGTCCAAACTCTCATGTCCTAACAGCGTAGCGACCTGATCCAGAGGCGTACTAGCATCAACCAAAATCTTGGCGAAACTGTGTCGCAGTGTGTACGCAGTTACTTCTTCTAACCTTGCCTGATAAGCATACTTCTTCACTATAGCGTGAATTCCCCCCTCTGATAGCGGTCCACGCTGGCCAATAAAAAGACCATCTTCATTCTCATCTGGGCGTATGTTCAAATAAGCCTTTTATACCTTGAGCGCATGGACGCTGAGGGAAAATGATCAGGGTCTCATCCCCTTTCTGAATCATGTGTTTGAAAGATCCCTGCTGGAGCACGGTTCACATCCGCTGGGACATGAACCGTGGTGGCGAACGAGAATCATTCCTCACCACCTCTGGTGGGAATATTTAACATTGAGGCTGGCGTGCAATCAAAAGGGGAAACAATGGGCGCGACAAGACTTGAACTTGTGACCTCACGGATGTGCACATTCTTTTGTGAATGGTTGACCCTCTGCATCGATCGTTTATCCGTGCCTGTTCAGAGATTCATTTAGCGATGTATACAAGCCTTCAGAGGTCTGAGAAGCCATGTTACGTGCGGCATCATCTAACCGCCTCTTGACTTCATCCTCCGTTAGGCTGGGCGCTTCTTGCATTGATATGGTAACCAAACTGGAAACCTCTTGATATTGACCAACGTCCTCTGTGCCGTCGGTCCTTTGTAGTGACCAGCTGTCTCCCTAATGGTGAGTTCGTGCCGGAATTGCTGCCCAGAATCCAAGATAATGCCTATATCTCATCTTGAAGAACGCAGCGTATAGATCTTGCAGTTTGGCTTTCTGAGTTGGAAAATCTGGAATCATTGTTCATCCTCATCAGATCGTTCATTAGTCGGATTGCTTAATCAGGTGCGCCTGATATGGTACGTGCAAGCTTCTTACAGCTTTTCGCTTGGTGGCTTCTCCTCGCCGATCATAAAGGCTCGTAGTCACTGGAGTTGCATGTCCCATCAACTTCTGAACGGTAACTAGATCGTGCCCTGCCTCCAGTAGGTTACCGGCAAAGGTCCTGCGGAAATCATGCCAGGTGATGGGCTTATCCAGTCCGGCTTGGTCGGCGCGTTTCTTCAGCATCTGAGCCATTGCCTCGGTGGAGATACCTCGACCTACCTGGATCTTTCCACTCTTCCACACAGGGCAGAATATCGGACCCGGCTTGTCACCTCGTAGGAAAAGCCAATCATTCAGCGCTGCGGCCGCACCGTCAAAAATGTAGGCCGTGCGCACCTTGTCCCCTTTTCCATGGATAACCAGATCGCCTTCATTTTCACCGGTGGGTGTGTAGTCGGATAGCTTTACCCCGGCAATCTCTGCGCGTCTGGCGCCTGTCACCCAGGCTAAGGCCATCATGGCTGCATCGCGGATACCTGATGGTTTTGGATCGTCTGTACAAACCCGAAGTAATGCCTTCAGCTCACCCGAATATAGATGACGTCCTTTTTGCTGCCGCTGGCCGCGCACATCTTTAATGCTGGCCACTCTTGCCGTCTGCGTCACGATTTCGCTACGACGGTCAGGATCTAACTCCGGCACCTCATAAGCCAGATCGCCCAGGCGGCGCGCCCACCAGCGCACGGCCGCCAGGTTGCGGTTAATCGTATTCGGCGACTTGCCTTGTGCTTGCAGCTCAGAAGCGTACTCTTCCACCAACAGTTTGGTCATCGGTCGACCCGCTCGCCATCCTTCGAAGGCCAGAAGATCTCGCCGGTAACCACGCACGGTGTGTTCCGACTTAAGACGGGGATCCCTCTGGAGTTCCCTCTCGAAGTCGGCGAATCTTCGGTTTTCTTTCGGTACTGGCAACTGACTCATATGACTATCAAATTACTTGGGTTAACGGACCTTATCACAAGTAATTATCACCCCAAAATGGGCCTAATTGCAAGCGTTTTTCCATAGGATCTGTCGATCCAGGCTGGGGTTTACTGACACCAGTTCTTATAATAGCTCCCATATTAGGCAAACATGACCTCGCATCAAAAAGCGGCCAAGTTACTTATCATTAAATACAATCGGACGCGACAACAATAGCGTGCCAATAGCGACCAAAATCGGCACAAGCAACACTGGCAATGTCCAGGGAGCCATAAAAGCCATGAGTGCCAGCACCAATGGTAAGCTCCATAATCCTATCCATGCCCATTTTTGATTCTGGCGCAGACCACCTGCGGCCGTTGCGATCACCAGAAGTCCGTACGCAAACTGCCACATTCCTTGAAAACGAAAGTTATATTTGATGTACTCGATAATTTCTGGGTCGCGGGTCAGCCATGCCCAGCCTTGATCAGGATCGGCCGGATCAAGCGCAGGAATGTAAAAGGCGTTGTATGCAGCAAAGAGTAGAATGAGCATTCCCAGAACAAGAAAGATAATCCAGTAATATTTCTTCATCTTCCTCCACCGATCGGCTTGTGTAATCGTTGCTTCACTGTTGGATGCTATGATAAGTGGCATTACGTCAACATGCATCTATTTAAGCGATCTAGCTTCCATCGATGATTTGGACGAATACGGATGTACTTAAGTAGGAAAAGCAGTGTGGGCAAGTATCATTAGGTAGTGTAGTCGAATTGGTCATCAAACCACGCTTTGACTATCCTGACAAAATCCGGGTCTCGTATCAAGATGGATGTATAGGAATCCATCGAAGGGAACGCGATTACAACCTCACGATTCGACAATCCCTGTAGTGACAAGGCTATTCCCGGAACCTCGATAACCTCTGCATTTTCAATCGGTTCAAATAGAGCACGAAAATCGTCCACGGCCGGTCAATCAATCATGATATTAATGGAATCGCCGTCCTGAAGTTCCACGTGATCGCCACCGGTCAGAAAGACCTCGATCTTCCTCTCACCAGGCTCCAACCCACTCAGGATTTCTGTTGTCTGACCGCCCACGACCATTGCCCACGAGGTGCCGTCAACATAGATGTGCCAATGCTTGCCATCCTCGCCGAGAGCGAAACCAGTTACGTCCACTTCGACCATCACCTCATCCCCCTCAGCATAAGAGACGCCATCCTCTGGGTCCAAGATGCGAATCGACACACCTTCATTTGGAATGCGGGCATCATGCGCATGCTCAGGCTCCGCATCTTCGTGGTGCGAATTGTGCTCGGATTCCTCGTGGTCTGCTTCCTCCCTCGCTTCATCGTGATCAACATCTGTAGAAACTGTAGAACAGGCTGCCAAGGCAAGCAACGTAACTGTGAGCAAAAAGCCAGTAAACAAGCGTAGAGTGATGTTCTTCTTAGCGAGTAGCATCTTGGATTCCTCCTAAGAATTGTTGTTTCTGATTATTAGTTTCCTATATTGTGTTATGAAATAGCGTTGGTGTTTCATTACGGTATATGTACGTATGATGGCGTTAGTTGGATTTGTCACCGCATTTGTTGAGCTAGAATATAAGATAAAGGTGCCGGGTAGTATCGACAGTACGCTAACATTGGCTCCTGGTCACATTTCCCGAAGCTGACAAGTCGCAACAGGAGAGACCTGCGCTTTCGCCGGGACCGCGCGGTCTTCGAAACGCATAGTGGGAAGCCTATCCTCACATACCCGTGACATTCATCTAGTTGATAGATGACATTTGTCAGATGCTGGAAATCAACTTGATGGCTATTATTCTTAGGCAAACCATAAATTATACTCGGGAATATTTATGATTGACCATAACATGGTTGCAATTAGTGAAAGCGAAGAAATGTACCTGATTACTATCGCCCAGCTGGTAGAGCGGGGCGTGGATGAGCCAGTATCCATTTCCCGATTGGCGGGCGAGCTGGCTATCCAACCGGTCTCTGCCAACCAAATGGTACACAAACTGTCAGAAGAAGGATATGTGGAGTACATTCCATACAAAGGGGTGCAGCTGACTCAAGAAGGACAAGCGGTCGCTCTACAAGTCTTGCGAGACAGGCGCTTATGGGAAGTCTTCCTGGTCGAGTATTTGGAGCTTCCACCTAGTGACGCCGATGCCCTAGCATGCCGCTTAGAGCACATTACGCCAAAAGGCGTTACTTGCCGATTGGCCAGATTTCTTGACCACCCTTCTTTCACCCCGAAAGGTTTACCGATCCCCGAGATCGAAGGAGATGTGGATCTTGAGATTTTCCTCCCAATAACGAATCTGGCGGTTGGCGAACGGGGAGAGATCATGCGAATAGAAGCGGACCAAGCAACTTGGGATTTTCTAAGTTCGGTAGGCCTTGGCCCAGGCTTGGAAGTGTACCCTGTGGCCAAAGGAGTTGACGGAGCCATGTTGCTGCAAGTAGACGCGGATCGGATCCATCTGTCTGAAACCGTAGCAAATCATATTCTTGTCAATGTTAAAGAAAGATCGAGAGGTGTGAGTTAAGTCTTGGTGAACACATATTTGAGTATCATTCACGCTGGGATGTTTGGGGCTTTCGGGAATGTTATGCGGGGGAGCCACTTGGTCTTGTTTCTTTTCGGACTTGGAATAGTTTTGGCATCTCTTGTTCTGGTTTCTTGCCGGGGGTCCGTTGACGTTACTCCGGGCGATTTTGAAACAACAGACGAAAGTGCTACCTCGACTCGCTTAGTAGTCTATTCTGGACGCAAGGAAAGCCTAGTAAAGCCTATTTTCGACCAATTTCAGCAAGCCACAGGAATTAACATTGAAGTGCGCTATGGCGGCACAGCCGAATTGGCTGGCGTTTTGCTAGAAGAGGGTGAGAATAGCCCAGCCGATGTTTTTTATGCACAAGACCCTGGTGGTCTAGGAGCCGTCCAGGCAGTTGGTCTACTCTCAAAATTACCGGCAACCACTTTAGCGGTTGTGCCAGAGCGCTTCACTTCGCCATCCGGTGAGTGGATTGGTATCTCTGGACGGGCGCGTACCGTAGTGTACAACACCGAGGTCATTACCGACCCAGAGACTCAGTTGCCTGAAGATTTGTGGGGCTTCACGGCCCCTGAATGGAAGGGGCGTCTTGGCTGGGCACCGACCAACGGCTCTTTCCAGGCCATGGTCACTGCCATTCGCGCCGTCTGGGGAGACGACAAAACCGCAGAGTGGCTGGAAGGCATCCAAGCTAACGAACCGATCGCATACGACAGCAATACGCCTATTGTCGCCGCCGCCAGTGCGGGTGAAATCGATGCCGGGTTGGTCAACCATTACTATCTTTACCGTTTTTTGGCTGAAGATGGCGAGGATTTTGCTGCTCGTAACTACTTCTTACCTGGCGGAGGTCCAGGAAGTCTTATTATGGTTTCGGGCGCCGGCATTTTAGAAACGGCTGCCAATCCGGAAAATGCGCAGAAATTTTTGGATTTCTTACTCTCAATACCAGGGCAACAGTACTTTGCGTCTCAGACAGTCGAATATCCTGTAGTGGAAGGGGTGACAACGGTAGCCGGATTGCCACCATTAACCGAGCTGGATGCAATGGCTATCGATATTGATCTGGCGCAACTGTCCGATCTGGTTGGCACTCAAGAAATGTTGCTCGATTTAGGAATAATCGACTGAGCGATCATGTCCATCCGTAATGGCACCACTTTTGAACCAGTTAATTCGATAGAAACCGTCAGTCAGCCGCAGGCTATCCTGCGAAACCGGCGACACTTTTGGTGCAGGGCCATTTCTGTTGCGAGCTCATGGCACTTCGTACTGATCCTGGTCGCTGGTGCGGTCACGTCTTTAATCCTCATAGTTCCGCTTTATCTGGGCATCCGGGGCTTGGAGGCAGGACAGGAGGCGGCCGAAGCGCTTTTCAGCCCACGCACCTTACAGATATTGGGCAACACATTGCTTCTTGCTGTTGCGGTAACCGGTGGAGCGACAGCCCTGGCTATCCCACTGGCCTGGCTAACCACCGTCACAGATTTGCCCGGCCGACGCCTATGGGGTGTGTTGGTTGCCTTGCCTTTGATTCTGCCTAGTTACGTCATGGCGTTCATCCATGTTTCCTTGCTCAGCCCAAAGGGACTCGTGCAACAATTTCTGGAACCGGTCCTTGGCGTAGAGCGTTTGCCCAATGTCTACGGCTTTCCAGGCGCATTTTTGGTTCTGACGCTCATCACATATCCCTATATATTGCTAACGGTGCGCGGGGCGATTCAAAGCTTGGACCCATCGCTCATCGAAGCCGCTCGCATCCTGGGTCTTACTTCCCGGCAGGCTTTCTGGCGGGTAACCCTACCACATTTGAGGCCAGCAGTCCTGGCTGGAGCACTGTTGGTGATCCTCTATGTCCTCCGTGACTTCGGCGCGGTAACATTACTTCAGTACAATTCCTTTACTCGCATCATCTACAATCGCTACTTGAGCTACCAACTGGAAATGGCCTCCATCTATGCGGTTGTTCTGGTTGTTCTGACTTCAGCGATACTGTATCTGGAGCAGCGCAGCCGCGGTCCGGCGCGCTACAGTCGCCTATCGGCCGGCTCCCCACGCCGCCTATTGCCAACGCAATTGGGCAGATGGAAGGCTCCGGCCCTTGCTTTCACTGGGGCAGTCGTCACGGCGGGCCTGGGATTGCCAGTGTTCGTCCTGTTATATTGGTTGTGGCGGGGCTGGCGGAGCCAAATGGCTGAGAGTCAGATAGGGGCCATGGGCAACAATCTGGTTTCTCTTTTCAGCTTGCTAGAACCGGCTTGGTACACGGCTTCCGCTTCTCTGGCAGCAGCGTTCTTGACGGTATTGTTGGCCCTGCCCATCGTCATCTTGGTAGTTAGGCGACCGAGCAATCTTAGTCGCTTCTTTGAGC
>Ga0255053_10000179_pt1 | contig 33213 bp, 23 predicted proteins | sample JV7_2_22_MG_FD_188635 | JGI IMG/M metagenome (GOLD analysis project Ga0255053, IMG submission 188635) | Seawater microbial communities from Jervis Inlet, British Columbia, Canada - JV7_2_22 | ecosystem: Environmental > Aquatic > Marine > Inlet | place: Canada: British Columbia | collected... | reverse complement strand
GAAATCTTTAGTAAAAGGAGGTGAGAATTAAACAGACAATTCAAACAAGATGGTTAAAAGTTTGGGATTAATAACTTCATTATGAAGTTTTAGTTCCAGGGCAATGGTTAACTTGGCTCGCCTTCAGATATCGATTGGGAGGACAGAGCCAAAAATTTTCCCAAAATATTTGGGAAAGGAGAAAAAAACAGTATGAAAAATAGATTCAAAACCTTGTTAATTTTGCTATCCATCCTCATGATCACCTCAGCTGCATATTCCGCCGAAAAGGGAACTCTCAAAGTCATGGTCGTTGACGATGAAGGTAACGCTCTACCCGGTGTTTCCTTAACTATCTCAAGCCCTATCATGATGGGATCAAGAAGCTTAATCTCAGGCGCGGATGGAGAAGTTTTGTTTGTTAATCTGTCTCCGGGAACTTATGAACTTAAATCAAGCATTGATGGATTCCCAGAAAAAACTTCAAGAGAAATTCTTGTCTCTCTAGATAGACAAACCTTTGTTCAGGTCGAGTTGAGTCCCGCAGTAGTTGAGGAGGCCATTACTGTTATTGCTGTCTCTCCTGCGGTTGATACCACAAAATCTGTCATAGCTGAATATGTTACCCATGAGACTGTCGAATCCCTACCTATAGCTCGAGATTTCGTCGGATATCTGCAGTTAGCGGCAGGCGTCAATATGGTTCCCAACTCTGGGGGCAGGGATACATCTCAGGATCCAACTGGTAAAGGCGGTTTAAATTATTATGACCGAGGAAGCCAAGGAGCGATAAACACCAGAGGAGGAGGCAAACGCGGTTCCCGTGATAATATGTTTTTCCTGGATGGAGTGAACATCACCGGATTGGCAGCTCAAAGAGCCCTGATGACCTTTAACAACGAGGTCATCCAGGAGCAGGAGCTTATGACTTCTGGTGTCCCGGCTGAATACGGAGGAGGTAAAGGTGTTGTCGGAAACATCGTGACCAAGTCAGGGGGAAACAGATTTTCTGGTTCCGCAAACTTTTATTTCCAGCCCGAAGGTTTATTCACGAATTTCGGCGGGAGTGCACATGATGACGCGGATGATCCCACAAAGCTCGAGGGATTCAAAGATAACAAATATGATACTGCTGCGACTTTTGGTGGACCCGTGTTGAAGGATAAGCTTTGGTTTTTTCTTTCAGGCCAATACCGAAACAATTCAAAAGACTTCCAACTTTCAGAATCCGCTTCTTCGACCCGGGAGGAAGTGAACTATGGACAGAGCAGAAAAGGGCTTTTTGGCAAACTCTCATTCAAGTTGACTCCTAATGATTCATTTACTTTTCTGTATTTCTTGGATGACTACACTACAGAGGGCTCCCGTGATAAAACCACAATCAAAACCCGTCAGAAGTTAGACGACTACAATATGGGTACCTACAGCGGCTATTATCAGAGGGTCTTTGGAGAGAACCTCATTGTAGATGTTCGCTACGGGCATTACTGGTGGGGATTTGAGCGTGGACCCCGCTATCCAGAGGCAGGCGTTGAAGACAGGCTTTGGTACATGCCTGGAGAGTACCCAACTATTGAGAACTACCAGTTTGGAAGTTATTATTTAGGTGCGGATAATAAAAACACAAGAGACCAGTTCAGTTTAAATACTGAATTGTGGTTAGGCAAGATGCGGATAAAAGCAGGTATAATGTACTCCAATGAATATGATAAGGACAACGAATTTTACCCCTTAGGAGAAAGGCGCTCTTCCTTAGATCCTAATCTATCAGGAGCTACTCTTGGAGAGCTTTATGATGCAGGCCTTATGCCTAATAGCGAATTCGATGAACGGCTCCTTCCTTGGATTAACGCTCACTGGGATGCCACCGCTGATGCCATTGATACAGATGGGAATGGCGTTGTGAGTAACGATGAGTTGAGAGCAGCAACCATGACTGTTATGGGCGACAACGGAGTGAACTTCATGAGAACTTATCAGTCCGCAGAAGGTCCTAATAAGGTTCGAGCCCAGCGCTGGCATGGATATCTCATGGATGACTGGAAAATCAATGATTACTTTACTATCAATGCAGGACTCCGAATCGAAAATCACCATACCAAAGACTCAAAGGGTGACACTATTCTTCATTTGAATACTGTATTTCTGCCAAGAATAGGATTGGTCTGGAATATAGGCGGAAGAGGGACCCACAAGTTAACGGCCTTCTATGGACACTTCTCAGATCCCACGCCCTTTGGTATGATCCACTTTGCTGGAAACCTTACTGGACAAGTTAAAGAAGAGCAGATCTGGCTTAATAACGACTGGTACACTTTTCGCATCCGCGGGGGAGACAAGCAGAGAGATGCTGTCTGGACTCCAAGTACAAAAGATAGTTTTTCCAGAGAATTTTCCTTGACCCATGAAATTGATTTAGGCGATGGACTGGTCATTAGGAGTCAGGGCTATTACCGCGGAGACCGCAACATCATTGAAGATTACGATCTTTTTACTTATGTTGAAAGTATAGATGCCGGCTATGAACATCTCAGTCTCACTTTTGAGGATTTTGGCTATCCAGCAGCCGGTCCTCCTGCTAATATCAACTATTTCCTCGCTAACCTCTACGGAGGTAAAAGAGATGTCTATGGATTTGACTTTGAAGTCTCAAACCGGTTCGGAAACGGCTCTTACTTAGTTGCCCAGTATTCATTCAAGCACGCTCTTGGAAACACCCAGTCTGATGGAAACGCAGATCTTCAGGGCGATTTTATTTTTCTTGATCCAAGAAACGATTGGATGTGGGGACCTACTCCCGGAACCATTCCTCATAAGGTTAAGATCTTCGGTACCTATAGAACTCCTTTTGGCTTGGATGTCGGAGCGCTTTTCTACTGGAATTCAGGAATGAAGTACACTGAGGCTTATAACTTTTATCCTGGACCTTACGACATTTATTACAATTGGCCGTTGGGTGGTGGTGAGTATGTGAAGACCGGACAAGAGAAAACTCAAAGTTATTATCAAATTGATCTAAAGTTCAACTACGGAATAAGGCTTCAAGATGTTGCTGTTCTTGATTTGTTCCTCGATGTTTACAATGTCACAAATAGACAGGCACCTATTGATCTCATGTATGCCCGCAATGATCCAAAATGGGATTATCAAGAGATAACAGAAATCCTTATGCCCTTGAGATTGTACATCGGAGCCAGAATCAGATTCTGACCTGTAGTTAAAGCACAAAGAGGCTGGCGCTTGAAATAAGTGCCAGCCTCTTTTTTTACCCTGATCTTTGAATTGTGATATAATTCTGATTGAAATTGCTTTTTAGGAAATAATAAATGAATGTTTTCTAAAAAGGCGTTATCGCCAAGATACATTATTGAAATTATCATGGAGAGGAGCGAAGAAGATTCCCCACGGGGCTCGGAACAAGCTATGCGACCTCAACCGGCTCTATCTTTTATTTTTGAATTTTTTTAAAATTTAGAAAAATGACAATTAAAAAATTAATCTTGTACGCTGTCATTAGCAGTTTAATCCTCCTTTTCCTGGGTCCGTATACTTTATCCCAGGAAGCAAAGAAGAATATCCAGCAACAAAAAAAAGAAGAAATACCAAGGCCTGCCTATGAGGTTGAGGTTATTGTTACTAATGTTGATGTTGTTGTGACTGATAAAGCAGGAAAGAGAATTACAGGTCTTAAGCCGGAAAATTTTGAAATCTATGAAGATAGTTTACTCCAGAAGCTGACTAATTTTTATGAGGTCAAGGGAATGGACGTTTATCTATCTGCGCCTGATAAAGAGAAGAAAAAACTTTTAGTACCCGCTGAGCCTTTACCTAAAAAATCTCCACAATTCGGGAATAAAATTATTATTTATTTCGATAACTGGCATCTCCATCCTTTAAACAGAAATTGGAGTTTAAAAAAATTAGAACCATTTATTCGAAATAACTTTTCAACTGATAATAATAACCAGGGAATGGTCGTTTGTCTTGATCAAAAACTTGAAATCGTACAGGAATTCACCCCGAACGAATGGCAACTTATTCAAGCTACAAATCAGATAAAAGGGCGCTCTGGCCAATCCCTTTTACGAATAAGGACCAGAGAAGATATGAGAAAAGAGCTAAACAGAATGGTTACAGAAACTACGGGGATTGACAGATTTGAAAGTTATGATAGAGCATTGGGCATTGCCAGAAATTATGTTGAAGATGAACAAAATGACCTTTTATACTCCCTGAAATCTATGAATGCTTTTATTGATTATTTAGTGGGAATCGAGGGAAAAAAAATAATGATTTATATCAGTGATGGATTGCCTATAAATCCAGGTGATGAAGTTTTTGGCTTTCTCGATCAAGTCTTCCCCAGAGGAAACGCCAGGTCCGAAGCAATGAACTATGATGCGACTAGATTATTCAAGGAATTGACAGCAAGATGTAATGCTAATGAGATCGTCCTTTACCCCATCAATGCCCAGGGGTTAGAGAGCATGATCCTCTCAGCAGATAAAGGAGCAGGATGGGATACTTATTCTCGAGGCTCTGGCATGATGAGGCCTGGATCAAGAGTAAAGAATGATGCTCTTAAACTTATGGCCCGCGAAACAGGGGGCTTAGCCGTCCTCAATACCAATGATATCGAATCAGGGCTTGAGAAAATAGAGAACGACCTTCAGTTTTACTATTCCCTTGGATATAAATCTCCTCAAGGTGAGGATAATAAATATCATTCAATTAAGGTTAAATTAGCTGGAATTAAGGAAAAATATAAGGTTCGTGTTCGGCAGGGATATGTGCGAATTTCTCAAGAGGAGAAAGTTAAAGAGAGTGTTTTTTCGCGGCTGCACCTCAAGCGCCAGTACAATCCAATGAATGTTATGGTCCAAATCATGCCTGTGGAACCAATGCCCGGATCGAATAAGCTTCGTCTGACTTTAAAGGTCTTTGTACCATTAAAAAACTTAACATTATATCCTCGAAAAGATGATTATATCGGACAAATTAAGGTATACATTGCCCTAATGGATTCAGAAGGCCGTATATCTCCTTGTCATGAATTGACTCAAGAAATAAAAATTCCTGTTGAAGACTATGAGATTGCCGTTAATAGAAGTTACCCATACTTCGCTGAAATGTACGTTGATCCGGGTCATTATATCATCTCTCTTGCCGTTAAGGATGTCCTAGGGTCTGTCATAAATTATCTTCAATTAGAAGAAATGATTGAATAAGGACATCTTTCTATATAATTAATTTTTATCTTTGTCCCAAAATGGCTCGCGGAGAATAATATGAGAGCGCAATCAAAAGATTCCAAAAGAGTTTTTTCTGGCAGAAAGCCAGCCATGTCTTCCATCCTGATCCTTTTTTTATTCCTGTTGATAGGATGTGGCAACAGCAAACTCGAGTTAAACAGCAATTGGCGGGACCGGGAGATTACTGTCGATGGTAAAAATGCAGACTGGCTCGGAACCATGTTGTTTTTTGAAGAAGATAACGTTTCCGTCGGTTTGCTCAATGATGAGAATTTTTTCTACATTTGCATGATTGCTGAAGACCAGTTTATGCGAACTCAAATTATGAGGCAGGGATTTACACTGTGGTTTGATCCGGATGGCGGGAAGAAAAAAACTTTTGGCATTAAATATCCCTTAAGAATGCAAGCAAGTGGAATGAGCATGAGAAGAGATGAACAGAGTATGGAAAGATCCAGCCAGGCCCCCAGGAGACCAATGATTGAATTGGAAATCCTTGGGCCGGGAAAGGATGAGCTAAAAAAAATGCCGATTGCAGAAGCAAAAGGAATCGATATTATTGTCGAGTTTTCAAGCGGGATGTTTGTCTATGAACTCAAAGTCCCCCTTATTCAGAGCGAACAATACCCTTATGCTATCGGAGCAGAAGCAGGCAGCTCGGTTGGTATTGGACTTGAAATGTCTAAGATGGAAAAGTCAGATATGAGAGAGCAAATGAGCGGAGGAAGGAGAGGAGGTGGCCCGTCGGGCGGAATGAGTGGGAGAACCGGAGGCAGAGGAATGTCCGGGGGTGGTAGAAGCCCTCAAAAGCGACAACCTTTAAAAATATGGGCAGTTGTCCAACTGGCTTCAAATAATAGCGCGGCCCAGGAGTAATCTTCTCGTTTTCCATAGCTCGCCTTATTTTGAACCTTCAATCCTAATGCAGGAGTTCAGTGCAACTCAGAGATAATTTTAAATATTTTTGATTCATGCCGGAGCGAATCGGCTGCGTTAGCTGTCATCGCTTTGAAAGATTGGAAGTTAACCGTTATAATAGGACAGCAAATCTAAACAAGCTACCCCATGGAAGAAAGGAGGAAGAATTATGGATAAAAAAATTATTGATTTATGCGATGATTACACCAATGGATTACTGGATCGTCGTGAATTCATCAAGAAATTAGCTGTTATTGCTGGCGGCACTGCTGCGGCTATCGCTCTCCTGCCTCTAATAGAAAATAAATATGCCCAGGCCCAAGTCGTTCCAAAGGGTGATCCCCGCTTACATGTTGAAAATATTAAATACCCTGGTGAAACTGGCGATGTTCTTGCACATTTTGCCAGGCCCAAAGGAGATAAAAAACTACCTGGTGTGATCGTGATCCACGAAAACAGAGGTCTTAATCCCCACACCGAAGACGTTGCCAGGCGCGTTGCGTTGGAGGGTTTCTTGGCTATTGCCCCAAACGCTTTATCACCTTTGGGGGGAACTCCAGAAGATGCCAATGAGGCTCGGGCGATGATGCGAAAGCTTGATAGAGAATCCACCCTAAAAAATTATCTTGCTGCGGTAAAGTACTTAAAGACTCATCCTCAGTCCACTGGAAAGGTGGGATGCACAGGCTTCTGCTGGGGCGGAGGAGTTACAAACCAGGTTGCCGTCAACTCTCCGGATTTAAAAGCAGCGGTTCCTTTCTATGGCAGACAGCCTGAGTCTGAAGATGTGCCTAAGATTAAAGCATCTTTACTTCTACAGTATGCTGGTCTTGACGAGCGAATTAACAAGGGAATTCCGGAATTCGAAGCAGCTCTGAAGAAATCATCCGTAGATTACAAGATATTCATGTATGAGGGCGCTGGGCATGCCTTTTTTAACGATACAAGCTCCCGATATCACGAAGAAGCGGCCAAGCTTGCCTGGGAACGGACCATTGCTTTCTTTAAACAGAAGCTAAAAACCTGACATCCAGTCTGTACTTTGACAATCTGTGCTGCGAATGACGGGTTCAATGGGTCATTTGCCCAGACAGCATTTCTTGTACTTCAAGCCGCTGCCGCACGGACAGGGATCATTTCGACCCGGTTTGAGACTTGTCTGGGCATCTGTAGCCCGCTCTGGCGGCATTTGCCGGTCCAGGTTTTGTCGGTGCCATTGGGCAGCCACCTCAGAAACGAATGGTTGGCAATGTGCAAAAAAGCGTTTGTAGCCCGCACACAGGTAGTTCAATCCTGCTTCTCCATCCGGGGTCTGGAGGAAGCGGTTCTTCGGGCATTCCCCGTTGCACATAATCCTAACCTCACATTTCTGGCAGTAGCGGGGTAAAGTCGCCAATTTGGCGTTCCCGAATGCTCTCTGTGCTGGACTCTCGAGCAGCTCGACCAGAGGAGTATCCTGGATATTTCCGAGGCAATGTTCAACATCGACGAAGTGGTCACATGAATAGAAGTCTCCGTTGTGTTCGACAACAGGAATATCACCGCAGGTCGGCCGGAAGATACACAGCGAATGCTCTTGATTGAAAGATGCTCTGGCAGCCTCTTCGAATATCTGCACTTTAGTCCGCCCGATATCCTGGTCTTTCCACTCGTCGAATATGGTACAGAGAAATACTCCCCAAGCTTCCGCCGGCACGGTATGGTGGCTGACGCCGCCTTCGACGTCCGGTTTCGGCTCGACCAGAGGCAGAAAGCTTATATATTTGGCGTTGATCCGCTTGAAGAATCTGTAGACTTCGGTGGGGTGCCGGACATTCTGTGCATTCACCACACACAGGATATCGGTATAAACTCGATGCTGCTGTAAGAGTTTATACCCCCGCATTGTCTGCTCGTGGGTGGGCTTCTTGTCCTTGGTGACTCTGTATCGGTCATGCATTTCCTGCGGACCGTCCAGGCTGAGTCCAACAGCAAAGCCCTCTGCTGCCAAAAAGCGGCACCAGTCCTCATCGAGAAGGATTCCGTTTGTCTGAATACCGTTGGCGATGCGTTGGTTAGAGGACTGATGCTTGCGCTGTAGAGCTACAATCTTACGAAAGTAGTCCAATCCCAGGACGGTCGGTTCCCCGCCATGCCAGGAAAACCTGATATCTGGATCCGGGGAAGCATCAATGTGCTGGACAATGTATTCCTCCAGGATTTTATCGGACATACGAAAAGACTCGCCCTTTGGATAGAGGTGTTCCTTCTTCAGGTAGTAACAGTAGTGGCAGTCCAGGTTGCAGATGGAACCAATCGGTTTGGCAAAAACCTGAAATTCGCGGGAAGCTTTGACCATTGTCTAATCCTATATCTCAGGGTGGAACGACATCAGGATTTTTTTAAGGATGCCTTACAAAGCTTTCTCCACCTCTCTGATTGAATCGGCAAATATTTCTATTCCCTTTTTTGCCAGTTCTTCTGTCAGAACAAGAGGAGGAAGGAATCTGACAACGTTTGAATAATGGCCTCCTATCTCAACGAGGAGCCCATGCTGGTGACAGATTGTCCTCACTTTTTGAGCAAGGTCAGGAGCTGGCTCCTTTGATGCTTTATCTTTGACGAGCTCTATACCGAGCATAAGCCCCCTTCCTCGAGCTTCTCCTACAATTGACGAATCTTCCTCTATGTTTTTAATCCAGGAGAGCATCTTCTCACCAAGGTTGAAGGAGTGTTCTGCAAGATTATTATCAATCATGAAACGAAGTGCTGCTGCTCCGGCTGTGTAAGCAATGACATTTCCCCGAAAAGTACCGATATGTTTCCCTGGAGGCAATGTATCAAGTTTATCTTTGTAAGCAATACATGAAATAGGAAAGCCCAGGCCTCCCAATCCCTTACTCAAAGTGATTATGTCCGGCACTATTCCGCTGTGCTCAAAGGCAAACATCTTTCCTGTTCGACCCAGACCCGCCTGTATTTCGTCAACAATCATAATGATGTTGTTTTTGTCGCAGGCCTTGCGAATCCCGGTGAGAAACTTCTCTGGAGGGACAATGGAACCTCCTTCACCTTGAATGGCCTCAACGATGATAGCCGCCGGTTTCCCCACTCCTGAATGGGGATCCTCAAGAATGTGCTCTATGTATTTCACACATTCAAGGTCACACGACTCAGATGTCTTTCCGAATGCGCAGCGGTAGCAGTAAGCATATGGTGCAAAATGAACTTCGGGGATGAGCGGAAGAAAATCTTCTTTAAAACTTAAGCCGCTTGAAAGAGAAAGAGCACCTGAACTCATCCCGTGGTAAGCTCCTTCGAAAGAAAGCAGGGGATGACGGTGTGTATTATACTTGGCAAGCTTCACAGCTGCTTCAACCGCATCAGACCCAGTGGGGCCTCCGAATAAAACTCTTTTTAACGGATCAGGAAAGAGCGAAAACAAGGTATTTATGAGTGCTTTCCGTGGTTCGCTGGGAAAGTCCAGGGAATGAGTCAGGCGTGAGAGCTGCTTTGAAACATCCTCTAACACCTTTGGATTGGAATGCCCGACATTCATCACCCCAGCCCCTCCGAAAAAATCAATGTAGACGTTTCCATCGACGTCCTCTACAGTAGCTCCTCGAGCACTGCTCAAAGCCATGGGCATTCCCCGGGGATATGAAACAGCAGAACCCTCGTGAGCCGACTGAAAATCGAGGTACTCCTTTGACCGAGGACCTGGAGGTTGGATCTTTATCACGGGAGCTTCAGGGAAAGAAAGGCTCTTAAAATCCATCTTATTTCTCCTAAAAGGTTTGACCTGTTTAATCCTATCTTCAAAAGCCTCCGATTTTAACCATTGGCTCGCCCTTGCTCATGGGCGGGGTGGCAATAACATACATGACTATGCCGTCGTGGGGGGCTACGGCTTTTTGAATGATGTTCCCGAAGAAATCAGTCAAGTAACCCAGCAATTTACCTTTCTGAACATGACGTCCTCCCTGGGTCAGGGGATAGAATATTCCTTCGTGCTCTGATCTGATATAAGTAGTCTTTCTGACCCAAACCTGATCTGAAACCGGTTCCGGCTGGCCGTCAACCATACCCAGATGTTTCAAAGTATTTGAACATCCTTTGAGGGTGGTTTCAATATCTTCCTCGCTGGTTCTGCCCAGCTTTCCACATTCCACCGTAACCGCAGGCTTACCCATAAAAAGCGACGCATTTGAACACGTAGATGCCGGCTGTCCCTCAGGTCTGGCAGTCACATGAATTATGAATTTTAATCCGAAATTTTTTGCCAAGGCCAGGGTTTTCTTATCCAGTTCGGGATTGCCCGTTTCTGTATAATAAAGGTAGGTCATAAGATCCTCATTGCCATCGCCGCAGTGAAGATCAAGGTGATAGTCACTCTGCTTCAGCACTTCATTTGTGATCTGATAAGCAATCCTTTCGGTCATAGTGCCCTCAATCTTTCCCGGAAAAACCCGGTTCTGGTTCTTCCAATCATGGGGATTATAGTAGATGGTCCGCTTCAGGAAAGAAGGCATATTAACGACATGGACCATGATCACAGTCCCGCTTATTTTCGCAGGATCGAGCTGTCGCCTGAGCCTCTGGAGAGCCAGGATAGGAGGATATTCGTACCCGTGTATGCCGGCGGTCAGAGCTAGAACCGGGCCTTTCTTTTTCCCATTCACGACTGTTATTGGTATCCGGATTTCAGGCCCATCAGATCCGGCTGGAACGTTTATAAAGCCCGATTTTATCTCTCCTGATGAAGAGGTTACTCCACCCACTTTTAATGTTTCCTGACATAGCGCCGGATTTGCTAAAAGAAGGGAAAAAACAAACAAGAAGATAACGAGGGATGTTTTTTTGGGTATCATGTTACTCCTCCCTCTAAAATTATTGGCTTATATCCGTATTCACAGAATCGAAAGAAACATCATAAACTCTTTTTTATAAGAAATCAAAATATTACAATGACATAGGCATTTGGGGGAGTTGGCTCTATCTTCATCATTAGATATCCTTTTGGGGAAAACAAAGGGGAACAATTTTTTCAATAAAGAGCTTGTGACGTTTACCGCTCTGCTGCTGCTTTCCTAGGATGGCATTATTCTCCAAGTCTATTGTTAATTAAAATAAGGAAAATTGTTGACAGGAATGGATAAATGGCTTATAGTATAAATACCGACCGTCGGTATGTTTCTTAAGGATAAAAATAATGACCAAGAAAGAATCAAAGGATAAGCGAATAAAGGATATTATCTATGCCGCTGTCGATGAATTTCTGGAAAGCGGTTATGAAGGTGCTTCGATGGAATCCATTGCCAGGAGAGCTGGTATCAGCAAAGGCGGGCTCTACCATCATTTCAAGAGCAAGGACGAAATATTTCTTCTTGCCAATACCGAACTTCACAAACCCGTTTCCAAGATGATGGAGGAAGCGGCACGAAAATCAAGTGCAGCTGAAGGCTTGATCTGGTATATCAAGAATTATCTAAAATATTGGAAGGCGCACAAAACAGAGATGGTCTTCTATGCTCTATCCATGGCCAAGATGCTGGATTCGCCTACGCTTTGGGGGATGTATGAGAGCTTTATAGAGAGCTATATTGCCTTCTTTAAAAGCTTTTATGAGCGAGGAATTTCCTCAGGAGAGTTTATTCCCCATTCAGCATATGACAGCGCTGTTCTATTGATGGGAGCACTCGATGGAATCGCGGGCTATTTGATAATAGATAAAGAACTGAAATTGGATAATGTAATTTCAATATACCAGGAAAAATTTGTCCACGCTCTCGAAATGAAGAATAACAAACAACGAGGTCGAGGAAGATGATTATGGCCCAACCTAAAGATAATGATGTGGTTTTAACTGTAAGCAGTCTAACAAAATCCTATGGAGACCTAATCGCGGTCAAGGATCTCTCGCTGGATATATTCAGGGGAGAGATATTCGGCTTCCTTGGCCCCAACGGTGCTGGAAAGACAACTACAATTTCGATGATTTGCGGCTTATTGGAAAGTGATTCCGGTGAAATATGGATCAATGACCAGTCACTCAAGAAGAATTACCGGGAATGCAAGCGATTGATGGGTCTCTGTCCCCAGGATTTGATCCTCTGGGAATCTTTGACGTGTCTTGAGCAGCTGGAGTTTATGGCCCGGTTGTATGATGTCAAAAGGGATTCTGCCCGAAGAAGAGCACTGGAACTTCTGGGAATACTTGGACTTGATAAAAAGAAAAACAAGCTGGCCAAAACACTCTCGGGCGGTATGAAGCGCCGGCTGAATATTGCTTTATCCCTTGTCCATGATCCTCAAATACTGATACTGGATGAACCTCAGGCCGGACTCGATCCCCAGAGTCGGGTTTTGGTGAGGGAGTACATCCAATCACTGGCCAAGAAAATAACAGTGATTTTAACCACACATGATATGGATGAGGCAGATCGCCTGGCCGAGCGGATCGCAATCATTGACCACGGCCAATTACTTGTTCTCGATACACCTGAGAACCTTAAAAACCAAATCGGAGAGGGAGATATTCTGGAAATTAGAATTTCAGATGACAAGGAAGAAGAAATAAATCGGCTGCGGCAAAGTCTACCTGGGAACTTGAGTCATCTTGACTATCAGAAGGGAATAATTCGCCTGGTAGGCGTTAACATCTCAGATGTATTGCCTGCGCTGCTGGAAAAGTTCCGGCGCAGTAACTTGAAAATCGAGGATATGACTATCCGCAAAAAAACTCTGGAAGATGTGTTTATAGCATTGACCGGAAGGAGGTTGCGGGAATGAGATTGCTCACTTTGTTTAAAAAGACAATGATCGAGAATTTCAGGGATTGGAAGATCCTTATATTGATATTGACCTTTGCTCCATTTTTTGTGTTTCTGATGTATTTCTATATCGGATATACCACAGAAACATTTAAAGTGATTTTCATTAATAATGATCAAGGAGTGAAGGCAACTGACAGAGATGCTTTTAATGCTGGGCAAGCCCTGATCTTTGAGATGGCAGAGGCTACCTATGAAAATGGAACGAATATCCTGGTCGTAGACAAAGAAGAGGAGATGGCAAAGGCACAGAAACGATTAGAGGATAAATCAGTAGATCTGGTAGTGGAAATACCGAAGGATTTTTCAAGAACACTCATGGATTTCAAAGAAGGAAGGAGACCGACTCCAGTGGTTGTTAAAACCTATGGCGATCCAGCAAATACCAAGTATATCATGGCTGCGGCCTGGTGTGATTCCATTACCTACCATTATGCAGCTTCGTTGACAGGTCAGGAGAGCCCACTTGAACTTAAGGCTGAAAGCATTTCTCGCACGAAATCTTTGAATGATTTTACGCTTTATGTACCAGCCCTGCTGGCTTTGGCTTTGATGATGTTGATGTTTTCAGCAGCAGCTACCATCATAAGAGAAAAGGATAAAGGGACCATCATCCGTCTGCGTATTTCAAACATGACCACTTTTGAGTGGCTTTCAGCGGTGAGCTTTACTCAGATCATTATCGGCTTGCTAGCCATGGGGCTGACTTACCTGACTGCCGTTTCATTGGGTTACCAGAGCTCAGGCTCGTTGGTTGCTGTTATGGTGGTTGGCATTCTATCGAGCCTGTCGATTATCGCCATCAGTCTTGTGGTAGCAGCTTTATTGCGTTCAGTTTTTGACCTTATGACCATCGGCTGCTTTCCGTTTTTCATTTTGATGTTTTTCTCAGGAGGCATGTTTCCCATACCCCCTCTACAGCTTTTTGTTGTAGGGGACCGTTCCATAAATATAAACGATATCCTTCCCACAACTCACTCTATTACTGCGCTGGGTAAGATATTAAACTATGATTCCGGACTGGGTGATTTGGTCTTTGAAATTGGAGCCATTGTCATTCTTTCTTTTGTCTATTTTGCTGCTGGAGTCTGGCTGTTTACCAAACGTCATATGCGGGCCGGGTGATGGATAGAATTTAAAATCCTCGTCTATATGGGCTATATATATTGATAGGGGAAATATTTAAATATAATTACCAACGGCTCATAACAATGGCTATGAGTGTCTTGTTTTGCCTTTTATAACTCTAAGTAATAAAAAAACTCAAAAATTCGAAATTTTATAACTAGCAGTAATAAAATTGCAGTTAAGAAGCTTTGGATAATTGTCATAATTGATAGAGTTTCCACATTTCCTTAACATTTTATAAGATTTCCTGATATAGTATATTCCTGCAGAATAATGATGGGTAGGGGTGCATGCTAGGAAATCTCAAATTAGTCCTGATTCAACATAAAAAATTCCTCGCCATTTTCTTTGTCGTTGTTTTCCTGCCGTCCGTCATCCTGGCTATTTTCGGAATTAGGGCTATTCACAATGAAAGATACAAGCTCCTGCAGCAGAATCTCGATCAGCAGAAACAAATCGTCCAATCAGTAAAGGCGGGAATCCGATCATTCATCGAGAAGGATTCATTAAGCCTGAAAGAGCTCTCATCAAGTAAGGCCATTTTCGACCAGGACTATCAAGCGATCAGCAATTTGATTACACAGCGTATCCGGGATGAATCGCTTTTTGGGCAAACTGTTATCTGGAATTTTAAAAAACCTTCCTGGCTCCCTGGATTGCAGCCAGGCCCTCCGGTTGCAAATACTTTAGTTGTTCCTGAAGAGTGGAGAAATTGGCAACCTGATTTGGAAAAAGCAGAAAAAGCCGAATTGCGCCGCAAGAATTTTTCTGCTGCCGTCACCCTATACAATAAAATTCTCAACAGAGCAGAGGATAAGCAGGTGAAAGCCTGGATCCTGAGCCGTGTGGGAAGGTGTAAGGTCAAGCAGAAAAAATTCAAACAGGCCCTGATTATCTATCGCTCGATCATTGTAGATTTTCCTGATTTTCTCACTGAATCTGGTCGTCCTCTGAACCTTGCCTGCTGCCTGGAAATATTGGATGTCCTTCGGTTAGATAAAGATTATGACGGTTTTTTCCGAGAATCACTTAAAACTTATAATCAGCTAGTTAACAATGTCTGGTCTCTGGATGGGGATCAGATCAAGCTGTACGAGACCATGCTGAGAAACATGATTGATGAAGTGGTTGAGGAAAATTCATCAAATGATATTCCAGACGAATATGGCGTTGCTGTTGATGACATGCAAGATTTAATCGATAAAAAGTTGGAAATTTGGTGCATGGCTGAGGCTGTGAGACATAATATCCTGCCCGGCGCTAGAGAAAAGCTGGAAAACTTAAGTAGCGAAAGTCCGGAGGTTCAAAAAAATGCTTTTAAGTTTGAAGATAATGATATTCTAGTGCTTTTGATTCCCCTGGATAGAAATAGTTCTGGTCAGACTAGAGAATTCCTGGGTTCGCTTTTACGAATAAGCGATTTGACAGAAGCCATTGATGGCCTGGTTAAAAGGAACTGTCCACCAGGCGCTTCTATCATTCTCCGTTCAACCCTTTCCGACAATATCATTTTCGGCGATGCGGATGCAACCCAGGGAATTCCTGCTATCACGGATTTCTTCCCTGAGAATTTTCCACCCTGGAGGCTGGAGCTATATCAAACCGGGGCCGGTGGATCAGGATTTTTCCTTTATAAAAACATCTTTTTCTGGACCATCTTAGCCCTGCTTTTTATCCTGTTTTTCGGATCAGGCCTTATCATCCGTACCATCATTCATGAGGTGAATCTAATCAATCTGAAGTCGGAATTTATTGCATCGGTTTCCCATGAATTCAAAACGCCTCTGACATCGATAGGGGGGATCATCGAGCGCTTTTTAGACGAAGAGGTCAAAGATCCAGACAAAGCTAAGGAATATTACGGGATTCTCAGGCATGATTCAGAAAGATTAAAAAGACTTGTCAAGAATGTTCTGGACTTCACTAAAATCGAGGAGGGGAAAAGGGAATACAAGCTAGCATCAACAGATATCGTTGAGCTGGTTCGTCGAGAGGTCGAAAGTCTTGAAAAAGAGAATAAAAGTGATGGTTTCAGAGTTGGAATTGAAATAGATGACAATATCCCGTCTGTTTTCGCCGATGAGGAAGCCATGAGCCAGGCGTTGCGCAACATCCTTGACAATGCGGCTAAATTTTCCGGTCAGGAGAGGAAAATCAACATCCAAATCGTTCGCAAAGAGAACAGTGTCGAGATTGCAGTACGGGATAGAGGAATCGGGATTCCGGATAATGAGCAGAAGAGAATCTTTGAAAAATTTTACCGGGGAAAACAGGCTTCTTCGGTATCTCCCACTGGAACCGGTCTCGGCCTGACATTGGTCAAGCATATCATGGACGCACACAGAGGGAATATTATCGTCCGGAGTCAGCCGGGAGAAGGAAGCTGCGTTTTCTTGATTTTGCCCATCCATAAAGGAGTATAGACGATCATGGGAAAGACAATTCTCATTGTTGAAGATGATATGGGGATCCGGGTAATCCTCCAGGATACGTTGACATCCCAGGGCTATGATGTGATTACAGCAGAAGATGGGATAAAAGGATGGGAGCTGGCTAAAGAATTGCGCCCGGACCTGGTTATCCTGGATGTGATGCTTCCCTTGATGGATGGCTTTGAAATCTGCAAAAGAATACGAAAGGAGGGAATCACTTCTCCCGTTATGATGCTGACTGTTAAGGATGAGGAAGTGGAGAAGGTCTTGGGCTTAGAGCTTGGAGCAGATGATTATGTGACAAAACCTTTCAGTGTCAAGGAGCTTTCAGCCCGGGTGAAGGCCCTTCTCCGCCGTGTCGAGGATTACCAGAATGAAACGGGTGTTTACCGCTTTGGGAATATCGAGCTTGATTTTAATAAATTTGAATCCCGGAAAGAAGGGAAGGATTTGGGCTTGACTCCTCTTGAGCTCAAGATACTTAAGCTTATGATTACGAGAAAAGGAGAGGTCATCACGAGGGACGAATTCCTTGATCACATATGGGGGGTTAATAATATGTGTGTCTCTCATAGAACTGTAGACAGCCATATCGCTCACATCCGAAAAAAAGTCGAAAAAAATCCTTCCAGGCCCCGGCACATCCGAAGTGTTCACAGTATTGGGTACAAGTTTATGGATTGATGGAAAATTTTCCATGATATTTCCACATTTGCTCAACACATGAATTATCGTCAGCAGTTATTTTATCAGCATGAGACATTTTGGAGGTGAGGAATGAACAAGAAGAAAAATTTAATCATGGGGATTTTTCTATTGGCAGGGGTTTCTTTCCTTTTTTCAAGTATGATTCAACAGGAAACAGCCAAAGAGCTCTTTGAGAGGGCCTTATATCTTGAAGAAACCAAGGGCGATCTTGAAAAGGCCATTGATGTTTACAGACAGATTGTAAAAAAGTTTCCGGATGAACGGACGACTGCAGCCCAGGCCCAATTACACCTCGGTTATTGTTTCGAAAAGCTGGGGCTTAAAGAGGCCCAGAAAGCCTATCAGAATGTTATAGATAAATATCCAGAGCAAACCAAAGCAGTCAAGGTAGCTAAAGAAAGATTATCAATTATCCTAAAAGCTCAAGCTCTGACTGAAAAGGGAGAAAAAGAATTTAAAATTAGGAAGGTCTGTGAAGGTTCTGATCTTGACATTTCAGGCGAAGTTTCCCCAGACGGCCGCTATATTTCCTATACAGACTGGGAAACATTCGGCCACCTCGCCATCTATGAGATAGCCACTGGGAAAAAACACGACCTTACAAATCAAGCTGAAGATGAGCACTGGGGCAACGTCATCCGTTCCTCCTGGTCACCAGATAGCAAACAGATAGCTTATATTTGGTGTAACAAGGATGCCTTCTGGGACCTGCGCATCATAGGGATTGACGGCTCAAAGCCGCGAGTGCTTTATCGAGATAAGGATGTATTTCCTTGGCCCGCTGATTGGTCTCCTGACGGTAAGTACATCTTAACAATCCTCGAAAATTATTATAAAGACAAAGTCAATCAGGTTGGCTTAATCTCTGTTCGAGAGGGCACTGTCAGAATTCTAGAGACTTTGAAAGGACGTGCCTTTGACTATTTGTACTTTTCTCCTGATGGACGCTACATTGCCTATGATTATCCACAGAAAAAAGGCTCTCGGAATCACGACATTTTCATCTACTCGATTGAAGAAAAACGTGAAATCCCTTTAGTCCAACATCTAGCCAATGACCGCTTAGGAGGCTGGACACCTGATGGAAAAAATATCCTCTTTAGCAGCAACCGCTTGGGCACAATCGATGTATGGGCAATTTCGGTCGAAGAAGGAAAGGTTCAGGGAGCTCCAAGATTAGTGAAAAAGGATATTGGATTAGTCTCCCCGATGGGATTTGCACCGGATGGCTCCTTTCACTACGGACTCAGGATTAATATAAGAGATGTTTATGTCGGAACATTGGACAAGGAAAGAGAAAAATTCCTTGTTCCTCCAGAGAGACTTACAGGCTACTTCGTAGGTCGTAACGTTTCGCCTGAATGGTCGCCTGACGGTAAGTATTTAGCCTATATCTCAATCCGTCATCCGGATCTCTCGTATGGCTCAAATAGTCTTTATATACGTGACCTGGAAACAGGTGAGGAAAGGGAAGTTGTACGTCCTCCAGAAATCCGATGGTTTGGAAGTTTCTTCATGGGAGGAATCTCCTGGTCTCCTGACGGTCGCTCAATCATTTTAACTGGCGGAGATAAGAAAGGCCAGGGTATCTATGTGGTTGATGTCAAAACTGGAGAGATGACAACTCTCCTTCACAGCGAAGTGCGTCTCTTCAGTCCCAGCTGGTCGGCTGATGGGAAGGCGGTTTTCTTTACAGAGAGGTACGATAAAGAAGGAATCTCTCCTGTTTTTCGGTATGATATGAAGACTAAAGAGAAGAAAGAAATCTACAATCAAAACCCTGGTATCTTTTACATGGCACCTTCTCCTGACGGAAAGCTGTTAGCATTTGCAACATTTGAAAAATACAAAGAAGAGACCATAGGTGTATTGATGGTCCTGCCTGTTGAGGGTGGAGAACCTCGGGAAGTTGTAAAAATAACTGATGGAGGATGCATGGCAATAGCTTGGGCTCCTGATAGCCGCGAGATAATTTATGGCAAAAACGTGTCTGCTTCTTCTGGCAGTCAGAGAATAAGGGGGGGATCTGAACTGTGGAAAGTTCCTGTTGAAGGGGGTGAGCCTCAAAAGCTCGGGAAAATATCAGGCCAAATAGTGGGGGTACGCGTACATCCCGATGGACAACGCCTGGCATTCACCTCACAAACATCGTGGGCTGAAATCTGGGTCATGGAAAACTTCCTGCCCAAGGAAAAATAAGAAAAGGGGAGAAAAAAGGGGACACAATATCTATTTCCCTAATTAATAAAAGACTGCCACTCCTTCTGGTGCGCCTGTAGCTCAGGGGATAGAGCGACGGATTCCGGATCCGTAGGTCCCAGGAACGATTATTTTTCGAGTTTTTTCAACATATCTGGATTTGACTTAATCCGGTCATAAAGTTCATAATCATGCTCATCAAGCTTCATTGGAACCACGGCAATATACCCGGAATTATATAAATATAAGTCGAGTTCCGTTGATAGATCTGGTTGCAAGAGGACAGGTTTCAAGACCCAGAGGCTGCTGTCTTTCTCATCGTTCATAAATCTGAAATCTACATAAATTCCGGCACGTTTAGACAATCTCACTCCTTTTATCTGATCAAATGGAATAGCCGGGATACTGATTGTAAGGTATTGGCCTGTTTCCAGATTCCGTACCAGATCAGATTGGGCAAACTCCACAACCCACGCTGAAACGGCCTCTACAGCACCTGGAATGCTGTCATCCAATCCTGAAACAGCAATAGCAGGTACGCCTAAAGATGCCATTCTTGCGGCTCCGATTGTTCCTGACCCGATCCATTCAAATGCTAGATTAGGGCCGCCATTTATCCCAGACACCACTAAATCCGGAGGATTATTTCTCATTATTCCTGCCAAGCCAACCAAGACACAGTCCGCAGGATAACCCTCAACTGCAAAAGCTTTGAAATTCCTATTGGTATTTTTTTGGATTACAGAGATTTTTCCTTCTTTTAAAGAAAGGGCATAATTCGATGTACCGCTCCGGTCCTTGGACGGAGCTACAATGTACGTTTCTGCGATCTTTGCAAACTCATTGGCGAGTGCTATGATTTTGATATCATCAATTCCATTATCATTCGTGATCAACACTCTTTTCGGCCATTGCTTGCCGCCATCCGAACCCATGAGGTTTGAGATATACATTAGCGAAATGACAATCACAAAAACATTTCTAAATTTAAGCATCAGTTTCTCCTTTTATTGTTTTAAATTTAACACTCCTTCTATTTTATATGATTAGTTTACCTGTTTTCCAGTGTTATCACTCATGTGTAAGGTTTCCAAAACCGTGATGGCACTTAAGCTTCAAGCTGGCCAACTCTTCTTTTCTTTAATCCCAATAGGTATCCCATTCTCCATTGAGTTTCAGTAGACGTATTTACCAACTCATCCCTCTCTTTTTAAATCGCCTAGTCAATCTGCATGCTGCCATTCTCTTTCCGCCATCTTAAGTATGTCTTCTCTGAGATGTCAAGCTTACGTTTCATGCCTAATGGCCTCTTCCACCTCATTATTCCGACATGCCAAAGAGTGGACATTGAAGGAAATTTTCGGGAATCGAAGATGCAAACACAAATGAAATTCCAATCTTAATCATGTTTAAATTTCCTTATTGCCCTAAGCCTGGGGTATAATGAGCGTTCGTAGCCGAGCTTTAATAGGAATGGAGGGCAAAGATGAAAACACGATTATTTGGGCTTCTCAGTCTGATTCTTTTGCTGCTTATGTCTTACGGTCTGTATGCTGATGGTGCTGCCGGAATCAGAGATCTCTGCAATGAGTACATCGAAGCCTGGAAACAGTTTTATCCCTCACAGGCCATTTCCCGTGGTTTTCTCGATTCTATATTTGGCTTTGAAGACTATTCGCAAGAGTGCATAAAAAACTGGTTGACCTTCAATAAGAAAATACTTATTGACATTACCCAGCAGGAATCAATCCTGGCCTTACAGGATAGAATCGACGCCCGGCTGCTCAGAATACAGATACAATCTGAAATAGACAAATGGGAGAATGAGACTCCCCACAAGAATTCTCCAGCTCTGTATTCTAGATCAATCTCTCAAGCTGTCCGTGGAGTGCTGACTTCAGAACTTCTCATGCCCGGAGAAAAAGTTGGAATCATCCTCAGCCGGCTTAACGTGGTCAATAAGATGTGCACTTCTGCCGTACGACAGCTTGAGACTGGATCCTCAAACAGCATCGTCAGAAGCCTTAAAGCCCTGGAAGAATCCGCCCGGTTCTACGCCTCCAAACTCCCAGATATGGCCAGTGACGGGATCGGATTGAAAGACTCTGACGAGTTCCACACCAAATGTCGCCATACCGCCTCCCAGATCCGCAGCCTCATTTCGCACATCCAGAAAAATATCAAACCTCGTTCTGCAGATATGGACAGTGCGATCCTGGGCCGGGAGACATATGCCAAAAAACTCCGCCTCACTACAGACTCTGATCTGACTCCCGAAAAACTCGAGTCTATGGCCCTTAAGGAAATCCACACGGTCAGGGAGCTCATGGCCCACGCGGCGAATGATTATCTGCGCGAAACCTATCCTGAAAAAAGCCTTCCCAACTCCATGAACGACCTAATAAACCGCGCATTAAAGGATATGGAACAAAGTCATCCTGCTAGCGAACGGGAATACCTGAAGCTCTGGAAGGAATTAGCCAAAAGGGCCGAAGAATTTATCCGCTCAAAAAAGATTGCCACCCTGCCGGAAAATCAGACGCTGAGCATCACGCTCGCCCCTGAGAGTGCAGGTCCCATGGCAAGAATCGGCTGGGTCAGCTCTGCTCCCCCGTTTCAGCCCAATCCCTGGACAACGATCTACCTTCCTACCATACCCGATTCTTTTCCCGAAAAGGAAAGAAAGGAATTTTGGCGGTCTTTTAATAACTATTTCACCCGGTTTATTGTTATCCACGAGTTGTTCCCCGGCCACTACATCCAGAACAAAATCAACCGGGAGAATCCCCATAGGGTGCGCCGCCTTTTTCCCTACGCCCTGTATTCAGAAGGCTGGGCCACCCTGTGCGAAAAAGTAGCCCTGGATGCCGGCTGGGACAACAACCATAAACTGACACGGCTGGCCCAGCTTCGTAAACGGCTGGAAAACGCCAACAGGGCCTACACCTCAGTCAAGGCCCACTGCTACGGCTGGGATCGGGAAAAGGTCCTGGAATTTTCCATCAATACTTCTCTCCTTGACCCCCAGTTTGCCAAGAGTCTCTGGGGCAGACTGATGTGCTCGCCCCTGCAGATAACAACCTATTTTCTCGGCACACAAAAGTTTACTTTTCTCTTAGAAGCCGAAAAAAAGCGTAAAGGAGAAAAATTCCGTACGATCGACTTTATGGATACAATTTTGCGCGCCGGTCCGATCCCGCTTGACGAATTCCCGGAGATTTTTAAGAGTACCTATCAAGAATCTCAATGAATACAAATATCCCACGAATCGAGCTTCAATCCGGTTATTCCATTTCGCGGGTCATTATGGGCGGATGGCAGCTTGCAGGAGGACACGGTCCTGTAGATGAAAACCTGGCTCTCCAGGACATGAGGGCTTTTGTCAGGGAAGGAATCACGACCTTTGACTGTGCCGATATCTATACGGGAGTCGAAGAGCTTATCGGAAAATTTATCCGGGAACACAAATCTGCCTTTGTGTCCGGCTCTCTGCCCCCCATCCAGATTCACACAAAATATGTTCCAGATCTGGATGATCTTCCCATTCTGACAAAGACCTACACAGAGGCCATCATCGATCGATCCCTGAAACGGCTCGGGATTGAACGCCTGGATATGGTCCAGTTCCACTGGTGGGATTATTCAGTTCCCGGTTATATCGAGGCAGCCAATCACCTTCTCAAGCTAAAGCAGGCAGGTAAGATCCGGCACATCAGCGCTACCAATTTCGATGCTCTCCATCTCCAGATGGTCCTTCAAGCTGGAATCCCTGTTGTATCCAATCAAGTACAGTATTCGGTCCTTGACCGCAGACCGGAAGGCGAGATGCAGAAACTCGCTCGGGAGCATAATTTCCGCCTTCTCTGCTACGGCACAATCGCTGGAGGCTTTTTGAGTGAACGTTGGCTGCACATTCAGGAGCTGCCCGAATCTTTTGAAAATCGCTCGCTTACAAAATACAGGTTGATCATTGAAGAATTCGGGGGATTTGACCTGTTTCAGAGGCTTCTGGCTGTCCTCAAACAAATTGGAGACAAATACAGCGTAGGCATAGCCGAAGTCGCCGCCCGCTACATCCTCCAGAAACCCTCTGTGGCCGGAGTCATAATCGGAGCACGGAACACTCGACACCTGGAGAAGATAAAAAAACTTGGCTCTTTCAAGCTGGAAGCAGAGGATCTCCAAAAAATCTGCTCAGTAGTGGATAAAGCCCGTGGACCTCAAGGACCTGTCTTTGGCCTGGAACGGGATAGAACCAGCCCTCACGGAGAGATCATGAAGTATAATCTTAATAAATATCGAGAGCCATAAGGATAGGAGTCGAAAATGACGGGATCATCAAGCAAAAACAAGGCTCAAGGGGAAACAGCCTTCGACACCCAGACTAAAGTTCGCTTCTATGGAGGAATGGCAGGAGCGATCCTGCCGTTTTTGGCCTTTGTATCAGGAGTTGTGGCTGTCGCTCTTTCTGGTGCTCCGGATGAGCGCGGATTCTGGCCGATTCTTATTCTGGCCCTATGCCTGGGCCTGATCCTTACAAAAGATCGGAAGAATTACTGTGTTTCGGCGATTGAAGGCATGTCTCAGCCAATCGTCATGATTATGATCACAGCCTGGATGCTGGCCTCCATCATCGGAGTGCTTATGAGCACAACCGGGTTTGTTGAAGCACTCATTTGGACCGCAGGCCGGCTGCATATGGGAGGTACAGGTTTTGTCATCATCTCATTCCTCATCTGCTGTGTGGTTTCTGTATCCACAGGTTCAAGCTTCGGAACCATTTTGATCTGCGGCCCACTCCTGTTTCCAGCCGGAGGGCTGCTCGGAGCCCATACGCCCACCCTGGCAGGAGCGATCTTAGGAGGTGCGACCTTCGGAGACTGCATTGCCCCTATTTCCGATACCACTATTGCCAGTGCCTTGAGTCAGAAGGCGGATATAGGAGGAACGGTTCGCAGCCGGTTGAAATATGTCCTGCCTGCAGGAGCAGCAGCGCTTGTGTTCTATGTGCTGAGTGCGGCTCTGAGAGGACAGCCGGTTCAAGACAGTGCCCCCGAATTGGCCGGCGATCCCAGAGGCCTTCCCATGCTGTTGATTCCGGTTGTGATCATTTTTCTGCTTTTAAAAGGAAGGCATCTGCTTCATGGATTACTTGTCGGTCTAATGGTCGGAGTGGTTTTAGCTCTGGTCTTCAACCTATTGCCTTTAAGTCAACTCTTTTCTCTGGATCCTGAAAATTTTTCTGTAAGCAGCTTTATAATTGACGGGATAAACCGGGCAGTAGGAATCAGTTTTTTCACTATTCTCCTGATGGGCCTTATTTCTACCGTAAAGGCCAGTGGTCTGCTCAAGCGGCTGGTGGATTTTTCCTCCCAAAGAGGCCAGAGCATAAAGCATACAGAAGCCTGGATTTCCTCAACTGTGGGTGCAGCCGTGCTGCTCACCTGCCACAGCATCGTTGCCATTCTGACTGTAGGAGAGTTTACGCGGCATACTGGAGAAAAAATCGGCATCCACCGCTATCGGAGAGCCAATCTCCTCAGCTTGGTCGTCTGCACGTTTCCCTTTATCCTGCCATACTTTATCCCGGTTATCCTGATGGCCAATACCACTTCCTCAGGCAGTTCCTACAACATCCCCCCGGTTTCCCCTCTTCAGACTGGACTCCACAATTTCACCTCCTGGGCCTTGTTGGCCATGGTACTGATTGCTGTGATCGCTGGTTACGGCCGCTATTCGGATGCAAGATCGGATGTAGGTAAAACTGGAGGGGATGGATCAAAGTGAGCTGTTCTCCTAATTTACATTAATTTTGTGTTAGGATAATATAAGCCAGCAAGTACGCGCCTGTAGCTCAGGGGATAGAGCGACGGATTCCGGATCCGTAGGTCGCAGGTTCGATTCCTGTCAGGCGCCCCAGTTTTCCTTCCCTTTAGTTGTTTTAATTATCAGCAATTTACAGAAGAGTTTTTTAAATTCCCATTTCAATTACTTTCAGCCAAACTCATCAAAATTCAGCAAAAAAAAGTAGTCATGAAGTTGGCACTTTTTGTTATAGAGCCCTAAGCAAAACTCATTGAACTGCCTGGTCATTTATGTTAGATATACGTGTTCTTAAAATCAAAATGAAAAAAATTCTCTTCGCCCTGATAATATTTCTAGTATCTTCTCTTCTAGTCTTTAGCCAGGAAGAAGCCAAGGAGAGTTTTGGACTTAAAATAGACGAGTCCATTAAAGTGGATGGTTTTTTGAACGAGTCAGCTTGGGAGAAGGCTTCAGAAATAAGCGATTTTATCCAATTTGAACCGGAGAGAGGTGAGTCTGCATCCCTGAAAACAATAGCTAAAATCCTTTATGACGAGAAATTCATTTATTTTGGTTTTCTCTGTTATGATCTCCAGCCAGAGAAAATCGCAGCTCAAATGACCAAAAGAGATGCGGATATACCTAATGACGACGCTGTTGGAGTTTTTCTTGATACTTTTCATGACAGAAGAAATTGCTATTTTTTTATAACAAACTTATTAGGAACTCAGCGTGATGGCCGGGTAACGGAAAATGGCCGCACAAATGAGACAACCTGGGATGGAGTCTGGAAATCCGCGGGGCAGGAAACTGATTTTGGCTGGAGTGCAGAGATTGCCATTGAGCTTAGTAGCATTAAGTATGAACCTGGAAAAAATAAAACATGGGGTATTAATTTGGGTAGATCCATACCACGAGTCCTTGAATTGAGTTTTTGGGCCGGGCCTCTTGAATCTCCCGAAAAAGTTTCTCAGTATGGGGTGTTAAGGGGACTCAACCTCAGAAGAGCTGAGAAAAGAGCCCAGATCATCCCTCATATTATCTCGAAGCTTGAAGAAGGGGAAAAATCAGAATTGGAAGGCGGGATTGATGCCCGTTATGCTTTCAGTCAGATGGTCTCAGGAAATATAACCATTAATCCTGACTTTGCGACAATCGAGGCTGACCAGGAACAGATCAATTTAACCCGCTTTGAACTCAGTCTGGCAGAGAAGAGGAACTTCTTTTTGGAGGGTTCAGAGATTTATCAGCAAAGAATTCGCCTCTTTTATTCCAGAAGAGTTTCCGATATCTATGGTGGAGTCAAATTTTATGGAAAGTCAGGAGGATATGAATTTTCAGGTCTAAGCGCTCAAACAAAAAAAGACCAATTGGATGGTGAAGACTCAGCCAATTTTACAGTCCTTCGTCTTAAGAAAGATGTCATGAAGTCTTCAACGATCGGATTTCTGGCTGCCAATAAGCTGGTCGGAGGAAAAAACAAAGGAACCGCCGGCATAGATACGTCTCTTTATTTCACCGACACATTTAAATTTACAGGTCAATTTGCTCTAAGCTACGGTGATTACAACAATAATAACATCGCTTTTTTCCTCAGGCCGAGCTACGATTCAGCCACTTTTCATATCCATCTCCGTTATACTCAATTAGGAAGGCGCTTTAGGGATAATGCCAACGAAGTGGGTTTTATCAGGGATGATAACCGTCATGAGCTGGATTCTGCTGTTGAAAAAACTTTTTGGCTAAAAAATTGGGGCTTTGATCGAATCAAATACCGTTCTAATTATAATATTTATTGGGGATTGGACAGAAATTTACGAAGCTGGCAGATAGATCAGGAACTTTCCCTAGATTTAAAAAATAAGTTTTCCTTTGAGATAGAACACACTCAGGAATTCAAGGGACGTGACGACGAATTTTTTGAAAAGGATTTCAGGAATCATGAAACAGAATTTGAGCTGGGGTATAATACTAGAGAATGGCAGCATGCCCAAATCTCTTACGGCTTTGGCCGGAATTTTGATTCAGATTTTCAGCTTGTTAAAGGAGGATTAAATTACAAATTAACCCAGGATTTTTCTTTCCAGTATTCTTTGACTCGTGTGATATTCGATCCTGACCCGGAGGAAGAAACCACCTGGATTCATGTAATCAGAGCGACAAATTACTTCACTAATGACCTCTTCGTTAAAGTCTTCTACCAAATAAACTCAGCTATTGATAAAAAAAATATTCAGGTACTGTTTGTCTACCGTTTTCAGCCTCCCTTTGGTTTCATTCAACTGGCTTACCAGAAGGGAACAGCCAGGTTTGGAGAAAGAGGAACACAGGGTCATACTCTTTTTCTGAAAATTGCCTATATGTTTTAGAATAACTTGCACGTTTTTAAATAGAGTAGGTGTTTCCTTCATCAAATATATATTCTTAAAATGCAAATAAATAAGGTGGGCTTGATGAATCAAGCCCCTACACAATATGAATCAAATCCCTATAAATTAAGCCCTTCAACTATTGTGATTAAGGCGAGCAGAGTTTAAAATAGTGAATTCATGAAAGTTGAGCGCATTAGAGATCTTGAAAGACTGGAAGAGCTAAAAGATACTTGGAATGAGCTTTTGTTCTCCTCAGAGCAGAACTGCATATTCTTAAGCCATGAATGGATTTCTTCCTGGTGGAAGTGCTTTTCAGAAGACAATTCCTTAGAAATACTGATTTTTAAAGACGAAGAGGGAAGTCTTGCAGGAATTGCTCCTTTCCTGATTAAAAACAAAACCCTTAGCTTTATAGCCAGCCAGGAGGTCAGTGATTATTGCGATGTTATTACGCTTAAAGAGAGAAGAGCGGAATTTCATGAGAATCTATTGAGCTATTTAAATACGAATTATTCAGATGTAGAAAAAATTGAATTGATGAACATAAAGGCTTCATCTCCTACCTTGAGTTTTCTGCCTGGCTTGGCACCTGAACTCGGATATTCCTCCTCCTGCACTGAGGTAGAAATTGCTCCTTTGCTTGAGCTTCCTTCTTCCTATGAAGATTACATAAAGGGCCTAAGCAAGAAAAACCGTCATGAGCTGCGGCGCAAGTTGAAAAGGATAGAGTCCCTGGAGGGAGTCAAAATCACGAAAGTCACAGATACCAGGGAACTGCGATCCTCTCTTGAAACATTTATTGCTCTTCATAAAGAGGGAAGTCCATCAAAAGAGAGATTTTGGAAAAAAAAAGGCATGTCTGACTTTTTCCAAGAGGTAGCCTCTCGATTTTCGCTTCAGAAATGGGTAGAGCTGAATCTCTTGTTTTATGAAGACAGAATAATGGCAGCCCTTCTCAATTTTTCTTATGCAGATACGATTTATTTTTATAATGTTTCTTTTAACAAGGATTTTGCCCGATATAGTCCCGGTCTTTTTCTTTTTAATCACTGCCTTAAGCAAGCCATATCAGAAGGGAAAAGAAAGGCTGACTTCTTGAGGGGAAGAGAAAAATATAAGTATTATTTTGGGGCTGAGGATAGTAAAATATTCCGTCTAATATTGACTCAGGGAACGAGTTGAGAATGAAGATTTGCGCTATAAGCTTCCATTGTTGTCCGTTCTCTCTTTTAGGAGGAGACGGCACTGGAGGGATGAACGTCTATTTGAGGGAGCTTTGTTCAGCTTTGACAAGCTTCCCTGAGGTTAAAATAGATATCTTCACCCGCATCCAAAACCCTAAGATAAGAGAGATTAAACATCTTTCTAATCAAGCTCGAGTCGTTCATTTAAGAGGGGGACCAGAGCGCCCGATGGATCGGACAAAGCTCTATGATTTTCTTCCTGAGTTTTCAAGGAATCTGGAGTCTTTCATCTGTCAGGAAAGAGAAAACTATGACCTTGTCTACTCTCATTATTGGCTTTCAGGAATTGTGGGAGAAGGGATAAAACAAAAGTTCAACCTGCCCCTCGTTCATATCTATCATACCTTAGCCTTTTTAAAAGAGAGAGCCTTAAGAGAAAAATCGAGAGAACACAAAGGCAGGATAGAAGCAGAAAGACATCTTGCTCGTGTTTCGGATGCTCTTATCTCTTCTTCTGAGGATGAGATGCAAAGCTTAGTCGATGAATATGGAATCTCTTCTTCAAAGGGAAAGATCATTTATCCGGGCGTGAATAAGAAGCTCTTTTATCGTTTAGAGGATAGGATGGTTCTTCGGGAAATGCGATATGAAGAAAAGGATAGAATTATTCTCTATGTCGGTCGAATTGATCCTGCCAAAGGGCTTATGACCGTAATCGAGGCTTTAGAATTATTAAAGAAAAAGGATTTACCTTTGTACAATCAATTGAAATTGATTGTTGTTGGAGGGGGGAGGAAGAAAGAAGATCTTTCAGGAAACAAGGAATATATCCGGATTAAAAAATCCATAAGAGAGAAAAAACTGACGGGGAAGATCATATTCCTGGGTTCAAAAAAACAGAGTGAACTCAAAAAATATTACTCAGCCGCTGAGGCACTCGTGATGCCTTCTCTCTATGAATCCTTTGGTCTGGTACCTGTGGAAGCAATGGCCTGCAGTACTCCTGCACTCGTCTCTCGAATAGGGGAGATGAGATATATTGTTCAAGAAGGGAGAAACGGATTTTCATTTCCTCCCAATAATCCTTCTTCTTTGGCCAGCTGTCTGGAGCATTTTTTTTCGAATAAAGAAAGTTTGTGGGATAAGGAAAGAATTCGCCAGAATGCGATAAAGAATTTTTCGTGGGAAAAAACTGCTGAGGAAACTTATTCTTTATTCAGGCGATTAAGAAGAGAGAAGGCTTCGATTACCACCATATCTCCGCCCGATGAAAGCCTTCAGCCAGTTTGAACTTTTCTCCTTCTGCCATACTTTCAGCCCGCTCACACAGCCATTTTTCCATTTCTGAGGAAAAAGATTCTTTTATCTGGCTTTTATGGCAGCGCAGGGCTTTGAGCTTTAAGTCAAAAGTTTTGGTGATATCAGAACGGTGATTTATATTCTCTGATGCCCAGAACCAGATCTCTTTTACACTATGGGGCTTGAGTCCCTCTTCGATGAGATCTGGATAAGCCCATATATCCCGGGCATACGGAAAGACCGCATCTAAAGTAACCTGTCCTACGATTCGGTGATCTCTGTGCCAGATATAACGGCGATAGGGATCAGCAGTAACGACAATTTCTGGTTTGTAGAGCCTTATGAGTTTTACAATTTCCTTCCTGAATTCCGGTGTGTCTTCAAGACTCTGGTCAGGATGCCCGAGGAATATAACATCTTTGACACCTATAATCTTGGCAGCCTCCAACTGTTCTTTTTCCCTTATTTTCGCCAGTTTTTCTGGCTTGATTTTTATATCCTCAGTCCCTTTGTCTCCGTTTGTGCAGACAACATAGGCAACGATTTTTCCCTGACGAGCCCAGTGGACCACAGTCCCGGCAACGCCGAATTCGGCATCATCCGGATGGGGAGTTATTACTAAAATGTCAGCTCTTTTTTCTTTCATAAGCTAGCCTTATGTGAAAATGGGGCCTGGCCCCATTTCTTTTCATCGCCTGAAGAATTGGATTATATCGAGGAATTTTATAATATCTTTCCTGCTATTACAATTCCTTATCTCGTCTTGAATGAAAATGGGGCCAGGCTCCATTATTTTTCTAATTCATTATCTCTTCTTGGAGGGATTCGGTTTATATTATGTTATGTAGGGGCTTGATTCATCAAGCCCACATTTTTAATTATAAAAATAACTATTTGGATTTTAGGCCAAAAAAATGGAGCCTGGCCCCTTTTTTTACCTGTTATTAATATTTTGTTGTTTAGATGCGAAGAAGATAATATAATAATTCATTCTTTGGAACAGGAAGCTACCAGAAAAATGCTTCTTTAAAAAAAATTGCTGAAAATTCCATACCTTAAGGCTAAAGAATTGAAAAAGTGCCTTTAAAAGAATCCAAAAAGGAGGGATAAATCCCTATGGATAAAAAAGAAATTTTGGAAAAGATAGCCACAAGATTACGGATTCACTCGGTAAAGATGACCACAAAAGCTGGGTCAGGTCACCCGACGACCTGTCTATCCATGGCCGATTTATTGGCATGCTTATTCTTTGATGAAATGAAGTTTGATCCTAAAGATCCAGATAATTGGGCAAACGATGAACTTATTATTTCAAAAGGTCATGCTGCACCTATCTTATGGGCGGCTTACGCTGAAGCAGGGATCATCTCTGAAAAGAGCTTGATGAATTTAAGAAAGATAACAAGCGTCCTCGAGGGGCATCCCACGCCGAGGATGAAATGGATAAAATCGGCAACCGGCTCCCTTGGACAAGGACTTTCAGTCGGAGTCGGGATGGCCCTCGTCATGAAGCTGGGGAAATCGCCTGGAAGAGTTTACGTTATTTCGGGTGATGGTGAATGCGCAGAAGGTTCGGTCTGGGAAGCTGTTAACATGGCTTTCCTTCACAAGCTCAGTAACCTTTGTTTGATTGTGGATATAAACAGATTAGCCCAGTCAGAGGAAACAATGCACGGGCACGATATCAAGGCTTATGAGAGAAAATTTAAGGCCTTTGGCTTGGATGTGATTACTATTGATGGGCATAAGATTAGTGAAATTTTGAAGGCCCTTAAGAAAGCTAGAGAAAATATGATGCCCACTGTGATATTGGCCAAGACGATTAAAGGTAAAGGAATTTCTTTTGTGGAAAATAAGAACGGCTGGCATGGGAAGCCCTTAATGGGAGAAGACTCGAAAAGAGCTCTTGAGGAGTTGGGTCCCATGTCTTCTATCGATGCCAAAAAATACGTTCATAAGCCGAAAAAAACGCTAAAGCACCAAGCCATCAAAAGATATAATTTCAAAAGGACTGTTTACAAGGACGAAACTGCCACCAGGCGTGCTTATGGTAATGCTCTTTTAAATCTCGGCAAAATAAACGAGACTGTAGTGGCCATTGACGGAGATGTAAAAAATTCCACCTATGCTGAAGATTTTTTTAAATCTTTTCCCAAAAGATCATTCCAGTCATACATTGCCGAGCAAAACATGGTTGGCATGAGCATCGGCATGTCTGCAAAGGGCTATCTTCCTTTCCTGGCTACTTTTTCAGCATTCCTGACAAGAGCCCATGACCAGATAAGGATGTCTGCCTATTCCTTTTCAAATATTAAGTTTGCTGGTTCCCATTGTGGTGTAAGCATTGGAGGGGACGGGCCTTCACAGATGGGGCTGGAGGATTTGAGCATCTTCAGACCAATCCCGGGCTGTGCAGTGCTTTATCCCTGCGATGCTTATTCAACAGAGGCTTGTGTTGAATCTATGGCCAAACATAAAGGTCTTGCTTATATAAGAACAACCCGTCCCGCCACCCCTCTCATCTATGGCAAGGATGAAAAATTTCCCGTAGGAGGCTCAAGGGTTCTCAGGAAAAGCCAAAGTGATGTGGCAACGGTAATCGGGGCAGGACTAACAGTGCATGAAGCATTGAAGGCTTATGATGAGCTAAAGGATGAGAGGATTTCAGTCCGCATTATTGATGCCTATTCAGTTGAGCCGATAGATAAAGATAATCTTTTAAAAGAAGTCGAAAAAGCAGGAAAAAAAGTTGTCGTTGTCGAGGATCATTTTCAAAACGGTGGCCTGGGAGATGCCGTGGCCCAAGCATTAAGCGGGAAAGCAGAGATTGTTCATCTTGCGGTGAAAGATCTGCCGCGTTCTGGCAAACCCGAGGAATTGTTGGATAAATACGGAATAGACGCCCAGCATATAAAAAGAGCTGTAAAAGAACTGATCAGCCGCTAACATAGCTTTCAAAATAAATTTACCAGAGAACGTCGTAAAGCCCCTTGCTTTAGCAATGGGGATATAAGGCGCTTACCGCAGAGCAACAGCAGTTTGTAGTTGTATTATGCACCAAAATGGTATGTAATAAAAACATGGAATTATGATCAAACAGTACATAGAAAGCCAGAAGATATCTC
>Ga0255053_10000177_pt1 | contig 33584 bp, 28 predicted proteins | sample JV7_2_22_MG_FD_188635 | JGI IMG/M metagenome (GOLD analysis project Ga0255053, IMG submission 188635) | Seawater microbial communities from Jervis Inlet, British Columbia, Canada - JV7_2_22 | ecosystem: Environmental > Aquatic > Marine > Inlet | place: Canada: British Columbia | collected... | reverse complement strand
CACCAAATCAGACGGGCTAGTCGGGATACGAAGGCGTCCTGACGGCAAAAGCGGTCCATAGGCTCAATCGACTCACGGTGTGTTTCAATCGTTGGGATTTTGCCTGAGAGTCCTGGACGGTAGCTCTCCGAAGCAATTTCTGTAAGCCCGCGAAAATTCGCCGATGTGCCAGAAGCCCCAATTCATGGCCATGTCGGTAACGGTCGTGTAACCAGTCTTCGCGTTGCGCAGTTCATCCCGAGCCCGATGTAGCCTGAGACGTTGAAGGTCAGAATCTTTCCCGAGGTTCGCGCGGATTTAACGCTTAACTTGTTTGTACCGCAATTCGATAGCCAGCCTTCCTTACCGTTACGATCAACGGTGATTGCGATGAGTCGTCTTCAAGCTTCTGCCGGCAACACAAAGGCTCTTCTGCGCGAAAATCACGTGAAGGGGAATCCCATGGCTTGTCGCGGCGGCTCGCTTGGGCGAGAATACGCTCGCGATGCGTGGATCCGCTCACGCAGCACACCAAGAGAACATCAATGCACACAATTTCCAGGCCAGCGGCGTTTTGCGCGCTGCTAACGCTGACGGCTTGTGCCAACCAGCCGGCGGCTGTCTCCGGTGCGGCAAGCCAGGGTCTTGCCGCTGTCGGTATCCAGACGGAGCCTGAATCCTGTGCGGCGCAACTGGTTGGCAGCAGACGATCGCAGCACAATGAGCTGGACTCCAGTGATATCCAGATGGTGAACTGGAATATTCATGGAGGCAGCAATCCGGAATGGATAGCCGATCTGGCGACGATCACGGGCGAGCCCGACCTGATGATCTTTCAGGAAGCCTCGTTGAATACGGTCGACTGGGGTGTGGTTGCTTCCGACCAGTATCGCTCTTTTGCTCCAGGCTATCGCACGAGGCGGTCGGTGACCGGTGTCATGACCATCAGTACCGCAGAGCCATTGACGCAGTGCAACCTCGTGAGCATGGAGCCATGGCTGCGCACCCCGAAAGCCACGATGATCACCGAGTACGGATTGACCGGTACCGATCAGACGCTGTTGGTCGTTAACACCCACGCCGTGAACTTTACGTTCGGCGTACGTGTTTTTCGGGAACAGATTCAACAGGTACGGTCTGTCATGAGTGAGCACCCGGGCCCGATTCTGCTGTCCGGTGATTTCAATACCTGGCGCGGGCGACGGTCCAAGATCCTGCATGAGGTGGCCGAAAGCCTCGGGCTAGCGATGCTCGACTACGACGAGGATAACCGCAAGCGAGCTTTCGGACAGACCCTGGATCATATCTATGTCCGCGGTCTCCAGGTGATCGACGCGACGACACGCCGTGTAGGCTCATCGGACCACAACCCGATGTTGGTGCGATTGCGCCTGTGATCAGGCGCCCCACCATTGCGGGAATCGAACGATGAGAATTGTTGTCGTTGTCGCGCTCCTGATATGTCTGCTGCCGCCAGGCGCACGCGCGGACGAGGCGCCGGCGGAGATCGATTATCTGCTCAATACCATCGGCAGCAGCGATTGCACATTCATTCGCAATGGCAAACGACACAATGCGCAGGATGCCGAAGCACACCTGCGGATGAAATACCGGCGAGGCAAACGCTACGCTCCGACGAGCGAGAAATTCATCGAGCGTTTAGCCAGCAAGAGTTCTATGAGCGGCAAGTTGTACTACATCGAGTGCGAAAGCGAAGTGAGAAAGGCTTTCGGCCAGTGGCTTATGCAACGCCTAAACGAATACCGAGCCGGCCCGGATGACGGGCGACGCGGGCCATAATTCCTCAGGGACTGCCCTCAGTTCATTCGTCCAGCCGTCAAATAGTGTCCATCGCTAAAGCTGTGAAAGCAGGTCTCGATCAATGGATGACGAATCGGTGCGCCGCTTGTGTCCGTTTCCAAATTTCGCTCGGCCACGTAGGTTTCATTTACGGAGTCGTGCACCAGCACGCGGTACCAGGGTTGGTCCTTCGGTGGTCGTGAGCGTGCGACGGCTTCATACCATTCGTCGGACAGCATCAAACGCGGATCCACATCGATTATGACGCCGCGGTAATCAAACAGTTTGTGATGTACCAGTTCGCCAATCGAAAAATGAGCGTTCGTTGTCATGGCTTTCCCCATGCTCTTGCGGTTCCAGGGAGAGTATAGCAGTGGGCACCCGATTCGCTTTGGCATACTCAGGTACGTGCCACTATCCCCGGATGCCTTTATTGGTAAGCCCGAGCTTGAAGTTTGAACAGGTGGGCGTATTGCCCGTTCATCGCGAGCAGGCTTTCATGATTCCCTCGCTCCAGGATTTCACCTTTGTGGATGACAATTATCTGGTCGGCCGCCCGGACAGTTGAGAATCGATGCGAGATCAGAATTGTCATCTTGTTATGACTCTGCGAGCGAAAATGATCGAATATCGCCGCCTCCGACGACGCATCCATGGCTGCAGTCGGCTCATCGAGAACCAGTATGTCCGCATCGCTGCGCATGAATGCTCGCGATAGTGCAATTTTTTGCCACTGTCCGCCTGATAGCTCACGGCCGCCTTTGAACCAACGACCAAGCTGCGTTTGATAACCATCGGGCATGTCCTCGATGAATGGCGCGGCCATTCCTGTCTCGGCTGCCTTCGCCCAACGCTCGGCATCGTCGATATACTGGACATCCCCTGCGCCGATATTTTCGCCGACAGAGAATTGATAACGGCCAAAGTCCTGAAATATAACGCCGATGCGCTGGCGGAGTGCATCCACATCCCATTCCTGCAAGTCCAGTCCGTCGAGCATGATATGACCCTCGGTGGGATCGTAAAGCCTGGTTAACAGTTTGATCAGCGTCGTCTTCCCCGAACCGTTTTCACCGACCAGTGCAAGACTCTGACCAGGGGAAATTTGAAAGCTGACCTTATCCAGCGCCTTGCCGCTCGAGCCGGGATAAGTGAATGATACGTTCTTGAATTCGAGTCCACGCTCGGGCTCCGGTCCATGTTTTGCTTCACCGCGGCGCGCCGGTACGGGTTGCCCGAGATAGTCATACAAATTAGACAAGTACAGGTTGTCCTCGTACATTCCGCTAATCGCCGACAAACTTGCGGCAACAGCCGCCTGCCCTTGCCTGAATAGCACCAGGTACATCGTCATCGCGCCAAGCGTGATCTGGCCATGGATAGTGGTTAATACAATCCACACATAAGCGCCGTAAAAGGCGGCCGTTGACAACAATCCAAGCACAAAGCCCCAGCCGTCCCGGCGCAGAGTCAGGCGACGGTCCTCGACAAAAAGCTTGTTGAAGATATCGCGATAGCGTTGCAGGAGTCGTGGACCGAGTTGGAAAAGTTTGACCTCTTTAACGCCGTCCTCTCGGGAGATGACGGTTTCCAGGTACATTTGCATACGGGTTTCCGGGGAGCGCCAGCGGAACAGTCTGAATGCGTCACCGGAGAATTTGGCTTCGGCAAAAAACGAGGGTAGCCCGGCGCCTATCAGAATGACGACAGCCCACGGAGAAAATGTAAACAACAACACAGCGTAGCTGGTGAGGGATATGGCATTCTGTACGAGTCCGAAAGTACGATTGACAAGGCTGAGCGGTCGTCTTGAGGCTTCACGCCTCGCTTGTGTCAGCTTGTCGTAGAACTCCGAATCTTCGAAATTCGCAAGCTGCAGTGTCAATGCCTTCTCGAGGATCATTACATTGACACGCTGGCCGAGAAGGGCGCGCAGTAACGACTGACTGACCGACAGACCACGCTGACTGGCGGCGACCAGGATGACGACGATTGCTTCCATTAAAATCAGCCACATCACTCGACGCGTGTCGGGTGCGGTTGACGTCATCGCAGCCACCACACCGTCGATAATCAACTGTCCGATGAAGGCAATCACGGCGGGCAGAACTCCCGCCACCAGCGTTAGAAGCGCGAGCGTAATCGTAAGCGTCCGGCTCGTTGTCCACACAAGTTCCAACGCGCGGCGACTGTATACAAAGACGCCAAGGGCACGCCTTACGAAGCTGACGGGGGGGGCGTGCTCTTCAGCCATGAGATTTCCTGAAGGCGGCAATTTTTCTCGCGTCACTCATGGCGGCATCGTATGTCATTATGGAACAAGCTGTCTTTTCCGTTACCACCCTGGCCATACCCCTATCAGTATTTTCCACCCATCAGTAGTAATAATTACGAATTTAGAAAGCACACAGTCAACCGTATTATTCGAGCTGAAACTAGGAGGACTAAGTGATGATGGACAAGACGGTACAAACTCGAGAGGAAAAACGCCACACGGAGCGGACAAAACGATTCGTAGAGGGTTCCCTCAGCCGTCGATGGTCGAGGCGCATGGAACTCGATGAGACCTACCGTGCACCATCACTATTCACCTGGCGCTGCTGAGGTGCATACAGCAGCATGAGATAGGCGCTCAGTTCGCGGACTCGTGCTGCCAAAATCGGCGCCATTCAATTCAATTGGTGGAGCCGAGGAGGATCGAACTCCCGACCTTCGCATTGCGAACGCGACGCTCTCCCAGCTGAGCTACGGCCCCACACGGAGCAAGTAGTCTACACCAGAGTAGCAATGCACAGCCACGCTATGCACGCAGCGAAGCTGCTGACCAAGAGAGGAATCAATCTCTCGGGCTGCGCTACTAATATATAAGGGTCGCCGGTTGAGAATGTGCCGACTTATTGATGAACAGATCGTGACGAAATCAATATCTTATCGTTCAAGATACTGAAGCTTGTCCTTGACCTCGCGCCAATCGTCGGCATCTCCGGGTGGGTCCTTCATTTCCGTGATCACGGGCCACTCCCGCGACAACACTTCATTCAGCGAGAGAAACTGCTGCTGATCCTCAGGTAATTCGTCCTCCGAATAGATAGCCTCTACGGGGCATTCGGGCTCGCACAGCGTGCAGTCAATACACTCGTCGGGATCGATTACCAGCATATTCGGCCCTTCGTGAAAGCAGTCCACCGGGCAGACCTCGACGCAATCCGTCAGTTTGCACTTGATGCAACTCTCGACAACGACAAATGTCATCTATCAGGTCCTCGTAATCCGGTGAGCAGGCAAAATTATTCGATGTGCAGACGTATATCAAGTCCGGACGATAAACATCATGACATGTAATCGGTGCAATCGGGGCGTAATCGGGGTCTGGAGTTTGATGAACGGCCAATTGGGGACGACCAGGACGAAACCTCGGTTCGACCCCCATCAAACCGAGCCTGCTCCCGCAATGTCTTGCTCCATATCGGTATTCTTAATGCAGGATATTGCACTTTTTGACCTGCCAAAAGACAGCGGTTATCGTCGGCAGCCGAGATCAAGCGCGAATTTGTGCCGCCAGGAGGCGGATTCCTGAATGCTTACCGGTGATTTTCTTCGCGATTCAGCAACAGGCGCACCGGATCGTGTGGCTTTGATCGGACGCGGTCAGCGTCTGACTTATGCGCAGTTTGATGAGCAGGCAAACCGGCTTGCCAACGCGCTGCTTGACGCCGGACTAAAGAAAGGCGCGAAGGTGGCAATCATGTCCACCAATTGCCCGGAATATGCGATCGCATACTTCGCCATTGCCAGGACGCCATATGTTTCGGCTCATTGTTCGACGCGAAGCATCACCAATGAGCTGGTCTATGTGCTGAACAAGATCGAAGCCGAATTTCTATTTCTTGAATCCCGTTTCGCGCCGGTGATCGCAGCCGTTTTGCCGGAACTCGACAAGTCGATCAGGCTGATCCTGTTCGACCGGCCGAATGAGCAGGAGCTCCAATTTGCCGATGCCACGCACATAGACGAGTTCATCGGCGGCAAGCAGGCAGATCCGCCGACCGTTGCGCTGGATGAAAATGATGCGTTCGCAATTACGCTGACCGGGGGAACAACAGGACTTCCAAAAGCCGTGCTCGTCAGTCACAAGGCAAGATGTGCATCGGCCGTGGCTGCCGCCCTGGATTTCGGGCTGGATGAAAACGATATCGTGGTAGCTTCCACACCTCTCTTTCATACAGCCGGACTGTTCGTGTGGTTCGGCACTGCGGTGATGCTGGGAACATCAGTCGTGTTGCCCGAAGCCTGGGACCCGGTGCAGTTCATGCGACTTGTCGAGCAGGAAAAAATAACGGCGGCGTTCCTGGTGCCGAGCCAACTCAACGACCTGGTCACACACCCCGAGTTCTCGGCAACGTCCCTCAAAACGCTATGCAATATCGGCTACGCCGGCGCGCCGATGGGGCGTGCGTTGTCTGAACGTATCCGCACGGCGCTGCCGCACGTGGCATTTACCGAAAACTACGGACAGTCTGAAGCCTGCCCCATAACCATTCGTTGCGAAAGACACGGCGACAGGAAACGGGAGACTGTCGGCCGGGCCGCTTCGAACGCGGAAATCGGAATAGTGGATCAGGAAGGCAATCTGCTGCCGACAGGTGAAATCGGTGACATCGTTACACGCGGTGATCAATTGTTCGACGGGTATTTCAATGACCCCGAGGAAACCGCCAAAGCGTTCAGATTGCCGGATGGCTGGCTACTGACGGGAGACGTCGGTTTCCTGGACGGTGACGGTTTCCTGACCTTGGTCGAGCGATCCAAGGATATGCTCGTGTCGGGAGGAGAAAATATTTACCCGGCCGAAATCGAGAACGCGCTTTACCAGCATGAAGCGGTTGTCGAGTGTGCGGTATTCGGCATTCCCGACGACCGTTGGGGAGAAGTACCGGCTGCGCACGTTGTGTTGTCGCCCGACGCCACCGTCTCCGAGGGTGAGCTCATTGATTTCTGTGCGTCGAAAATTGCGCGTTTCAAGCGGCCAAGAGTTGTCAAATTCGTGGACAGCCTGCCGAAAACGCCGGTCGGCAAGATTCAGAAGAACGAACTGCGAGAACCATACTGGGCCGGGCAAGAGAAGAAAATCTGACCAGCCGGCCTGCTGCTAAATCTGTAACTCGGGTAAACGTACGACCAGCCCGTCGAGCTCGTCACTGACCTTGATTTGGCAACTCAGGCGGCTGGTTTCCTGTATATCCATGGCGCATTCAAGCATGTCCTGCTCAATATTCTCGGCAGTGCCCGTAGCCTCAACCCACGCCGGATCGACATAGACATGACAGGTCGCGCAGCTGCACACGCCACCACATTCCGCCTCGATGCCCGGAATGTTGTTGTCAATGGCGCCCTCCATGACACTCAATCCTGACGGGACGTCAACCTCATGAGGCGTTCCATCGAACTCGATATAAGTTATTTTCGCCATCTGTCAGGCGTCTGGCGCAGCGCTCATGTCGTTCTTTAGTCCTTTCGGTGCGATCCGAATCAGTTCGGCCACGCAGTCTTCAATGCTCTTGCCATTCGTGTCAATGGATGCGTGTGCTTTGGAGTAGAGTTCATCACGCTCCGCCAGAATCCGGCGAAGATCCGACATGGCGTCGTTCTGATTTTCCATCGGCCTGACATCGCCCTGTGCGATGAGGCGCCGCATGTACTCTTCCGGGCGGGCATGCAGCCAGACGACAAAGCATGTCGTCAGCAGTGTATTCAGCATTTTGGGATCCGTCACAATGCTGCCACCGGTTTCGACGACACATCGGTCGTATCGCCTTAGAGTCTGCATCAGTGCTTTCTCTTCCAGGCGCCGGTAACCGGTTTCGTCCGAGAGTGAAAAAATTTCCGGTGTGCTCATGCCCGCGAGCAATTCGATTTCGCTACCGAGACGCACGAACGGGATGTCGAGGTGCTGCGCCAGTAATTCACCCTGACTGGTTTTCCCCGCGCCCCTCAGACCGACCAGTGCAATTCGCCGCCGCGACTCTACGGGAACGAGGAAATGGTCTGACAACATCTGCAAGAATTCCTTGTGATTATCGGGGCTCAAATCCCGCAGCAGATCGGCAATCAATACTTCCTCGGCGGTTCGCCGCTCACGCATTTGCAGCAGCTCACTCGGTTCCGTGCGTAAGGCCGCCGCAACGCGGGCAAGCAGGACGACCGAAATATTGCCCTGCCCCTGTTCAAGTTGCGCCAGATAACGCTCTGAAACGCCGGAATCCCGAGCCAGCACCTTGCGTGTCATGCCACGATGCGCTCTCAATGTGCGCACACGGTCACCCAGTACGCCCAACAGGCGTTCGGACTCGATTTCGCTGGCTTCAGGATGGGCAGACATCTTGTTTCTCAATCATGAATTTGCCGGGCGGAGCCTTGCTCCCCGGGAACACCAGGTATATTATTATGCATATTCACCGCCGACAATAGCATGAATCTGCACTATAATGCACGCCATCTCTGAAACTGCCGCAAAGCCGGCGGTAAAACTGGATTTCCGCACTGCGCCGGAAGACTATCGGCACTGGTCCATATCCATTGACGGGCCGGTAGCCAGGCTCATCATGGCCGTCGATGAGGACAGCCCCTCGGCAAGCGGCTATGAGCTGAAACTGAATTCCTACGATGTCGGCGTCGATATCGAGCTGTACGATGCTGTGCAGCGCCTGCGCTTCGAGCACCCGGAAGTCCGGACCGTGGTCATCACATCCGGAATCGACGGTATGTTCTGCGCCGGGGCCAATATCCGCATGCTGGGCATCTCGAGCCACTCTCACAAAGTCAACTTCTGCAAATTTACCAACGAGACGCGGAATTCGATCGAAGACGCGAGCCACCGCTCCGGGCAGACATACATGGCCGCCCTGAACGGCACGGCGGCAGGCGGCGGCTACGAACTGGCCCTGGCAACCGAGTATCTGATGCTCGTCGACGATGGCAATGCCGCTGTTTCCCTGCCGGAGGTGCCGTTGCTGGCAGTGCTGCCCGGCACAGGCGGGCTGACCCGCGTCGTCGACAAACGCAAAGTTCGCCGCGACCTGGCCGATGTATTCTGTACGGTCGAAGAAGGCATGAAAGGTCAAAGGGCTGTGGACTGGCGCCTGATTGATGAAATGGTGCCACGTTCAAAGTTCGAAGAACGCGTTAAGGAAAAAGCCCTCGAGCTTGCCGCTCTTTCGGATCGCCCGGAAGGAGAAACCGGTGTACAACTTGATCATCTCGAGCGAAGCGAAGAAGAGAACGAGATCCGTTACCCGTTCGTCACCGTGACGCTCGATCGCGACGGACGGAACGCAATGCTCGATATCCAGGCACCAGACAGAGAGGCGCCGGGTGATATTGAGGAAATTAAAGAACTGGGCGTCAGTTTCTGGCCGCTTGCCGTCATCAGGGCGATCGATGACGCGTTGCTGCATCTCAGGTTCAATGAACCCACGCTCGGTACTCTGATCATCAAGACATCGGGTGACGGAAACCGAATTGCCGCATACGACGCAGTGCTCAACGAGAACCGCGACAACTGGCTCATCCGGGAAATTCTGCTGTATATGCAGAGAACATTTAAACGGCTGGACGTTACCTCGAGAACGACCTTTGCATTCGTCGAACCGGGCAGCTGCTTTGTCGGTATGCTGGCGGACCTCCTATTTGCTGTCGATCGCAGTTATATGCTGGATGGTCAACTCGACGACCGGCCTGCGCCAACGATTCGTCTGTCCGAATTAAGTTTCGGCTCGTTGCGCATGGCGAACGGGCTGACGCGTCTCGAGACGCGATTTCTCGGCGACAGCGCCAGCCTGGAAAACGCACGGCAGCTGGTCGGCCAGGACCTCGATGCGCAGGCTGCACTCGAAGTCGGCCTGATCACTTATGCACCTGACGATATCGATTGGGAGGATGAAATCCGCCTGTTGCTGGAGGAACGAGCGAGCTTTTCACCGGATGCGCTGACCGGCATGGAAGCGAACCTGCGCTTTGCCGGCCCGGAGACCCTGGAGACCAAGATTTTCGGCCGCCTGAGTGCATGGCAGAACTGGATATTTCAACGCCCGAACGCCGCCGGTGAATCGGGCGCATTAAAACTTTACGGCACGGGCAAGCGTGCCAAATACGACCGTGGGAGAGTTTAGTTATGTCAGAGGTCGACTACGCAGCACTGATTCCGAACAACGTTGACCTGGCGTCGGATGCACGGCTCAGGCGTGCGCTGGAGGCTTGGTATCCCAAATACATCGACTGGTGGAAGACCAAGGGACCGGTCGGATTTCAGGACAGCGAGGTTTACCTGCGCACCGCCGTTGGTGTTGATTCCGAAGGCTGGGCAAAATTCGGTTACGTGAAGATGCCCGAGTATCGCTGGGGCATCCTGTTGGCGCCGAAGGAGGAAGGCAGGACCATCGCGTTCGGCCAGCACAAGGGCGAGCCGGTCTGGCAGGAGGTTCCCGGCGAGTACCGTGCGATGCTCCGGCGGCTCATCGTCATTCAGGGCGACACGGAACCCGCCTCAGTTGAACAACAGCGTTTTCTCGGGCAGACCGCGCCGTCACTTTATGACATGCGTAATCTCTTCCAGGTCAACGTCGAAGAGGGACGCCATCTCTGGGCGATGGTCTACCTGCTGCAGAAATACTTCGGCCGTGATGGCCGGGAAGAGGCCGAGGATCTGCTCAAGAGAACTTCCGGCGACGCCGACAAGCCGCGAATTCTGGGTGCGTTCAACGAGGCAACGCCCGACTGGTTGTCGTTTTTCATGTTCACGACCTTTACCGATCGCGACGGCAAGATGCAGCTCGAATCGCTGGCGACGTCCGGATTCGATCCGCTCGCAAGAACGACCCGCTTCATGCTTACAGAGGAAGGCCACCACATGTTCGTCGGTCGAACCGGCGTCGAGCGCGTTATTCAGCGAACCTGCGAAGTCATGAAAGAGCACGGCATCACAGATCCCGCGGACAAGGACGCAGTGCGTAAATATGGCGTCATCGACCTCGCGACCATACAAAAGAAAATCAATTTTCATTACTCGGTAACGCTCGATCTTTTCGGCGCGGAAATCTCGACCAATGCGGCAAATTCATTCAACGCAGGATTGAAGGGCCGATTTCGCGAGGTAAAAATAGATGATGATCATCAGTTGGAAAATGACACATATCCGGTGTCGAAGGTGGTCGACGGCAAAGTGCAGATAGTAGATACGCCGGCCCTGAACGCCATCAATGCGCGGCTCTGCGATGACTACATGGATGATTGCGAAAAGGTCATGAAGCGCTGGAACCGTGTGCTACAGACACACGACCTCGATTACTCCTTGTCCCTGCCGCATCGTGCGTTCAGTCGCGCGGTCGGTGAGTTTTCGAATGTGTACGTTACGGTCGCCGGAGAAATCGTGTCCGAGACCGAATGGAACGAGCGCAAGGATGAATGGCTGGCGTCCGATGCCGATCTCGAGTACATCCTGTCGCTGATGCAGCCGGAAACGGGCCCCGGAAAATATGCGAGCTGGATTGCGGCGCCGCGAGCAGGCATCAACGGTCAGGCCGGCGATTTCGAATACGTCAAATTAGCGGCATGAGGTATGAGTGATGAGTGGTCAACAGTCTTTTGCCGACGCTGTCGCAACAATAACCGCCCGTATCGCCGGGCGGCGTCTTGACGGCGATCTGCAGTCTTTTCTGAATGAAAACTTTCCGCCGGGCGGCGAGGCGTTTGACGAGCTCGCCACCCTGTGCCGGGAAGGTATCGACGAAGGCTGGCTTTGCGATCGTGAGCATGGTGGCATCAAGTTTGGACGGATCATAAAACCGGGCCCGGAGACGAACGGCTTTTCCGTCGATGTCGTGGAGATGGAAGATATCATCGGACCGTATCACGGCCACCCTAACGGTGAGATCGACATGATCATTCCGGAATCGGCAGGCGCCAGGTTCGACGGTCAGGGTCAGGGCTGGACGGTCTGCGAAGCTGACTCCGAACATTACCCTACTGTGACTGACGGCAAGGCCATCATTCTTTATCTGCTTCCTGCCGGGGAGATCGACTTCACGCGGACCGCACCCTGATGCAGCTTTCCCATGTCTGATTACAATTCAATGGATTCGATTGTCGTGCGCCTGGCCGGTGATTCGGGCGACGGTATGCAGCTCATGGGATCGCAGTTCATCGCCTCCACCGCACTGAGCGGCAAGGACTTTGCCACATTTCCGGATTACCCTGCCGAGATCCGCGCCCCCGTGGGCACTACTTTTGGCGTCTCCGCCTATCAGATGAATATCGGCACGGACCCGATTACCACGGCCGGCGACGCACCCGACGTCCTGGTTGCCTTCAATCCGGCCGCGCTCAAAGTCAGTCTGCCATTACTTTCGAGCGGTGCGCTCCTGATCGTCAACGATGACAGCTTCACGACGCGCAATCTGACCAAAGCCGGCTATGCAGAAGACCCCCGGGAGAGCGGGGAACTGGATAGCTACCAGCTCGTACCGGTTGATATCGGCCGGTTCAATCTCGAGGCAGTAAAACCGTTCGGACTCTCCAAGAGCGACGGTGGCCGCTGCAAGAATTTCTGGGCCCTCGGTCTGCTGATGTGGATGTTCGACCGCGACCTTTCGCCTATCGAGGACTGGATCCGGCAAAAGTTTGCAAAGAAGGAAGTGATTCGTGACGCTAATCTTGCGGCACTGCATTCCGGTAACGCCTTTGGGGAGACGGCCGAACTATCTGAAGCGATACCGCGATTCAAAATCAGGACAGCCGAGCTACCGGCCGGCGAATACCGGGGCATCACCGGTACCGAAGCCCTGGCGCTGGGCCTCGCGGCCGCAGGCGAGCTGGCCGATCGGCCGGTGCTCTTTTGCTCCTACCCGATAACACCGGCATCACCGTTGTTACATCGATTGTCGCGCCTCGGTGAACTCGGTGTTGGCACGTTTCAGGCAGAGGACGAGATTGCAGCAATATGTGCAGCGATCGGCGCGTCCTACGGCGGTGTTATCGGAGTGACGTCGAGTTCGGGTCCCGGCATCGCATTGAAGACCGAAGCGATGGGTCTTGCAGTCATTGCGGAAATCCCGCTCGTGATCGTCAACTCCCAGCGGGGCGGACCATCTTCAGGCTTGCCGACGAAAACGGAGCAGTCCGACCTCTACCAGGCCGTCTACGGCCGCAACGCGGATACGCCTATCCCGGTTATCGCCGCAAGGTCGGCTGGCGATTGCTTCTTCGCGGCTATCGAGGCGGTTCGCATCGCGCTCAGACACATGACACCGGTGATGTTGTTAAGTGACGGTTACCTGTCCAACGCGGCAGAACCCTGGCTGATCCCTGATATCGGTGAGATCGATCCCATCGAAGTAAACGCGCCACCACAGCCTGACGATACCCACGGTACCCAGGGCATGGCTTTCGAACGAAACCCGGAGACCCACGGCCGGCCCTGGATTACGCCGGGAATGCCGGGGCTCATGCATCGGGTGGGCGGCATCGAGAAAGACATCGACACGGGTCATATCTCGTACGACCCGGAAAATCATCAGAGGATGACCGATATGCGCGCAGCGAAGGTCGCGTCAGTCGCAAAATTTATTCCATCACAGACGATGGAACTTGGGCCCGAGCAAGGCGAGTTGCTGGTCATCGGTTGGGGATCCACATACGGACCGATCTACCAGGCCGTGAAGGAAATTCGCAAAACGGATTCAGACGTCAGCTATACACACCTGCGGCATTTGTTTCCGTTGCCGGAAAACCTGGGCGCACTTCTTGGCAACTTCAATCAGCTGTTCGTGCCTGAAATGAACATGGGGCAGCTGTCGACGGTGTTGCGCGACAAGCTTGGTGTTGATCCGACGCCGTTTTGCAAGGTCACCGGCCAGCCGTTCCTGATCTCGGAGTTGGTGGAAAAAATGCAATCGATGCTGCCACCAGTTGTGGTGTCAGCTGGTAAGCCGGTAGCGAAAGGGGAAGTACGATGACTGCCATGCTGTCAGCCAAGGATTTTACAACATCGCAGGAAGTGCGATGGTGCCCGGGTTGCGGGGACTATGCAGTCCTGAAAGCTGTGACAAAAACGCTCGCCGAGCTTGGCGCAAGACCTGAATCAACTGCATTTATTTCCGGCATCGGTTGTGCATCGCGCTTTCCTTATTACGTAGAAACTTACGGCTTTCACACCATTCACGGGCGTGCTCCGGCGATTGCGACAGGGCTTAAGCTGGCAAATCCCGACATCGACGTCTGGGTAGTCACGGGCGATGGCGATGCCCTGTCCATCGGCGGGAATCATTTGCTGCACGCGCTGCGACGCAACGTCGGCCTGAACATCCTGCTTTTCAACAACGAGATCTACGGACTGACCAAGGGCCAGTACTCGCCTACTTCCCGGCGGGGAACAAGATCACCGTCGAGCCCGGGTGGATCAGTCGATGCGCCATTGTCACCAGGACAATTTGCACTGGGTGCTGGCGCGAGGTTTTTCGCGCGAGCAATCGATACGGACAAAATTGGTCTCGGGGAAGTACTGAAAGAGGCGCATGTTTTTGAGGGTGCTGCGTTTACAGAGATTTTCCAGAACTGCATCGTCTACAACGAAGATGTATTTGCAGACTTCACGGATCGGAAGAATGCAGCTGAAATGCAGCTACGGCTGAGGCACGGCGAACCCATGTTATTTGGCGCTGACAATAAGAAAGGCATTCGCTTCAGCACTGATAACTTCTCGCTCGAAGTGATTGAGGCCACATCCGCTCCCGACGAAGTGTTGCGGCACGATGAAACGAACAAAGGACTGGCACATCAGCTTGTTGAACTTACCGCGCCGGTCGCGCTCGGTGTGATTTACAAGAGTCCTGGCGACAGTTTCGAGAAGTCCTGGTACGAGCCACGTAAGAACGGATTAAAGCGAAGCAGCAGCGTAGCCGATGCACTGCGCAGTACGAATACCTGGACGGTGACCTGATATGTCGTCAGGTCATAAGGCTAATGGGAAGGGAACAGGAATGTTGCCAGGCATTCCCGACGGGATGTCCGCGGCTGTACTGAACGTAAATGGCGAGGAGTATCCGGTTGTATTTCCAATCCATCACACCTTGCTCGAAGTCTTGCGCGAGGAATGTCAGCTCACCGGCACCAAACACGGCTGTGAGCTGGGCGAGTGCGGTGCCTGTGCCGTGCTTGTGGACGGAGAACCGGTCCTGTCCTGCCTGCAGATAACGACGGATGTCATCGGCAAGTCGATTCAAACGGTTGAGGGGCTGCAAAAGGGCAATGACCTGCATCCGTTGCAGGAGACATTTGCCGACCTTGGTGCGGCACAGTGCGGCTACTGCACGCCCGGCATCCTGATGGTGGCGGAGGCACTGCTCGAAAACGAGCCCGAACCGGATGACGAGCAGATCACGGAAGCGCTGTCCGGGAATATCTGTCGCTGCACCGGTTACAACCGCATCATCGAAGCAGTCAAGTGGGCGGCGGCAAAACAGAGAGGTGACGACTGGCGACCCGATGAAGAACTTTTCATGGGAAGCGAGATTCCCGATAAAGCTTAGTCATGGTCAAAGTAGTTTCGAAACTAAACGATGAGTTGGCCGACGCTACCGAAAGCGAACTCAAGATCATCGGCAAACCGTTTCGGCGCGTCGATGGTCGTGCCAAGGTAACCGGCCAGACGCGATTCGCGGATGATGTCCAATTCCCGCGCACAGCGTACGTCAAGCTTGTTCGAAGTACCGTGCCGCATGCCAGGATCAAGAATATTGATTTTTCAGCCGCGCTCGCAATGGAAGGAGTACTGGGCACGCTTATCGGCGAAGAGTTACCGAACAAGTTCGGTATCTTGCCGGTATCGGAAGATGAACATGCGCTGGCAGTAGACACGGTTCGATTCGTTGGCGATTCGCTGGCCGCGGTTGCAGCAGTGTCCGAGGACATCGCGCACGCTGCGGCTCTGGCGGTCAAAGTCGAATACGAACTTCTGCCGACTATTTCCAGCGTCGAGGAAGCACTCTGCACACCCGAACCGCAGATCCATGATTATGCCGATGACGGCAATATACATAAGAAGGTCTCACTGAAATTCGGTGATGTCGAAGCAGGCATGGAGCAGGCAGATATCGTCCTGGAAGACACGTTCTTCTATGAAGGCAGCAACCATCTGGCGTTGGAACAGCATTCGGCCATTGCCTTTGCGGAAGATGATGATCGGGTCACCTTATATTCATCGACGCAATGTCCGCATTACGTGCACCGTGCGCTAACCAAGACGCTCGACATACCGACTTCGCGCGTCCGCGTAATAGCCTGTTCGAACGGTGGCGGATTCGGCGGCAAGAGCGATCCGTTTAATCATGAAATCGTGGTTGCCAAGTTGGCGCTCAAGCTGGGCCGGCCCGCCAAGATCACGTTGACCCGGGAGGAAGTGTTTTACTGTCACCGTGGCCGCCATCCGGTGCAGATGCATCTGAAGACCGGATTCAGGAAAGACGGCACGATGACCGCGCAACATCTGAGAACGACACTCGATGGTGGCGCATTCGGCAGTTATGGCGTCGCCAGCACTTTCTACACTGGTGCGCTGCAGACTACGACCTATGAACTGCCCAATTACTGGTTCGAGGGTGCACGCGCTTTTACCAACAAGCCGCCGTGCGGACCCAAACGAGGTCATGGCACACCGCAACCGCGATTCGGCTTTGAGGTTCAACTGGACAAGGCGGCCCACAGACTGGGGATCGACCCGGCGGAGCTTCGCCTCAAGAATCTCGTAGAGCCCGAATCAATCACCGCAAACTGGTTGCGAATCGGGACGATCGGACTGAAAGATTGTATAGAAGCCGTCGTCAGGGGAAGCGGCTGGAAAGAGCGTTACGGGAAGTTGGCGGAAGGCCGTGGACTCGGGCTTGCGTGCAGCGCCTACATGACAGGTGCCGGCCTGCCTATTTACTGGAATCATATGCCGCAGTCGGGTGTGCAGATGAAACTGGATCGCAGCGGCAACGTTGCAGTCTTTTGCGGCGAGACTGAGATCGGGCAGGGTTCGGACAGCATACTGGCGGTTGTGGTTGCCGAGGTTCTGGGTATCGATCTGAGGGATATACGCCTGTGTGTCGGCGATACCGACCTGACACCGGTAGACCTCGGCAGCTATTCTTCGCGCGTGACGCTAATGGTCGGCCACGCAGCAAAACAAGCCGCGGAAAAAGCGCGCGACAAAATCGCCGAGGCAGTCGCGGAGCATATGGAAGTGCCGAAAGATTCCCTGGTTTTTGCAGACCGGACGGTATTTCCAGCCGATCAGCCGGAGAATGCCATCGAATTCAGTGAGGCAGTCGTTATTGCCGAGTCCCGTTTCGGGACACTCGGCACGACCGGTTCGTATACTCCGCCACGTGCACCCGGTCGCTTTCGCGGCGCCGGCGTCGGGCCATCACCCACCTACTCTTATTCCGCAAGCGTGCTGGAAGTCGAGGTCGATCCCGAGACTGGCTTATACGAGGTCGTCAAGGTTTGGATGGCACACGACATTGGTCGTGCGCTGAATCCCGTTCTTGCGCTCGGGCAGATCGAAGGCAGCATTTACATGGGCCTGGGCGAGGCTGTCATGGAAGAACAGGCGTTCCGCCGCCTGCCGAAGCGTCTGTCTGCCGCACTTGTGCACAAAATGCCTTCGATGCTCGAATACAAGAGCCCCGGCTTTCATGACATGCCGGAAATGACCTGCTACATGATCGAGACAGACGATGAACGCGGACCATACGGTGCCAAGGAAGCGGGTCAGGGTCCGTTGTTGCCGGTCATGCCGGCGCTGGCGAATGCGATATTCGATGCCGTCGGCGTGCGCGTGGACCAGGTGCCGATTCATCCGGATCACATACTGAAAGGATTGCAGGCGAAGAAAAAGGGACGCGATCCTCGCGTCGGCCCCACGAGATTTCCAGACATCGACTACGGGGAACCGCTCATTGTGCACACGCCCGCACAGGGTGGCGATGGCCGCGCGGCGAATGACCCGAAAGCCAGCAAAAAAGGATTGCGTTCTGCATCCGGCACGATGAAAAAGCGCGAAGACGCATTGAAGGAGCACAACAGTGCTACGCTTACCACCGATTAAGCTCGTCTCGCCGACAACCGTGCAGGCTGCGGCAAAAGCAGTTGCAGCTGCCGACGACAATACGCGCCTGGTCGCCGGCGGGACGGATCTGTGGCCGAACATGAAGCGCCGTCATCAAAAGGCCGAAACCGTCGTCAGCCTGATGTCAATTCCGGATCTCGATTCAATTGATTCGGCTAATGCAAACATCCGAATCGGCGCCACCGCCACGCTTGCCAATATCATCCGCGACGACAAAGTGCGGGCACGCTTTCCTGCGTTTGCCGGTGCCGTCGCCTCAATATCTTCTCCACCATTGCGAAACATGGGCACCATCGGCGGCAATCTCTGCGTTGATACGCGGTGCACCTATTACAATCAAACTGAAGAATGGCGTCGTTCGATAGACTACTGTCTCAAGGAAGACGGCAAGATCTGCTGGGTGGCAACCAAGTCGCCGAAATGCTGGGCGCATACTGCCAGCGATGCAGCACCGATTCTTTGCGCACTCGATTCAAAAGTAAGACTGGTGTCTGCGTCGGGCAAGCGGGAACTGCTGCTGGCCGATATGTATGTGGATGATGGCATCGACTATCTTGCCAAGCAGCCTGATGAGATCCTGACCGAAGTGATCGTTCCCGGTACCAGCGACAGCGATCATTGTCGCTCCGCATTCTGGAAGTTGAGAAGGCGCGGTTCCATCGATTTCTCCACGCTGTCTGTAGCGGCTGCCGTGTGGACCGACAACGATGTTGTGACTCGCGCGTCAATGTATTTGGGTGCCGTCGGGTCTGCCCCGATGCCGGTTGCCGAGATTGAAACCGTTCTTGTCGGCGACAAAATGACTGAGGACGGAATCGCAGAAATCGCACATGTCGCGCACAAGATCGCGCGTCCCATGGACAACACGGATTTTGCTGCGTCGTGGCGCGGCAAGATGACCGAGCAATATGTGACCGCCGTACTCAGGGAAATAGCCGGCCTGCCACAACTTCGAATGCGGCCCCGTCATATGCTTAAAGTCGTCTGAGGTCTCACTGACGAAGCTGACAAAAAGGTGAGCCGGAGAAGTAGATCAAAAACCCAGAATGAGCTGGATAATATTTTCTAATGGCGACCTTGGTGATTCGCCGGAGTTAATACCTGTGCGCCCGGTAGATGCTCGAATCGCGACGACGTTACGGCATCCAGTTGCCGCATGCGCCACTGATCGAGCCAGTTGAATATCAGGTTCAACTGCGGGATATCTTTGTTTACTTTGTAGGCTGGCATCTCGCAAATGCCGATTCCCTGGCCGGCAGCATGTACATAGTTTTGGCTGTCCCGCAACACCGCGATAATCGGAATCCGCAGGCGAGTTAGGAAACGCATAAGCATCTGATAGCTTCTCGTGTTTTGTCGTGTGCGATTAGCAACGACGGCCAGTTGCCGGTTACGCCGGTCAATTTGCGTGACTAGCAAAAGTTCGGCAACAAAGCGCGATGCACAGTGGACATCGATGTCCGATGGTAGAACCGGAACCAAGATACTACCGGCGTTGTACGTGATGTCCTGTAACTCGTCAGGACTGATCGCTGCCGGTAAATCGATTACCAGGGTATCGGTTTCAGGCCTGGTTTGTAATTGGACGGTATCCCTACCCTGCATCGTTTGCTGGTATGCCGCGCTGCCATGAATTTGAGGTCGGTTGCCTGGCCGCTTGTCGAGCCAGCGCATGCCGAACCCCTGTGGATCGAAGTCCAGTAATGTCGGCGCAGGGCCACGCACCGCGTAATAAGCAGCGATATTTGTTGCGAGTGTGGTCTTGCCGCAACCACCCTTGGGATTCAGCACAACAATCTTGTGCAGATTGCCTCGATCAGGTGTGATCAACATCGTTCTGCCGGGGTTTCCCCCTCTCCGGTGGCGAACAATCAACACGAATTCTTCTGACAGCACATTTTGCTAAATTTTCGCAAAGAATTCTACTGTCGCCCAATGGCGACAATCAATACATGAATGCGAAGCCCTTGGCATGGATCCCATCGATCCGCTCAACCACTTCTGGCAATAGCCTGCGACCACGCTTCGTTAATCTGCGCAAGGCCAGAGCTGCAGCCGTGAAAAAACAGATCAGAGATGCCCTGAGCGGGATCAGTGATCTGCAGACAGGCGCTTTCTTATTTCGTCCGGGATAGGTACTGCGCGAATGCTCTGGGATCCGTCTTTCAGGAGTTCCGCGCAGACACGTATTTCCAGCCCCTCTGCACACACTTCGCCTTCTTTGCGTACTTCATGCACGAGGTTGAAAGTCTTTCGTTGCCATGATGCCACGTAACTTGTTATCTCGATCGAGTCTTCGAAACGTAAAGGTTTGATAAATTTCGATCTCGCCTCGACTATTGGTGCACCTATTAGCCCGAACTCTTCCCGAAAAACATCGAATGTCAACCCTGCTTTGGCGAACAAGCGCCATGCACTTGCATCAAACCAACGGAAAAAATTCGGATAAAAGGCAATAGCGGCGGGATCGGTGTCGCCAAATTCCACTGCAACCACGAGTTTACTTTTCATACTGTTTCATCCGCTTATGAGTAATTGACGTGGGCGCAGTTCTTTCTTGCGACGCAGACCTCATTGATCTCCACCGTCCGGATATTCCGGGTCCCCCGGAATTAAGAATCGCGTTCTGCCGTTGTCTCGAAGAATAACTGGCCGAATTTTTGCGATACCTTCCGCTGCCTGAGCGCTCGCCCAGCCAAGCAGCTCATCGACGGTTCTGAACTCGGAAATTTTCTTCAAATTGATACGTGTCGGGAATGGCAGGCTCATTCCACCCTTTTTAGCAACGGACAATACCTCCGCAGCCGTCATCCAGCGGCTGTCTGTTACTTCGCTGCCATCGTGTTGTGCATCCTGACCGGGTGGCATTTCCGCGAGGAAAAAGCGCGCTGCCCATCGTTTGGGTAGCCGTACCGGCGTCTCCCAGAAGCTGAAGTAATGCAGGGCATCGCAGGCGATACAAAGATCGTGTGATCGTAATATCTCTGCCCACGGCACCACACCGCCGTCGAGCTGCCCGCGCAGTTCACGAAGCAATGCTTCGGCATCCGGATTGCCAGAAAATGCCCAGCCGCCTTGCGAATCGCGTGCCAGCAGAACACCAGTCTCCTCAAACAGCTCTCTGACGGCAGCGCTGTAAAAATCCAGCCCGCCGCTCGGCAGCCCCAGCTCCGCGTCTGCCTGCTCCGCCGTTGTGCCCCGGCAAAAGGCCTGCGCTTGAGACTCGTCATCGTCCACGACACCACCCGGAAATGCGTAACTGTCCCCGAACGCATCGCCGGCCCTGCGCCTGACCATCAGGATCTCGGGATCAGATTCGCCTTCGCGCACCAGAACGACGGTCGCCGACGGCCGCGCCTTTACCGAATCAGAATTGTCTGGCTCCATGCCTATGAGAATTGCGAAAACATAAGAAATCAATGATAGCCCGGAAAGCGCACCATTATCGGTTTGCGACTAAAGCCGCGATCGCTGTTGTTCAGCTACCTGGAGCCCGACTTCTTGTAGGGATTAAACATTGTGATGTCCGCCGGCGATAATTCGGACTCAGGGATCGGCGGCGTCGGCACATACTGTTTCGGCATCGGGCCGCCGGCTTTCACGCGAGCCAGCGCCTCCGCCGGTGTTTCGAGAAAAGCACCGGCGGCGACCGCTTCTTTGCGCTTAGGTATATAAGGTGTGCCGTGACTGTTAGGTGGCGGCATGACATCTGCGTTGTAGTAGGCAATTTTCTGTTTTGCAGGATCTATAGTCCGCTTCAGATCCAGATCCCGCTTGTTTACGCCCTTCCGGGGCTCGACACACACGCCGTCCACGATTTCGAGATCGAGCCACCATTTCTTGGCGGGATTGCGCACACCATGCCCGAGCCAGTCGTCAAGCCGGGTAGCAATCGGCACCAGCAGCGGTTTCAACCATCGGGCATTGATACCAATCCAGCTCGCGACCTGGGTCGCGATCGGTCCGTCCCAGGTGACGACCTTGTTTAACGGACAGGTCTTCATGCAGCGACCACAGGCAAGACCGCGCTGATTGGTAAGCCTGTAGCGCGCGCACCTTTCGGCGTCGATTTTCCACATCTCGTAGCCGTTGAACATGACTTTGTCGCCCCAGGTGATCGCATCGGACGGGCATTCCCGCGCGCACTTCAAGCAATTCGAGCAGAAATACTGCAGTCCGAAATCGATCGGCTTGTCCGCGACCAGCGGCATATCGGTAGTCATGACAACAGACTTGAAGCGCGGGCCGACGAAAGGATTCAGCACCAGTTCACCAATGCGACTGAGTTCGCCGAGTCCGGCCAGCAGAATCAAAGGTAACTGCAAGACCTCGGAATCGGCATTCGTCTGGGCCCGGGCGGAAAAGCCAAGTGCGCGCAGGTGATCGGACATGACACCGGCGATAACTGCGCCGCGCATGTATGCGCGCATCGACTGGGCACCGGAAATGAAGTCGTCGCCCGACGCGCCTTCCATCGTGTCGTATTCCTGATCGATCAACATGACGACCGCGTACTTGTGATGACAGTCGATCGGTACGCCGCCGTCGCCATGCGAGTACCAGGCATAGTCCGGAATTTCACAGACGCCGGTAAGCTCCGCCCCCAGGAAATAGGACAGTGACTTCAGCGCCCTCGTGTTTTCCGCCGCGTCGCTGCAGGATGCGGCAGCGTGCTCCGCAACCGGTCCGTCCTGGTGTGGCACCATGGCCTGAATCTGATTCAGCATAGCGGTCGCCAGCGGATGCTTGAAGGCAAAACGACTGCGCTCGCGCTGTGTTTTCTCTCCAAGATCACCATGAATCGCACGATCGAAAAATGACGCGCGCTTCGGCACGCGCGGGACCTCAGCGTCGATAATCAGCGTCGTTGGTCTGTCCACACGGCCCACCGTTTCCATGGCGAACTTGCTTAGATGAGTCGGCCTGCTGTTTTGTCGCCAGCGCTCTAATCCGGATGTTGCCCCACCAACGCCAAGCCAGTAAGAGATGTTTTTCGCCTTCAAGGCCGCATGTGGATCAAGCGGCTTATCCGTTGCAAGCTCGTAGTCCGTAGTCACTGCACAAATCGAATACCGAACGTCCAGAAACGGATTGAGGATTCTGTCGCCGGACCGCACGCCAAGGCCCGCCATCACAGTCAGGCGTTCGAGATCAACGTCGCCGTGTTGGCTGTCGTGTGCGACGGCCGAGTAACCCATCAGTTGAATATGGTTTGCGACGCTTATCGCGATTTCGTAAGCACGAAACTCAGCGGTGTCGACAACGCTATCTGCTACCCAGGAATGTGCCAACGATCCGTTCTCGGGAACCCGACTATGTTCTACGAGAACCACAACCGCATGGCTGTGGCTCTGTGGCGTGGCATCGCTCAGCCAACACGAGTCCGTAAGCCGGCAAATCGCTACTTGGCTGGCATTCAGGAAATAAGCCGAACCTTTTACGTCGATCATGCGTCTCTGTAAATCGTCCGGGACGGGCGCTTTGATCGGCACACGCTCGTCGTCACGCAAGTTATGAAAGATCTGGCGGTACTTCGCAATTGCATTGCCGTATCCTTCCGCATCTCGAACGTCGACCGACGGCCGGGCGATTTGGGGCAATTCAGTTTCCCGAGCAAGGATATCCGGACCCCGGGCGAGACGTTCGAGCGGGTACGGGCCCAGATGATAAGGCCTTGATTTATTAGAAAAAAATATCATCTATGGATGTGTAATTATCAGTACACTTCTATTCTACCATTGTCCGGCATCAAGGAGAGGTCGTGTTGTGGATAATCCGAATAACGGCGTTGCGATGGCCCGACAGACCTAAGGTGTAAAACAGCCGGTAATTGACAGGTTGCGCGGGCAGCACGGAGCCAGTCGGCCTCGAAGACGCTGCCCCTGACCGCCGGCCGTACGAAATCCCGGTCGCAGTTTGCAAACACCATAATTGAATGACGACGGCAAGCGGGTGATACCATTTCTGTTTGCTCGCCCCGGACCACCAAAACAATGTTCGAACAACTCGGTACGATTCACCCCCTTCTGCCGCCCGGCGTGGGCCTGCTGGCTCTGCTGGCGGGCGCGGTCATCATCGACCTGATCACCAAGGGCATTTTGGTTCGCACAGTCCGCGCACTCGCCAGACGATCCAGGGTCAGCTGGGACGACGCGCTGGTCACGCACAACGTCTTTGGTCGCCTCGCGCAGGTCGTGCCGGCGCTAATCGTATTCGTCGGCGTGCCATTCGTGCCCGGTCTGCCGGACAGCGGCGCACAGGTCCTGCGAAACGTCGCGACGGGCTACATGGTGTTGATGTTGACGCTGGCGTTGACCGCGATGCTGAGCGCAGCCAGCACGATCTACGCGGCCTCGCCGGTCGCAAAGGGCCGTCCGCTAAAGGGCTTCGTGCAACTCGTGCAGATCGTCGTCTGGATTGTTGGCGGCGTGCTGATCGTAGCGACCGTACTGGACCGCTCACCGCTGTTGCTGCTCAGCGGCTTCGGCGCGATGACTGCTATCTTGCTGCTGGTGTTCAAGGACACGATCCTGTCACTGGTCGCCAGCGTGCAGCTCACCGCGCAGGACATGGTCCGCGTGGGCGACTGGATCGAGATGCCGCAGTTCGGCGCGGACGGCGACGTGATCGATGTGCAGCTCCACACCGTCAAGGTGCAGAACTGGGACAAGACGATCACCACGATCCCGACGCACCGTTTAATCACGGACTCGTTCAAAAATTGGCGCGGCATGTCTCAGTCGGGTGCCCGGCGGATCAAGCGCGCGATTTTTATCGACGTGTCGTCGATCCGCTTCCAGACGCAAGACGAAGTTGATCATTTCAAACGTTTCGCGCTATTGAAGGACTACGTCAAGAACAAGGAACAGGAGCTGGTCGATTACAACGCGGGGCTCGCGACCGAGGTGGACGCGGACGTGAACAGGCGGAGGTTGACGAACGTCGGCACATTTCGTGCGTACGCGTATGACTACCTGAAGAATCATCCGCGGATCGACAAGAACATGACACTGATTGTGCGACAGCTTGCCCCGGGACCCGAGGGACTGCCGTTGGAGATTTACTGTTTCACGAACACAACGGAGTGGGCGGCTTACGAAGATATCCAGTCGGACATCTTCGATCACCTGCTGGCGATCGTGCCGGAATTCGGATTGCGTCTATACCAGAAACCGGCGGGTTCAGATTTGGCGAACCTCAGACAAGAAAGCGTATCGGAAGAATAAACGCATTGAACTATCGGCTTCAGGCACAGCAGTAAATTAACAGGTTAGGGACTCCCGAGGCTCAGTCGGGAAAGAACTTGTCCAACAGCGCGCTGTACCCTTGCACCGCTGTGCGCTGCATGTAAAAGGACAAACCCCTGACACCACCAAGCTCTTCGCCACCACCTGCCCGGCCGGGCCCGCCGTGCACGAGCATTGGCATCACTGTGCCGGGACCCGGCGAGATGCCGGCGACTTTGCTACTGCCGTGCGTCAGTCTGCCGTTGAACGGGGCGAGTCCGATCAGCAGTTCGCGGGAGAAATTGCGGTCATCCGAGTACACCGATGAGACGAGTGAGCCACCGCCTGCAGCACAGATATTAATAAGTGTTTCGGAGTCTTCGTAGGGCAAAACCGAGACGACGGGGCCGAAGATCTCTCGCTCATGCACGATTGGAGCCGATGCGACATCATCGACGCGGAACAGATGCGGCGTCAGAAAGTATCCCTTGCCCTTTTGAATACCGAGCAGCTCTTCCGGTTCCAGACTGCCCGTTACTTTGGTTGCCTGTCCCTGGAGCGCCTCGATGCCTGCCCTGACATCATCGAGCTGATTCGCGCTGACAAGTGGTCCCATACGAACACTCGCCTCGGCCGGATTGCCGATCACTATATCCTCCAGCCTTTCCTTAAGGGCATCGCTGAAGGGCCCCAGTTGTTCCGGTGGGGCGAACACGCGGCGAATCGCCGTACATTTTTGTCCGGCCTTCTGTCGCACATCCGTTACGACTTCGTTGAGCATCAACTGCCATGTCTCGCTGCCGGCCTCGACGTCGGGACCCAGCACCGCAGCGTTGAGGCTGTCAGCCTCGACATTGACTCGCACGGATTGTTTCGTATGCGCATCGAGACGACGCAACACCGTGGCGGTGTCTCCCGAGCCCGTGAAAGCAAGCACGTCCTGAGGACCCAGATGCTCGAGTAAGTCACCAACGGATCCGGCTATGAAAGAGAACGCACCCTCGGGCAGCGCAGCAGAGTCGATGATGATCTCAGTCATGCGGTGTGCCAGCAGTGCCGTACTGGTCGCCGGTTTGCTGACAACCGGCATCCCCGCGAGCAACGCGACCGCCGCTTTCTCGATCGTCCCCCAGGCCGGAAAATTGAAAGCGTTCACATGCACAGCGACGCCTTGCAGCGGCGTAAAAACATGTTTCCCCGCGTATCGGGGAGTCCGGCCGATCTGTGTGGACTCACCATCATTGATCAGGTGCCGGTCGCCGAGTCGTTTACCGACATCGACATATGCCAGCAAGGTCGTAGTCGCACCATCGATATCGAACTTGGCGTCGTTTCTCGTGTTGCCGCCATTCTGGATCGACAGCTCGATGAACTCTTCCCTGTTTGCGAACAGCACCTCATAGAGCCCTTGCAACTTTTCCGCCCGCTCGGCGAAAGTCATCGAGCGCAACGCCGGGCCACCGACGGATCGGGCATGCGTGAGCGCCGCCTCAAAATCGATGCCCTCGGTACTGGTCTCGGCCAGCGGCTCTTCGGTCGCGGGGTTGAGCAAGGTGACCGTCTTGCCACTCCCCTCATGCCACCGGTCATTGATAAAGCTTTTTAATTTCACAGGCATCAACGACAACCTCAAACTATTTCACTTTTAGCCAATAGGAAATCATTCCACCGAGAGCCATCGGTACCGCGAAGACATAATAGTTGGCTGACATGCTGAAGCCTGCGGCGATCAGGAATCCGGCCGCGGCCGGGCCGATCACTGCGCCAGATCTGCCCAGGCCAACCGCCCACCCTATTCCAGTGCTGCGAATTTCCGTGGGATATACCTTCGCCGCGACCGCGTAAAGGCCTGTGAATCCGCCTTGCTGAAGAACGCCCGTGAGAAAAATGACCACCATTAGCAGAGTCAGTCGATTCGGCGCCGCCGCAAAAATCACCATGCAAACGGCCGACGAAAACAGAAAAGCGAACACCAGGTTAGTCAATTTCCACCGAGTCGCCAGCGCTCCGAGAGTGAATATTCCGATGACGCCGCCCGAGTTGAACAGAAAGAACGCCAAGTGGCCAATCTCAGCCGAATAGCCGGACTGCTCCATCAGTTTCGGAATCCAGCTCATCAGAAAATAGAGCGTAGCGAAACACAGGAAAAAGGTTATCCACAAAGTCAGCGTCGCTAGCCGGTGCTGCGGGGCGAGGAGACTCATCATGTTGCCGAAGATTCCTTTTGCTTTTGGGCTTGTCTTCTTCGCGACCACCGGCAACTCATCGAGCGTGTCCTTCTTCAGCTTGAGCAGAATCTTGTTGACGCGTTGCAAAGCATTTGCCGGCCGGCGCTCGAACAGATATTTGAGTGACTCCGGAATGAACTTCCAGGCAACGACGACCATTACAAGCGTGACGCCACCACCGAGCCAGAACATGCCGCGCCAGCCATATGCCGGCATGATGAACCCCGCAACAACCGACGTCATCACTGCCCCGAGCGGATAACCTGCGGTCGTACTGGCGACGGACAAAGATCGATATTTTTCGGGACTGTATTCGGCAGCCAGCGTGGCCTGACACGCGAGCATGGCGCCCGCACCCAGACCACTGATAAAGCGCAGGATAATGAACTCGGTAAGAGTAGCGGCGTTCGCCGTCAACAGTATGGATACGCCAACCAATGTGACACTCAGAATGATTAATTTACGGCGGCCGATAATGTCGGATACCGGCGCGAGGAACATCGCGCCGGTCATCATGCCAGCAAGCGCAAAACTGAAGATCAGCCCCAGCCTGTCGGCGGTAAGTTGCAACTCCTGTGACACGGCGCTGGCGACAATTGCCATCGCCGTGATGTCGAATCCATCGAGCATATTAAAGAACATACAGAGCCCGACAACGAGGATTTGCTGGCCGCTGACCTGGCCATTGTCGATGACTTCGGCAACGACACTACTGCTTAGTGCCGGGGCCGCAGAATCAGACATATCATTTCCTCCAGTAGCCGGTAGGCACTATATGCATGCAGAAGGGCGCGTGTGTCAAACAAGCGAGCGGAAATGGTGAGGTGACATTTCCCTTTCAGACACATTCACGTTCCGTGCGACGGCAGTCAAGTGGCAATAAAATGCATATCGGTTTATCTGGAGGTCTTTTGCAGCTAATTACTGCGCATGAAAACATTGACCTCATGTTGTACCGTATCGACACAACAAAGGCTGGAGTATCGATATGGCTGGCAAAGATTCAACGGTTAGGACGGAGCTCTTTATTGATGGTGAAGAGCGGCAACCGGCTGACGGGGAATATTATCAATTACACAATCCTGCGCGCCCGGACGAGTTTGTAGGTGAGGCTGCCAGCGCCACGCCTGACGATATCGATGTTGCCTGCAAGGCAGCGCATGCGGCGTTCCCGGCATGGGCGGCATTGTCGTATGCAGAGCGTGCTGACTATCTGACGAAGATTGCCAGGCATCTTACTGCAGACGAAGCAGAACTGAATTTCAGAATCAAATTGTTTACACGCGAGCACGGCAAGATTCTCAAGGAATCCACCATCGAGATGACGCGCCTCGGGGATCGCTTCACATTCTGTGCTGCCATGGCGGAACGACTTGCTGCTGATGACGAACTTAAAGGGCCGCCATTCGATACCATTATTACGCGTCAGCCGCGTGGTGTGGCTGCGTTGATCGTTCCGTGGAATTGGCCGCTCTCAATCCTCGGCGCCAAATTGCCGCAGGCCCTCGTGGCAGGGAATACCTGTGTCGTCAAGCCGTCTCAGAACTCGGCAATGGCTCCGAGCATGACTATAAAGAAAATCGCCGAGATATTGCCGCCGGGCGTCCTGAATGTTGTAACCGGACCCGCATCCACAATCGGTGACACGTTGTTATCACATCCGCTGGTCAGAAAAATCAATTTCACGGGTAGCATTCCGGTCGGTAAACATGTCATGCGTGTCGCTGCCGATAACCTGACACCGGTGACACTCGAGCTGGGTGGTAACGATGCCGGAATACTCCTGGAGGATGCGATTCTTGACGATGCGGCATTCATGCGCATCTACCTGGCGGCGTTCATGACCTCGGGACAGATATGCATGGCGCTGAAGCGCCTGTATGTGCACCGGTCCAGATATGACGAACTATGCACCGGCCTGATTGCGGCAGCTTCACGCCAGGTGATCGGTGACCCGCTATTGCCCGAGACAACCATGGGCCCGGTCAATAACAAGAGTCAGCATGCCGTGGTTACCGGCATGCTCAGCCAGGCACGGGAGCAAGGTGCGGATGTGCAGGAGTATGGCCAGGTGCCGGATGAGGACCTGTACATGGCAGGTTTCTTCCAGAAACCAACGCTGGTATTCGACCCGGACCCGGCCCTCGATATTGTGAAGGAAGAGCAATTCGGCCCGGCGCTGCCGATAACCCCGTTCGATACAGAACAAGAGGCCATCAGCCTGGCCAACGATTCCGAGTATGGCCTGTGTTCGTCGGTGTGGACACAAGACAAGGCAAGAGCCGTTCGGCTCGCGCGACAGCTCGAGGCCGGTTACACGTATTTGAACGGGCATGGGCCACTGGCCCAGGACAACCGTGGGCCTTTCGGCGGATTCAAGGCGAGTGGCATAGGCAGGAACCTGGGGTTCGAAGGCATCCTGGAATTTCAGGAATACCACAGTATCTCTGGTCCCGACGGATGGTTGTTTTGACGTGAATGTTCGCGGCTAGTCGGGCAATACCCGGCTGTTGCCCGGCAGCGGTGATTGTGATGATTAGATTTCTGTTGGTGTCCGGAATGATTACGCCCCTGATTTTTTGTGTGACGCCGCCGGCACTCGGCGAAGAGACCGTGAATGACCCGGAGCTGGTCATGGACCTCAAGTGGGAAATCGGTTCATGGACGGATATCTGGCGGATAGAGCAATTCAAGAGTGCCGCCGTCGACGATGACGTCAGCTTTTACCTCTACTTGCCGCCTGGCTACCAGGCGGGCAACAAGCGCTATCCTGTCGTGTACTGGTTTCATGGCGCGTATGGTCGCCCGTACAGCGCCACCCCGATCGTGCAGCGCCTCGATACTGCCATTCGCGCTGGAAAAGCCCCGGAAATGATCGTTGTCAGTTGCCTGGATCCGACCGGCCTGAGCATGTGGACCAACTCGAAAGACGGTCGCTTGCCAATGGAAACGCTGATCATCGAGGAGCTGATTCCCCACGTCGATGCCAACTATCGCACGATCGCAGATCGGCGCGGCCGGGCTATCGAAGGATTCTCCATGGGCGGATACGGCTCGGCCTACCTGGGAATAAAGTACAGGCACTTGTTCTCATCCGTGTCCATCCTGGCCGGTGCGCTGCACACCCCTGAGACTTTTCGCGAACGACGCCGTGCCATCTTCGACAACGTATTCTCCGGCGATATCGACTATACAACGGAGCGTTCACCCTGGAAAATTATCGAGAGAGACGCCAGCGAAGTCCGCGGCCAGATCAAGATGCGAATATTCGTTGGTGCCGATGACGGCCTGCTCGAGTGGAACAGAAATTTTCATACGTTGCTCGATAAACTTGGAATTGAACATGAGTGGGGAGTCGTGCCGAACAGCCCGCATGATCTGGAAATCCTGATGCAGAATTGGGAGGGCGATTTCTTCGACTACTACCGGGACGTATTCGCAGATCCGGTCACGAGCGAAAAATAGGTCGGAAAACAACCACTAGCGCCCTGTCTACTGGGGAACTATTACGATATCCGGGCTATTTGACTTCGCGGACGAAAGCGAGACGCTGGGAGATAGCAAATCCATTGCGCTGCAGAAACTTAAGGACATTGAAGTGCTCTGCGTCGGTCTCCGAGCGAATAGTTTCTATTTGCAGCGCTGAAAGATTTGCCAGCAATTGAGACAACAACGCGGTACCGACCAGGTGGTGCGTGTAATCGGGATCTACTGCGATACCGTCCAGCACTGCGGCCGGCTCGATGCGGTCGAATTCTCCGAAGTCCACCCTGGCCATGACGAAACCGACGACATGGTCGTCCTGCTCGGCAACGAGAGACACCCGGAGGCCGGATTCATCGAGCGCTTCCGCCAGTTTTTGCTCGAAGTAGGCCCGATGTTCTCTGCCCGATAACTTGCGGTCGATTCTAAGGATTGCGGCCAGGTCAGCCTCACGCAGTGAGCGACACGGTATGATGTCTCGCGCCAGTTCGCCACGATGATCGCCTTCGGCATCGCTGTAGTCATTTGCGTCGCCCAGTCTGCCGGCTTCCTCGATCAGGTCATCGACAAATTGCGAATCGTCCAGATAATCGGCGGTCCTCTCCAGAATGTGCCGTGGTGCCAGCGAAAATCCGGTGCCCGCAAAGAACCGCAGCATCGACAAGTTACGCCAGTCGGCCTGGGTATGAATCGCCTGGATGCCTTTGTGCTGCAGAATTCCGTCGAGCGCCTCCAGGAGTGACCGGCCCATGCCTTTTGTGGCCGCATCGGGATCGACGCCAATCGCATCCAGCGATGCTGAAGGTTTCTCCGTACCGTATTCGCCTTCCTGCAGACGCGCCAGCAGAAATCCCTGCAGCACAGCGTTACTGTCACACCCCAGGTAAACAAAATTTCGCGGCTCAGCCAGGGCGGCTTGCAGTCGTTTCCGGTAAAAGCCATCTCGGCGGCGACCGGTATGGTCGCAGTCGATTTCAATCACCCGCTCCAGATCGCCTGCGACCAACGGGCGGACGTGAAATTTTTCCATTGAGCGATTGACGCTATTCATCCGGCACGAGGATCGCACGTCCGGCCAGCTTGCCATCATGCGCCCTGGCAAATATCTCGTTGATCTCGGACAAGGGATGCCGCTCGATGAACGGCAGCATGGACACTTTGCCGGTCAGCACCAGTTCAAGTGCGTCGGGATAGTATTCCGGCAAGCAACCCCAGTTGCCGAGGGCGCGAGCATGAAACGCCATCAGGTTGGATAAGCGAAGCTCGAGCTTCTCCATCGTGAAGCCCACGACGGACAGGCATGCTCCGTAGGTCAGCAGGCCGAAAGCGCTCGCCTGACCGGCCGCGGTGCCTGAGCACTCGAAGATTTTCCACTCCGTCTGTCGTAAGTCCCGATCTTTCGCGAATTGCCGGATCGCATCTCTTAGGTCCCTTCCCTGTACTTCACGCGCATTGATCACCATGCTCGCGCCGTAGTCCTTGAGTCGATCAAGCTTCGCCTGATCGACGTCGACTGCGACGACGGTCGCCCCTTTGGCCCGCGCAAGTTGCACGGCATAGCCGCCAACACCGCCGACGCCGACAACAACAGCCAGGTCTCCGGGTTCCACTTCTGCCTGTACGACCGCCTGGTACGGGGTCGTCAGCGCGTCAGCGACTACGCTTGCATCCGCCAGTTCCATATCGACTTCGGCCAGTCGGGTCGTGTCGATTCCACAGAGCCCCGCCGATGGCACGGTGATATGCGTTGCGAATCCACCGTGCATATCGATACCCGGTGACTTCTGGTTTCTGCAGATCGTACCGCGGCCGCGATCACACAGATCACACGAACCACAGGGGATGACGGCCGGGATGACGACCGATTTGTATTGCCATTGCGTACCAGCACTGCCGGTGCTGATTACGCGTCCGCTAATTTCGTGACCCAGTGTCAGCGGTAACGGGTGCTTTGTCCTGATACCGTCGTAATAAAAGCCGAGGTCGGTGTGACAGACGCCGCAACCGGCAATCGCAACCATAACCTCGTTCGCGCCAGGCTCATCGGGCTCGAATTTCACCCTGGACAACGGCTTGCCCGGTTCCTCCATCACCCAGCGATACGCGTTCATTGATCAGCTCCCGTCACAGTATTTTCCCAGGCAGGCTTGCGCTTCTCGAGAAACGCATTGAGGCCTTCGACCGCATCGTCGGTTTTCATGAGTTCATCAAGATACATCGCCTCAACGGTCTGAAGTTTTTCCCGGACGCGCGCAACGTAATCATGGCGCGCGGCGGTAACTGCAATCCGCAGTGAACTCGCGCTCTTGCCAATAATGTTTGCGTCAATCCATGCCAGTGCTCTTTGCACGGGCTCATCGCCGATCTGATCGACCAGGCCTATTTGGCTGGCCTTCTCCGCATCGACGCTCCGACCAGACAGCAGCAGCATTTCCGCCTGTGACTGACCAATGCGCTCCGGCAACAGGCAGGAGGCTGCCGGCGCAAAGACCGCGAGCGAAATCTCGGGCTGGCCAAGCCTGGTATCTGGGGCGGCGATGATGAGGCTGCTTGCACAGGCGACTTCCAGACCTCCACCGAGACACTGACCGTGCACGGCAGCAATGATCGGGACCGGGTATTCGATCATCTGCGTGATCAGTGCATGGAGTTTTTTTAACATTCCGGCGCACTGCCCGGGCAGATGTTCCTCGACACTGGCGCCGA
>Ga0255053_10000176_pt1 | contig 33658 bp, 28 predicted proteins | sample JV7_2_22_MG_FD_188635 | JGI IMG/M metagenome (GOLD analysis project Ga0255053, IMG submission 188635) | Seawater microbial communities from Jervis Inlet, British Columbia, Canada - JV7_2_22 | ecosystem: Environmental > Aquatic > Marine > Inlet | place: Canada: British Columbia | collected... | reverse complement strand
GCAGGTGCATGGTGTAGCAAGCCATTCATCAACGTACCGCTGCTATTGCCAGCCCCCGGGTGAACGACCAGCCCGGCAGGTTTGTTGACAACCATCAGGGATTCGTCCTCGTGAACAACATTCAATACGATGGGCTCGGGCTTGGCTGCCACGCTGATCTCGGGCACCGCCTGCAGCACGACGGTTTCTCCGCCCTGCACGGGATCGCGAGGTCGGGGACTCTCACCGTCCACGATAATCGCACCGTCGAGCAGCCAGGCCTTGAGCCTGCTGCGCGAATATTGCGGAAACAACCTGGCCAAAGCCTGGTCCAATCGTTGACCGGCAAACTCGAGGGGAACTGTCCTGATTGTTGGTTCTGCGTTCATCGCAACGCCAAGTCTACGGTATACTCGCCGGCTTGGCCGACCCCGGCGGACGGCCAGATCAAAAACAACGGGATTTGGAAGCACATCGCAACATGAAAATATCAGGAATCATCAGGAAACTGACTGCGTGCCCGGCGAAGCTGGTGCGAGCGACAATCGTTGTGGCGGCTTTGGCAATAGCGGCGGGATGCGCTGGAAACGATGAGCAAGAAACCGCCATCAACAACCTGACCGAAGCGTATGAAACCGCCCAGCAGTCGATCGAACGCAAGAATTACCGACGTGGTATTCAAATATTCGAGGCGATCCAGGCTCGCTTTCCGTTCAGCGACCTGAGTCGACAGATCCAACTGGAACTTATGCACGCGTACTACAAATCCGGCCAACGTGAGCAGGCAATTGAAGCAGCCGACACGTTCATGCGCGAGAATCCAATCCATGAGCGCGTCGACTACGCGCTGTACATCAAGGGCCTCTCCTATTTCGAGGACGAGGCTGGATTTTTGGAGCGTCGTTTCAAGAAAGACGTCACCGAGCGTCCGCCCAAAGAAGTGGACCAGGCCTATTCAACTTTACGCCGCCTCGTGGACCGATATCCAGCCAGCGAGTACGCACCTGATGCCGAACAGCGAATGGTATTTCTGAAAAACCGTCTGGCTGCCTATGAAAATCATGTCGCCGATTACTATCTGCGCCGTGGCGCATACGTCGCCGCGTTGAACCGTGCAAAAAGTGCGCTTGAGGATTACAACGGTGCTGTTGGAAATGCGGAATCTCTCAGGATCATGGCCGAGGCCTACGACAAACTCGGCATGATTGATCTGGCGGCCGATACACGGCGTGTACTCGCGCTCAATTTTCCTGGAGAGAGCTAGCCAGGAAATCGATAGCCCGATGTAATCGGATAGCGCCAGTCGCGGCCAAAAGCCCGGCTGCTAATGCGAATACCGGGTGGCGCCTGGCGACGCTTGTACTCGTTTTGTCTTACCAGCTCCAGAATCCGTATCACGGTATCACGATCGAATCCGTGCCCGACAATTTCGTCAACGGACAGATCGTCTTCGATGAACGACTCCAGTATCGGATCGAGAATCTCGTAATCGGGCAATGAATCGCTATCTTTTTGCCCGGCACGCAATTCCGCCGACGGTTCGCGCGTAATGACCCTCGCGGGGATGATCGCGCCAAGCGTGTTTCGATAACGCGCAAGACGGTACACGAGCGATTTGCTGCAGTCTTTGATGGGGGCGAAACCACCTGCCATATCACCGTACAAAGTCGCATACCCGACTGCCATTTCACTCTTGTTTCCTGTCGTCAGCAGCATTCTCCCGGTCTTATTGGAGATCGCCATGAGCAACAGCCCGCGACAGCGTGCCTGGATGTTTTCCTCCGTGACGTCTTCTTCGCGACCTTCAAAAATCGACTCGAGTTGCTGCACGGTCGCGTCATAAATCGGCGCGATCGGAATAACGTCATACTTTACGCCAAGTGCTGCTGCCTGCGCCGCCGCGTCTTCCTGGCTCATCGTCGACGTATATCGGAAAGGCATCATGACGGCACGAACCCGGTCGGGCCCAAGTGCGTCGCAAGCGATCGCAAGCACCAGCGCAGAATCAATACCGCCGGACAAGCCCAACACTACACCGGGAAATCCGTGCTTGCCGACATAATCACGCGTGCCAGTAAGCAACGCCCGGTAAACGCTTTCCTCGGTAGACAGATGCGCGGAGATCGCGGCGGGCTCGGTTCCGACACCGTCTGCGCCTGCCGTAAGGATAACTTCGTGCAAGCCCTCATCGAACGCCGGTGCCCGAAGACAGATCTCGCCGTCAGCGCCCATAACAAAGCTGCCGCCATCGAATACAAGTTCGTCCTGGCCGCCCACCATATTCAGGTACAGGACCGGAATGCCTGCCTCAACAACCCGGGATCTAACAATCTCCTCACGTCTACTTTGCGTGTCCACCTCGAATGGCGACCCGTTGATCGCGATAACGCATTCGGCACCCGCCGTACGCGACGCCGCAATCGGGCCGGGTTGCCAAACGTCCTCGCAGATCGTCACGCCGATTCCGACACCGTTGAGTCGAAAGACAGCGGGCTCCCTGCCGGCAGTGAAATAGCGCTCTTCGTCAAACACTCGATAGTTAGGCAACAAATGCTTGCGATAGCCGCACAGCAGTTTGCCATCAGAAAAAACAGCGCAACTGTTGTAGATAGTGTCTTTGACGTATTCAGGAAAGCCGATCAATACGGCTATACCGCGCACTGACTCGCGTATCTCCGCGACCGCAAGCTCCGTCCTGTGGCGCAGCCCGGCATGAAACAAAAGGTCTTCCGGCGGATAGCCGCACACGCTGAGTTCCGGGAAGACAACAAGATCTGCCTGCATCTCGTCCCGCGCGCGGACCGCGTAATCAGTGATTCTTGCAGCGTTGCCGACAACGTCGCCAACGACCAGATCAATCTGTGCCAGGGCGATTTTAAGCTTATTGTTCATCGCTCCTTAGCCACCGCATGCGTTTAACTGCTGAGAACCTCCAGCATCTTGCTGCCGAGTTCAGCCGGCGAACGTACGGTTGCCACGCCAGCAGCATCAAGCGCCTTGAATTTATCAGCCGCCGTTCCCTTGCCTCCTGCGACGATGGCGCCAGCATGACCCATGCGTTTTCCTGGTGGGGCCGTAACGCCGGCAATATAAGCAACAACGGGCTTCGTAACATCGGACTGAATAAATTCTGCTGCGGCTTCTTCATCGGTTCCGCCGATTTCACCGACCACAATAACCCCATCGGTATCGGGATCTGCCTCGAACAACTCGAGACAGTCGATAAAACCCATGCCGCGAACCGGATCGCCACCAATGCCAATGCACGTCGTCTGTCCGAGATCGTTGACGGTCGTCTGGTAGACAGCCTCGTACGTCAGCGTGCCTGACCTGGAAACAACGCCGATGCGTCCTGGTTTATGTATGAATCCCGGCATGATGCCGATCTTGCATTGATCGGGTGTAATGATGCCCGGGCAGTTCGGACCGATCAGACGACAGTCGTAATCACGCAGCGCCGATTTTACCTTCACCATGTCCAATACCGGTATTCCCTCGGTGACGCAGACGATCACGCCCACACCGGAGTCAGCCGCTTCCAGGATGGCATCTGCGGCAAATGGAGGCGGTACGAGGATCATGCTGACATCCGCAGCTGTCTCGTCGATAGCCTGACGCATCGTATTGAATACCGGCACGCCGAGATGTTCGCTGCCACCCCGTCCCGGCGTCACGCCGCCAACGATTGGCGTGCCATAGTCGATACACTGCTCGGTGTGGAAGGTCCCCTGGCTGCCCGTTATGCCCTGGCAGATGACTCTGCTGTCTTTGTTGACCAGAATACTCATACTCTTACTCTTCAGGCCGCTGCCGCGACCACCTTCATGGCAGCATCGGTTAGATCTTCAGCCGCGATAATGTCGAGCCCACTGGTGGCTAGCAACTCGCGGCCTTTGTCTACATTGGTACCTTCAAGACGAACGACAACGGGTACACTAACTCCGACCTCTTTCACCGCACTGATGATGCCCTCGGCAATCAGGTCACAGCGAACGATGCCTCCGAAGATGTTGACCAGAATTGCGGTGACATTCTTGTTCCTGAGAATCAGTTTGAATGCTTCGGCCACTCGTTCTTTTGTCGCACCGCCGCCAACATCAAGAAAATTCGCCGGTTCGCCGCCGTGCAGCTTGATCAGATCCATCGTCGCCATCGCAAGACCGGCACCATTGACCATGCAGGCGATATCACCTTCCAGAGATACGTAGTTGAGGTCATGTGCCGCTGCCTCACGCTCTTTGTCGTCTTCTTGCGTAATGTCGCGCATTTCGCCGATCTTTGGCTGCCGGTACAGCGCACTACTGTCGATGTTGATCTTGGCATCAAGGGCTAAAACATCGCCGCTCTTCGTGACGATCAAAGGGTTAACCTCGACCAGGCTGGCGTCACTTTCCTCATAAAGCCTGTACATGCGCTTGATCAGGTCTCCAAACTGACGCATTTGTTTCTTTTCGAGACCAAGACCAAATGCCAGTTGCCGTGCCTGATAGTCCTGCAAGCCTGCGTCCGGCGCGATCGCGATCGTGAAGATCTTCTCCGGGGTTTCTGCGGCGACCTTTTCGATGTCCATGCCGCCGGCCGCAGATGCAATAAACGCGACCCGACTAACATCACGGTCGACAAGCATCGACAAATACAGTTCACGATCAATGTCCGAGCCTGCTTCCACGTACACGACATTGACGGGCAGCCCTTCCGGTCCTGACTGGTGTGTCACCAGTTGAACGCCAAGCATGTCTTCGGCGTATTTGCGGACCTCATCCCTGGTTCGGGCCAACTTTACGCCGCCAGCTTTACCGCGCCCGCCGGCATGAACCTGAGCCTTTACGACCCAGAACTCACCGCCGAGTTCCTTGGCGGCGGCCACAGCGGTGTTCGGGCTTTCCGCAGGAATGCCCCTGGGCACCGAAATGCCGTAGTCAGCGAACAATCGTTTCGACTGGTATTCGTGCAGATTCATGGAAAATTCAGTCCGTGGCGTGCGGCCAGCCGCACGAAATCCGATATATTTTGTAGGAAAACAAGGGTCGACGCAAAGCAAATTAGGGACTCTTTCGCCGCAATGATCCCGGCCTTCGTCTACAATCGGCGCAACTCGTACAACGGGTGGGTTATTTTGGGTGGAAAGCAGCGGTGAATCAGGCGACAACGGACACTAACCGCCGGCAAACGTGGCGTGGAAGCCGTGACACGTTGTTGCAGCGCGCGGTCGAAGAACCGGATCTTACCTGGCGCGTACTCGCTACTCTAAACGCATTCCGCGCATTGATAGCAATAGCGCTGTTAGCGCTGTTTTTTGCTGGCGGCGCGCCACGGGTTTTTGGTGAGCAATTCCCAACCCTGTTCTGGTCTACCGCTACCGGATACCTGCTCTTCTCAATATTCTCGGCGTTTGCACTCCGGCAACGATGGCTGGCGGCCGACATCCAGGCGGTATCGCAAGCGGTCTTCGATATCGGTGCTATCGTGGTCCTGATGCACGCGAGCGGCGGCATTTCGAGCGGCCTTGGTGGTTTGCTGATCATATTCTTAGGCGCAGGAAGCCTGGTGCTGCCGCTGCAGTATCCAACCGTACTCGCGGCAGTCGCTACGTTTGCGATCCTGGGAGAGCAGGCGTTCAGACAACTTGGCAGCATTTCGAGCGACGCTAACTACCCGGCCGCCGGCGTACTCAGTGCCGTCATATTTGCGATGGCGCTGGCGACACGTCCACTAGGGCGGCGTATCCAGGCCAGCGAGGCGCTGGCACGGCAGCGTGGCGTCGATCTGCAGAATCTCTCCGAACTCAACGATTACATCGTGCAGCATCTGCGGGAGAGCATCATCGTTATCGATGCTGAAAACAGGATGCGACTCAGCAATGCATCGGCAACAACACTACTTGGGGCCACAGAACAGGTTCGAGGTTTGCCGCTGCGCACTGTCTTCGAGCCGTTGGCTGACTACATACACCGCTGGCGAAAAGACGTAGGCCAGACCGCACATCCCGAATTCACTGTGAATACCACCGCGGACAATATGCGCGTGACAGCCCATCTGGCGCCGCTCGGCAAAGATGGTGACCGCAGCGGACCTATTCTGATTTTTCTCGAAGACACGAGTTTGATGGACGAACGCGTGCAGCAGTCAAAACTCGCGTCACTGGGCCGACTGAGCGCGAGCATTGCTCACGAAATTCGCAATCCGGTCGGTGCGATGAGCCATGCAGCGCAATTGCTTGGCGAGTCCGCCGGTATGACTGAGGACGACAAGCGACTGACAGAAATCATCGAATCGCACTCGAGCCGGGTCAGCCACATTATTGATAATGTGCTGCAGCTCTCGCGGCGTGAGTCGAGCCGGCCGGAAAGACTGTTGCTTGGACCGTGGCTCGACGATTTCGCACAGGAATTCATGAGCACGCTCGAGCTTCGCGAGGGCGAGATGACAATCGACTGTACATCGCGGGACCTCAAGGTTCGAATGGATCGATCGCACTTGCGTCAGGTACTGTGGAACCTATGTGACAATGCCGTAAAGTACGCCGGCGAAACGGGTAGCATACTGGTCGAAATTCAGGCGGATCGTATGCGTGGACAAGGGCGCCCATATGTTGAAGTACTTGATCACGGTCATGGCGTAGACGCTGCTACAGCCGAGAAGATGTTTGAGCCGTTTTACACTGGGCATTCCGGAGGCACCGGACTGGGCCTGTATATTTCCCGCGAACTGTGCGAACTCAATCGAGCAACGCTCCTGTACCGTGACCGGCCCGACGGAGGCAGTATCTTCCGTATCGTGTTCGCCGACCCGGACAGATGGGACACTGGATAAGAAATGAAGCAGCCGCTTGCACTTGTCATTGATGACGAACCTGATATTTGCGAACTCCTGAAATTGACGCTCGGGCGTATGAACATCAGCACCGAGACGGCCGCAGATATCACGAGCGCAAAGGCCTTGCTCGGATCTAGCCAGTTCGACCTGTGCCTGACCGACATGCGCCTCCCGGATGGTGACGGTCTGGAACTCGTCAGTTGGATGCAGAACAATGCCTCCGGCGTTCCGGTCGCCGTAATTACGGCGCATGGCAACGTCGAAACAGCCGTTCAGGCTCTCAAACTCGGGGCGTTCGACTTCATTTCGAAGCCGCTCGACCTCAACAATCTCAGGAATATCGTCGAAAACGCCCTCAAGGTCGAAAAACCGAAAAACCAGCAATCACGGTTGCAGGGCGATTCACGACCGATACAGGAATTACGTGAAATGGTCGACAAAGTGGCCAGATCGCAAGCCCCGGTGCACGTTTCGGGGGAATCCGGTACGGGTAAGGAACTCGTCGCGCGCCTGATTCACGAAAGCGGACCCCGGGCAGATGGGCCGTTCGTACCGGTCAACTGCGGCGCGATCCCCACTGAACTCATGGAAAGCGAGTTCTTCGGTCATCGCAAGGGCAGCTTTACGGGCGCTGTTAGTGACAAGGTCGGACTTGTGCGTAGCGCCGACGACGGCACTCTGTTCCTTGATGAGATTGCCGATTTGCCGCTCTCAATGCAGGTCAAATTGCTCCGTGTTATCCAGGAAAAAACAGTGCGCCCCGTGGGTTCTTCGGCGGAAGAGCCCGCGAATGCCCGCATTTTGTCCGCAACTCACAGGAAGCTCGGTGCAATGGTGGCGTCTGGCCAGTTTCGCGAAGACCTTTACTACCGAATCAATGTGATCGAACTAGCCGTACCGGCATTGCGCGATCGCGGCGAGGACGTCTTTGAACTGGCGGAGCATATTCTTAAGAAGCTCAGCTCGAGCATTTCGCTACACGACAGCGCCAGGGCAGCGCTCCTGACCTACTCATTCCCGGGGAATGTCCGCGAACTCGAGAACATGCTCGAACGCGCCGTAGCCCTGTGCACGGGCGGCACGATATTTGAAAGCGACCTGAATATGCGGCTACGTGCAAGTTCACCCGTCGAAGGTGATAACCCGATAGAAATCACAACTATCGATCTGGGAGATCAGGTCGAAGATATACAGCGTCAGGCGATCATGGACGCACTCGAGAAAACACGCTTCAACAAGACAGCGGCTGCCAAGCTACTCGGTCTGTCGTTTCGCCAGCTGCGCTATCGAATAAAGAAGCTGGGAATCAAGTCGTAGGAACCCGCTCCGGCCGGTCATAAATACCGTCTTTTCTGGCCGACTTTGTGTGACAAAAAATGTCACCTTGTGACAAATCACGGCACGTGCGGACCAGATATACGTCTGTCCCGACAGATCGGCGAACCGCTATTCTAATTAGAATACCTTCTAAAACAGCTGGTTAAGGTGACAGTACCTATCTTGGCACATGTATTGCTTTATCTCTTGTACGGACATAAAACCGTTTTTGGAAAAATACTCATTTTCATGGAGATAGAGAAATGAAGAGGCAACAAGGTTTTACACTTATCGAACTGATGATCGTTGTCGCGATTATCGGTATTTTGGCCGCCATCGCCATTCCTGCTTATCAGGACTACACGATCCGCGCTCAGGTTTCTGAAGGCCTGAACCTGTCGGGTGGTGCAAAGGCTGCCGTCACGGAGTTCTTCCAGGATCGTGGCGCAATGCCGAGCGGCAACGACACGGCCGGTCTTGCTGACAGCGATGAGATTGTTGGTAAGTACGTGGAGAGTGTTGCGGTCAGTGACGGTGAAATCACAGTCACATTTGACAGCGATACGCTCGATGCGCACGCGACTCTGAACGGCAACTCGCTCGTCATAACGCCAGTCACGACGAACCCGGGTGCTGTCGCTTGGGAGTGCACCGGAAGCGGCATTGAAAACAAGCACCTTCCGGCGTCGTGCCGCAGCTAAGACCTTTTCGGCTTTAGCTTTTAGCTATCGTGGACAGTCAAAAAACCCCGGCTCGTCCGGGGTTTTTTTGGCGACTCGCATGGCGGAATGGTTTGGGAAACTGCTGGAATAGAAAATGACCGACTCGCGTATTCGGGGATTTACATTGATCGAGTTGATGATCGTCGTAGCGATCATCGGAATTCTCGCATCGATGGCAATCACAGCCTATCAGACCTACACGGTTCGAGCTCAGGTCGCCGAGGCACTGAACATGGCAACTGGAGCAAAGGTGCCGATCGTGGACGCCTTCAATATGACGGGCTCCCCACCGGCTGACAGGGCAGCCGCCGGCATGACCCCGCTGGCAACCGATACCCAGGGAAGATTCGTCAGCAAGGTCAATGTCGTCAAAGGTCGTGTCGATATCACTTTCGGCGGCATTTACGTCCACCAGGCCATTTTTGGTAAAACCCTATCTATTACGCCGTATATGTCGGGCAGCGGCAGCATCATGTGGCGCTGTGGTGCCGCCCCCGTCCCCGGCGGCGCCGACTCAACCGAATTGACCGGTGGCGGTGTTGAGAGTGTGCATTTGCCACCAACGCTCGACGAACGCTACCTGCCCTCCAACTGCCGAAGTTAGACCCTGGACCCGGTCAATAACACCCTTTCCCGGCGAATTTCGGCATTTGACTTAATCGAATTCCCTAACTGTGAACGACCGCACAATATCCAGTTGATCCGGGGACTGAGATCAGTAAGACTGTGATGCTTAAAGAATCGCTTGAGCAATGTTAATCGCATGGCAGTAACGGCATCACAGACCAATCTCGCGGGCTTGCCAAGACGGCTTGTACAGGACGGACTGATCTCGGAGGAAGATCTTCTCGAGGCGGCTGACGCCGCCAAGAAAGAGAAGATGCCACTTGTTGCGTACCTCGTCAGCGAAGAGCTGGCCGATTCCCGCGATATCGCTGTAGCGGCGTCACACGAGTTCGGCGTGCCCCTGCTGGATCTCGATGCGGTAGAGACTGATCTCGAGGTCGTAAGGGCTGTCGATCAGAAACTCATCAACAAACATCGTGTCATACCGTTGATCAGACGCGGCCAACGATTGTTTCTCGGCGTGGCCGATCCGACTAACCTGCAGGCAATCGATGACATCAAGTTCCAGACGACCTTACGTATCGATCCGGTCGTCGTCGAACTGGACAAGTTGGAGGATCGAATCGTCAAGGCCATCGAGGCCGTCGACACCAGCATGTCCGACATGGATGATGATGATTTCGATCTCGAAAATCTCGATGTAAGCGGTGATATTGACGAAGAAGAAGAGATTCGCCGTGATGATATTGAAGACGCCCCTGTCGTTCGTTTCGTAAACAAGATCCTGCTCGATGCGATCAAACGCGGTGCATCAGACGTCCACTTCGAACCCTATGAGAAATTCTTCCGAGTCAGGACCCGCCTCGATGGTGTCTTGTCCGAGGTCGCGCAGCCGCCTGTCTTACTCGCAACCAAGGTGTGCGCTCGTCTCAAAGTCATGTCGCGCATGGACATCGCCGAACGACGCGTTCCGCAAGACGGTCGCATAAAGATGCGCCTGTCAAAGAATCGTGCCATCGATTTTCGTGTCAATACCTGCCCGACACTGTTTGGCGAAAAAGTCGTGCTGCGTATTCTCGACCCGTCGAGCGCCCAGATCGGCATCGAAATGCTCGGTTATGAAGACCATCAACGAGAGATGTATGAGAAACACCTCGCGAAACCGTACGGCATGATCCTCGTCACAGGGCCTACAGGTTCTGGTAAGACGGTTTCGCTTTATACGGGCCTGCATATTCTCAACAGCGTGGACCGCAATATTTCAACGGCCGAGGACCCGTCGGAAATCAACCTGCCTGGCGTCAATCAGGTCAACATCAATCCGAAGGTCGGACTGACATTTGCGTCGTGCCTCAGAGCGTTCTTGCGTCAGGATCCCGACATCATCATGGTAGGTGAGATTCGCGACCTTGAAACCGCCGAGATTGCGATCAAAGCTGCCCAGACGGGTCACCTTGTCCTTTCGACGCTACATACGAACGACGCACCACGTACCTTGACGCGTCTTGTGGACATGGGCGTGAAGCCCTACGCGATCGCAACATCTGTGAGCCTGATCATCGCACAACGCCTGGCGAGACGGCTTTGCGACAAATGCAAAGAAGCCAGAGATGTTCCGCGTGAGGCGCTCGAAAAAGAGGGCTTTGAGGCAGACGATCTCGATCAGGGGCTGACAGTTTTCGGTCCCAAGGGATGCAAGAGCTGCAACGGCGGCTACAAGGGGCGGGTCGGCATATTCCAGGTCATGGAGGTATCCGAGACCATGGGCAGAATCATAATGGAGGACGGCAATGCCATGCAGATCGCCGACCAAGCGGCAACCGAAGGGGTTTACGATTTACGACGTGCGGGATTGAACAAGGTCAAGGAAGGGGTTACCAGCCTTGAGGAAATCAATCGAGTTACAATTGAGTAGGTTAACACCTGGCTTTGTGGGTTAAGAGAAATGGCTGAGACAGCAGTTGCGAGCAAGCTCTCGTTTGTCTGGGAGGGTACAGACAGGCAGGGCAAGAAGATCAAGGGCAAGAGCATGGCGGCCAGTGAGGCTGCTGTGCGTGCCGATTTGCGCCGTCGAGGCGTCGTGCCGTCCCGAATAAAGAAACAAAGGAAGAGCCTGCTCGGTGGTGGCGGGACGATCACGCCACTCGATATCGCGATTTTCAGTCGCCAGCTGGCAACGATGCTTGCGGCCGGTATCCCGCTTGTGCAGTCATTCGAGATCGTCGGTACGGGACACGAAAATCCAGCCATGCAAAAACTCATTATGGCGGTCAAGGCTGATGTCGAAGGCGGCAGTGCGCTAGCCGAAGCCCTGTCAAAACACCCACTGTATTTTGACGACCTGTTCACCAACCTCGTCGAGGCAGGCGAACAAGCCGGTGCTCTCGAAACCTTGCTTGACAAGATTGCAACCTACAAAGAAAAAACCGAGGCACTGAAAAAGAAGATCAAGAAGGCGCTGACATATCCGGCAGCCGTCCTCGTAGTCGCTATGGTCGTTACGACGATTCTTCTGATTTTCGTCATCCCGGCGTTCGAAGATCTGTTCAAGGGTTTTGGTGCAGACCTGCCGACGTTTACGCGAATGGTGATTGACCTGTCTGTCTTCGTACGAGAGAAAGGCTGGTATTTGGCGATTCTGATCGGCATTGCCATCAGCAGTTTCTTCTATTTCAAAAAGCGCTCGCAAGCCATGCGCCACGGGATCGATCGGATGTCGCTCAAGATTCCGATCATCGGTCCGATCCTGCAGAAAGCGTCCATCGCTCGATATGCGCGCACGCTCTCAACGATGTTTGCTGCTGGCGTACCGCTTGTCGAAGCTCTGGAATCGGTCGCTGGTGCCACTGGTAACATCGTCTATGAAGTCGCCGTTCTCGAGATGCGTGACGAGGTTTCTACCGGTCAGCGCTTGCAACAGGCAATGGAAAATACGGGCTTGTTCCCGAATATGGTTATCCAGATGATCGCAGTCGGTGAGGAATCCGGTTCTCTCGACGACATGTCGTCGAAGGTCGCGGACTTCTACGAAGAAGATGTCGATAATGCCGTTGACAACCTTTCGAGCCTGCTCGAGCCGATGATCATGGCAATTCTCGGCGTTCTCGTCGGTGGCTTGGTTGTCGCCATGTACCTGCCAATCTTCAAGATGGGTTCGGTTATTTAACCAGAAGTGCTCTCACAATGCGTTTGCATTGCGACGGCGTTCGGTGGAAACTCCGAACGCCGTTTTCATTTGAGACGTTCACCAGTGTGGAAGAATTTAAATGGCTGATCTGTTTGTTCAACACCCCGTGGTTTTCGTTGCAGTATCGTTCGTGTTCGCACTGATGATCGGCAGCTTCCTCAATGTCGTTATCTACCGGCTGCCGCTAATGATGCAACGTGAGTGGCGTGAGCAGTGCGAAGAATTGCAGAGTTCACCGGTACCGAACTTGCCCGAGGTCCCGTTCAATCTCGTCGTACCGCGCTCCCGATGCCCGTCCTGCGGCAAAGAAATATCAGCTTGGCAGAATATTCCGGTTTTCAGTTACCTGTTGCTTGGTGCAAAGTGCGCGAGCTGCCGAGCGTCAATTTCCATTCGCTATCCACTCGTAGAGTTTTTCACGGCGGCGGCCGCCGCGGTGTGTGCCTGGCACTTCGGCTTCGGCTTGGAAGCCTTGATGGCCATCGTTCTGACCTGCGTTCTTATCCCGATCAGTCTGATCGATGTCGATCACCAGATCATTCCTGATTCGATCGTTATTCCGCTACTTTGGGTCGGGCTTATTATGAGTCTGTTTCACCCGCTTGCGGGCGCTGAGACGCTGTTTATTGCGCCTCAGGACGCCATTATCGGCGCCACCGCCGGCTACCTGAGTCTGTGGTGTGTGTATCAGCTCTTCAAGCTAATTACCGGCAAAGAAGGCATGGGCTACGGCGACTTCAAGCTGCTCGCTGCACTGGGTGCATGGCTTGGTTGGCAGATGCTGCACATTGTTATTCTGTTGTCGGCCGCTGCTGGCGCCGTTATCGGCATCGCCATGATTGTTTTCAGAGGTCGCGACCGACAGTTGCCAATCCCGTTTGGGCCGTATCTTGCCGCTGCCGGATGGGCCACGATGCTCTATGGCGAATCGATTTGGAATGCTTACCTGGAAAAGTTCCTGTAAGTGACCACAACCTCACAAGGCACCGGGACACTGCTACGGATCGGCCTGACAGGTGGGATTGCGAGTGGCAAATCGACGATCGCAGATATGTTTGCCGAACTCGGTGCGGTCGTTATCGATACCGACGTCATCGCACGCGAAGTCGTCATGCCGGGGCAGCCGGGGCTCAATGAGGTTCGGCAGGCATTTGGCGAATCTGTAACCAATGACGACGGGACGCTCGATCGCATTGCATTGCGCCAACTCGTGTTCGCGGACGGTGACAGGCGAAAGCAACTGGAAGCTATCCTCCATCCGCGCATCCGCGAGGAGACATACAGGCAGGCTGACGCGGCCTGCGGTGACTATCTGCTTGTTGTAGTACCGCTGTTAGCTGAATCGCCGCTCAAGTCTTTTGTGAATCGTATACTGGTCGTCGATTGTAGCGAAGACACCCAGATGAGCAGACTGCTGGCGCGCGACGCGGAATCCGAGGACCGAGCACGCCGCATTCTTGCGGCCCAGTCAAGCCGTGAAGAACGGCTGGCCATCGCGGACGACGTCATAAACAACGATGGAAGTCTCGACGCAACTCGCTCACAAGTCGCTGCATTACACAATTACTACCTGACCCTGTGCCCTTCCTGATTTGCCACCTGCCATGGGCTGGCGCAAAATACGCCAATGGTAGAATCTGTCAGTAATATCCAGCCCTACGCCGCACCTGGCAGCCCGGCACAGTATGAGCAGCCTGTGTCAGAGCGCATGAGGACCTTCATGCGGCTCGAGTTTCTCTACCAACAAATGCTGTACAACAGCGAACTCGAGAGCAGTTGGGCTACCCGGTCAACAGTATCCGGCCTCCTCGAGATTCTGGCCATACTGTCGCGGGGCGATGTGCGTAGCGAGGTGCACAAAGAGGTCGACCATCAACTGGACGTTTTACAGCGCTTTCAGAGCCAGCCTGGCGTAGACGCGCGGCGCCTCGATACGCTGATTCGCACTCTGATCGATAGCAGGGCTGAGCTGGACAGCATCGGCACGCAATTCCTGCAGCCGCTCAAAGGGTCCGAGTTTCTCAACGGGATCAAGAACCGCAGCGCAATTCCCGGCGGCACCTGCGAATTCGACCTGCCTGAGTACAGCCATTGGCTGCGCCAGCCTCACCAGCGGCGGCAGGAAGACCTGTCGCGGTGGATCGGGGCGATCCGGCCCTTATGTGACGCTGTCACCGAAGTACTGTGGCTGATTCGAGAGAGCGCGCAACCAGTAGACAAGATCGCGATCAACGGCATGTACCAGCACAACATGCAAAAGGACGCACACTGCCGCTTGTTGCGCGTTAACCTTCTCGAGGGCAGCGCTCTCTATCCCGAGATTAGTGGCAGCCAACTCAGGTTCACCGTGCGATTTCTGGAGTGGTCAACGATCGATAGTCGGGCCGTACAGACCGGGCACGATGTGCCGTTTCAGCTGAGTATCTGCTAATTCCGCAATAGCCCGCCTGGCGTGACTCTATACGGCGTTCAGGGCCGTGACGACCGGAGCATCGGCTGGTAACAGCTCGTCCGGGTCGAGTTCGGAGGCGTTTACCCAGCGCACGCCCTGACCTTCGAGGCCCGTTGGCTCGCCCTGCCACGCAGTGACGAGGAAGAATTCGAGATCGACGGTACGATCAGCGTATTCGTGGTGCAAATCCATGTACGGCTGGCTCGCCGTCACTTCGATGCCGAGTTCCTCGGCCAGCTCGCGCCTGAGTGCATCGGATGGGGTCTCACCAGCCCCTATCTTCCCGCCAGGGAACTCCCAAAGGCCGTCAAACGAACTATCGCGCAGTCGCTTCGTGATCAGAATGCGGCCAGCAGCATCGCGCAGAATGCCGGCCGCGACATGAAAGTGCTTCATTGCCGTTGGTTTCTCAGCTCAGCTTTCCGTGGCATTGCTTGAATTTCTTGCCGGACCCACACGGACAGGGCTCGTTACGGCCCACTTTTCGACCGTCGCGCTTGAACGGTTCCTGGGGCGGCGCTGCTGGCGCAGTACCAGGCCTTGGCTGACCCTGTGCAGACTGCTCACCTAGCGCCGAAGCCTGTGCGTGCTGGAATTTCAGGGCTTCAGCCGCACGTTGTCGCTCGGCCGAATCATCGAGATCCTGTTCCCCTTGAATGCGAATGCGCGTCAGGATGCTGATCGTGTCATGTTTGACTTGCTCCAGCATTGTGCCAAACATTTCAAAGGCTTCTCGCTTGTACTCCTGCTTGGGATTCTTCTGCGCATACGATCGCAGGCCGATTCCCTGTCGCAAGTGGTCCATCGCGGCAAGATGTTCTTTCCAGTGCAGGTCGAGCTGACGTAGCATCACCTGTTTTTCAACATTGCGCATCAGCTCACTGCCGATCGAGGTTTCCTTGGCCTTGTAGGCTCTGTCACTTTCCTCGATGCACCGCTCGAGGATGCCATCTTCATTAAGTGTCTTGTCCTCGCGAATCCAGCGCTCGATATCGACCCGTACACCGAACTCGGACTCCAGTGTCTGACTCAGGCCTTCTGCATCCCATTGTTCCTCGAGGCTGCCCGGCGGAATGTGCGTTTCAACCGAAATGGCAACAACCTCTTCGCGAATCGCCGCTACAGATTCCTCGATCTCGTCTGCGGCCATCAGCTCGGATCGTTGGTGATAGACGACCTTGCGTTGGTCGTTCGCAACATCGTCGTACTCGAGCAGGTTTTTGCGAATGTCGAAGTTGTGTGCTTCAACCTTGCGTTGCGCCCGTTCAATCTGTCGTGACAGAAGCTTGCTTTCTATAGCCTCGCCCTCGCGCATGCCGGCACGCGACAGGAGCGATTTGGTGCGATCAGGGTCGCCGAATATTCGCATCAAGGTGTCTTCCATGGAGAGGTAGAATCTGGAAGACCCTGCGTCACCCTGTCGGCCGGAACGGCCCCTGAGCTGGTTATCGATACGACGTGACTCATGGCGCTCAGTGCCAACGATATGCAGACCGCCAGCTTCTATGACCGCGTTGTGCCGCTTATCCCAATCGGCGCGAATGACGTCAGTATCGGTGCCCTCGTCGGCTGCAACAAGCTCTGCGTCCAGGTTGCCACCCAAAACGATGTCAGTGCCACGACCGGCCATATTGGTAGCAATCGTTATCGCGCCCGGGCGTCCCGCCTGTTGCACCACGATAGCTTCACGTTCGTGCTGCTTGGCGTTCAATACTTCGTGGTCGATCTTGCGTTTTTTCAGGAATGACGACAGTAACTCCGAGGTTTCAATCGATGTCGTACCGACCAGTACGGGCTGACCGCGTTCGCGACAGTCGGTAATGTCCTCGATAATTGCTTCGTACTTGTCTTTTTCGGTTAAATACACAAGGTCGGCATGGTCGGCGCGAATCATGTCCTTGTGCGTTGGTATGACAACCACTTCGAGGCCGTAGATTTGCTGAAACTCAAACGCCTCGGTGTCCGCCGTGCCCGTCATACCTGACAGATTGCTGTACAGGCGAAAGAAATTCTGGAACGTGATTGATGCAACAGTCTGATTTTCACTCTTGATTGAGACGCCTTCCCTGGCCTCGATCGCCTGGTGCAGGCCGTCGGACCAGCGACGGCCGGGCATTGTCCGTCCGGTGAACTCGTCCACGATAACCACTTCGCCGTCTTTGACGATGTAGTCCACGTCCTTCTGAAATATCACATGCGCTCGCAAAGCAGCGTTCAAATGATGCAAGAGGCGAATATTGGCTGCGTCGTAGAGACTATCGCCCTCTTCGAGTAGCCCCGCCCGCATCATCAGCGATTCGACCTGTTGATGACCGTCCTCCGTCACATGTGCCTGTTTGGCCTTCTCGTCTTTAGTGTAATGGCCACGCTTTACGAGCTTGCAGCTCGCAACCTTCTGACTGTCGTCGACCAGAACGACGTCGGACTGTCTGGAGTCTCCGATTTCGACGGCGTCTTCGAGACTCATCACATTGGATTGATCGGCACCTTCTCCCTCAGCCATTACCGCTATGCCGCGCTCGTCCACAAGCGTGACATTCTTAACGAAAATATCGTAGTTGGTCGCTTCCTCGGTCTCGAAATGCTCATTGAGCTTCGGCACGAGTTTATTGATCTGCGCATATAGATCGGTACTGGCCTCGGCAGGACCCGAAATAATCAAAGGCGTGCGAGCCTCGTCGATCAAGATCGAGTCGACTTCGTCGACGATCGCGAAATTCAGTTTCCGTTGTGCTTTATCTTCGATTGAAAAAGCCAAATTATCGCGCAGATAGTCGAAACCGAGTTCGTTGTTCGTCGCGTAGGTAATATCGCTGCCATAGGCATCGCGTTTCTCTTCCTGCGTCTGGCCACTCATCGACACACCAACGGTCAGGCCCAGGAATTCATATACCGGCCTCATCCAGTTGGCATCGCGCTGCGCAAGATATTCGTTAACCGTGACGATATGCACGCCATCCGTGCTGATCGCATTCAGGTAGGCTGGCAGCGTCGCGACCAGCGTCTTGCCCTCACCTGTCCGCATTTCGGCGATGTTACCGTCATGCAAGACCATACCGCCGATCAACTGCACGTCGAATGAGCGCATGCCCAGTGCGCGTATTCCCGCCTCGCGAGCTACAGCGAACGCTTCTGGCAGCAAATCCTGCAGCGTCTCTCCGTCGCTGTAGCGCTGCCTGAATTCATCGGTTTTCGCACGCAGTGCCACATCGTCGAGCGCCTGAATCCCTTCTTCGAGAGCGTTGATCTTGTTGACGTTTTTCGAATATTGGCGCAGAAGTCGCTGGTTGCGACTGCCGAAGATGCTGGTCAAGAATTTGGCCACGTGGGCTCCTGCAAGAGACGCGATTTATCGCCCGATGAAAGCTGGGCAAGCAAAGCCCGCTATTCTATCTGAACTATGCGCGGTCTCAATGATTAGAGGAGTCGCACAGAGACCCCAACGGGATACGATAGACCAGATTAGGGTGATTTCCGCGATCACAAGGTGAGCGCATGACTTTGCTTACTTGGAGGACCGATCAGGACGTTTCGCGGATGAAGTTCACGGGATTGACCCGCCGGCCATTCTTCAGCACTTCAAAGTGCAAATTCGGCCCGGTGGCACGCCCCGTCTCTCCCATGCGCGCCACAGCTTGCCCTTTCCTAACCTCATCACCAACGACGACAAGATTTTCGGCGTTGTGAGCATAACGGGTCGAATATCCGTTGCCGTGATTGATCTCGACCATGACGCCGTAGCCGTAACGGGCCGCGGACCAGGTTACAACGCCATCCGCCACAGCCTCGACCGGGTCACCGAGCTTGCCAGCAAAATCGATGCCGGTATGGTTTGCCGGCTTACCCGTGAACGGATCGGTGCGTTTGCCAAAATACGAGGATATCCAGCCTGAATTGACCGGTCGTCCCTGCGGATATACGCGATCTTTGAGATTCTGACCCATCAGAACAGTCTCGAGTACACCAAGCTGTGCCTCGCGATTATTCAACTGATCGGCGAGCGACTGCATCGACTCAACGAGTTCAGGAGTAGCTACATTTGAACCAACCGCCACCGGCTCCTCCGGACCACCAAGTGCCGGCGCCGAATCAAAATCGAACTCACCGTCTTCAAGATCCGCCATGCCGGTCAAACGACGACCGAGCGCGTCAAGGCGAATAATGCGCGCATTCATTTGTGCGATGCGAATCGCCAGCGCGTCGAGAGTATCTTCATTACCCTGTCGAATAGTATCAATATCGTTGCGCTGCGATTGCAGTTCGTCAGTCAAAGCCACGACTTTGTTCATGCTGATACCTGAGCCTGTTACGGCTGAGTACCAGTAGCCACCGGCAAATCCAAAGGCAGACAGAACCCCGGCACAAATGACAGCACTCATCCAGACCGAAGGGCCTGACAGGTTCAGTTGCCTGGGCTTTCCGAAGCCCTTGCCGAAGATGACGACGTTCATCGAGTACGCTCTGGGTACGCTTGACTTGACTTGTTGTTATTCATTTCTCTCTGCACCGAACAGCAGGCATATGGCCATGTCTGGCAGCTACTTTTTGTTGTATACCTGCGTTCAACTTTCACTTCGGTAGCCCCGCTGCCCTAGGACCAAGTCCCTTAGACCGGTGGTTTTGCGACCCCGCTTTTCAACGAGTTTGCCGTTGTCGGAAGCGACAATATGCATAATGTCGGTTTTTATTACAAGATAGGGCTTTCCGAACGGTGACTTGAGTTCACCGAATTCGGCCAGAATCGCTAACTACATCACACTTTCATGCCTTTTAAACGCCTCGAAAATTTGCTAAATCCTAATGATGGCGGGGACTTAGGCGACATTATCCGCCACGCGCAGGATATGGGCGAACTGGTTCAGATACTGCAACAGTCATTATCCGGAGATTCGCAAGGCAGCATCAGCGCCGCCAATATTCGCGAAAATGGCGAACTCGTCATATTGGCCAGCTCGCCGGCCTGGGCTGCCAAATTGCGTTTCGACGCTGCCTGCCTGATGGCGGCTGCTCGTGATGCCGGTGCAGAGGTTACGTCCTGCAAAGTCCGCGTCAGTCGCGGCAGCTAGCCCGATCAGGCGTAAGAGGGTGTTGCGTAGGATATCGGTGCTTGTTGTGAGTCTTCGAAGGTCACTTCGTCCCATGCGGACTGTTCTTCGAGCAGCGACCGCAGCAACTTGTTATTGAGATCGTGACCCGATTTATAAGCGCGAAACTCGCCAATCACACAATGACCGAGAAGATAGATATCACCAATCGCATCGAGAATCTTGTGAATAACGAATTCGTTTGCGTAACGCAGACCATCTTCATTGAGGATTCGATAATCATCAAGGACGATCGCATTATCCATGCTGCCACCGAGCGTCAAGTTACGTTCCCGTAGCGCCTCGACGTCGCGCAGGAAACAAAACGTTCGTGCCCGGCTGATTTCCTTGAGGAAAGACGTCGACGAAAAGTCGATAGTCGCTTCCTGCTTCAGTTTGTTGAAAACCGGATGATTGAAGAACACCTCGAAGTTCACTTTGAATCCATTGAACGGTACGAGTTCAGCCCACTTGTCACCGTCCTCTACACGCACCTTACGTTTGATGCGTATGAACTTTTTCGCCACCTGTTGCTCTTCGATGCCGGCAGACTGCAACAGGAAAATAAACGGGCCCGCACTGCCATCCATGATTGGCACTTCAGGCGCCGACAGGTCGACGACAACGTTGTCGATACCGAGACCGGCCAATGCTGACATCAGATGCTCGACGGTTGCTACCTTGACGCCATCCTGTATGAGTGTCGTACCAAGCATAGTCTCACCGACCAGACGCACATCTGCCTTGATGTCCGCCGGTTGGTCGAGATCCACACGTCGAAATGTAATTCCTGAGTTTTCCGCGGCCGGGCGAAGCGTCATATAGACTTTTTCGCCGGTATGTAGCCCGACTCCGGTTGCCCGAATGGTTGTCTTGAGTGTTCGTTGTCGTAGCATGGACCAGACTATGTATCCGCGGATTCCGGGCGCAAGATTAGCACATGATTGAAAAACTTCAAGAATTCAATCTCTTAGCGAGGCTGAATCGAGTGTTGTAAGAAATGCCTGCGTCGGCAGGTAGGAAATGACCGGCCCGGGTAAACCCGGGCCGGCAAGCGGAGGTCTTCGTCTGACGGCGTTCTTGTCGTCAGTCAGCCTGGCGTCGCAGGAAAGCCGGGATATCCAGCAATTCCTCTTGCAACCCGGCGTCTTCCAGTCCATCACCAACCGCGCGCTGTCTTTGCACTGTTGGCTTGTCGAGACCGTGGTAATTCGGTTCTGCAGCCGCGGCCGGACGGCGCACGATGCGCATCGGTGACTCCGCGTTTGCAGCGCCGTGCCCGAGACCTGTTGCAACGACGGTTACGCGAATTTGGTCCGTCATGTCCGGGTCAATCACGGTGCCAACAACGACTGTCGCATCATCCGACGCGAATTCCTTGATCGTATTACCGACCTCCTGGAACTCGCCAATCGACAGATCCATGCCCGCCGTGACGTTGGCAAGGATGCCATTCGCGCCGGCGAGATTGATGTCTTCCAGCAGCGGACTGGAAATGGCCGCCTCTGCCGCCTCGCGCGCACGACCTTCGCCTGATGACACTCCCGATCCCATCATTGCCATGCCCATTTCCGCCATGACAGTTTTGACATCGGCGAAATCGACGTTGATCAGACCAGGCCGCGTGATTAGTTCCGCGATACCCTGAACTGCACCCTGCAGTACCTGATTCGCCGAGCTGAATGCGTCAAGGAGCGTCGTTTCACAACCAAGCACTGTCAGCAACTTCTCATTCGGAATCGTGATTAGCGAATCAACCTGTTTGCCGAGTTCAGCAATGCCATGTTCTGCAATCGCCATCCGTTTGCTACCTTCCATATGGAACGGTTTGGTAACGACAGCTACGGTGAGAATTCCCAACTCTTTCGCGACCTGAGCAACAACTGGCGTAGATCCAGTGCCAGTACCACCGCCCATTCCTGCTGTTATGAACAGCATGTCGGCGCCTGCAATGACCTCATGAATCCGGTCACGATCCTCCATTGCTGCCTGACGGCCAATATCGGGGTCGGCCCCCGCACCAAGCCCTTTCGTAATATTGCAGCCGATTTGTAGCGCCGTCCGTACGCGAGCGCTTTTCAACGCCTGCGCATCGGTATTGGCGCAAATGAAGTCAACACCATCAATTCCGGTATCAACCATGTGAGCAACGGCATTGCCGCCACCGCCACCGACACCGATGACTTTGATGACCGCGCTCTGGCTATGCGCATCCATTAGTTCAAACATTAATATTTCCTCCGCTTTTAGACCTCTTAATGGGCGAACATTGTTCCCCGTTTTCAATTCCCTGCATCACGCCACAAGGGTTTCAATTGACCGTCTTGTTCCTGACCCCTTGCGACAAATTGCAAAAACTCCTAAAACTGCCCGCCAAACCAGGCTTTCATTCGATCCCACACATCATTCAGGTTGTGGCTGATCGGTGTAGCTCGTTTACTGCGACGTGTAAGGCTTTCGTATCCGTAAAGAAGCAGGCCCACCCCAGTTGCATGTATTGGATTGCGTACGACATCCATAAGACCCTCGACGTATTGCGGTGAGCCAACGCGCACGGGCATGTGAAATACCTCTTCGGCAAGCTCCACAGCGCCCTCCATCTTGGCGCTTCCGCCTGTGATAACGACACCTGCTGCGATCAGTTCTTCAAAACCCGAGCGTCGTAACTCATCGCGGATCAGGCCGAAAAGTTCTTCAAAACGAGGCTCGACGATCTCGGCAAGTGTTTGCCGTGCGAGTCTCCGCGGTGGCCGCTCACCGACACTCGGAACCTCGATCGTCTCGTCCGGGTTCGCGAGCTGCGACAGTGCGCAGGCGTATTTGATCTTGATCTCTTCTGCATACTGCGTCGGCGTGCGCATCGATACGGCAATGTCGTTAGTAACCTGATCTCCAGCGATGGGGATAACAGCGGTATGCTGAATCGCGCCACCCAGAAATACCGCGAGGTCGGTTGTGCCGCCGCCAATATCGGCAATGCAGGAGCCGAGCTCCTTCTCGTCGTCAGTCAATACCGAGTAGCTCGATGCGAGTTGCTCGAGAACCATGTCATCGACTTCCAGACCGCAGCGCTGCACGCACTTGACGATGTTCTGTGCCGCGCTCTCAGCACCTGTCACCATGTGCACCTTCGCCTCAAGGCGTACGCCCGACATGCCGACCGGCTCACGAATTCCTTCCTGGTTATCGATCAAAAATTCCTGCGGCAGAATATGCAGAATCTTCTGGTCCGCGGGAATCGCGACCGCTCGTGCCGCATCGATCACACGATCGACGTCGCCCGCGCTCACTTCCTTATCGCGAATCGCAACGATACCGTGCGAATTGAGACTGCGAACGTGACTGCCAGCAATACCCGTATACACAGAGTGAATGTCACAACCCGCCATCAACTCAGCTTCTTCAACGGCACGTTGAATGGAGTGCACTGTCGACTCGATGTTGACAACAACACCCTTCTTCAGGCCACGAGACGGATGCGAGCCGATACCGACGACTTCAATCATGCCGTCTTCGTTGATCTCACCGACGATCGCGACAACCTTGGATGTTCCAACGTCGAGTCCAACGATCAGGTTCTTATCGGCACGCTTGGAACTCATCTCATGAACTCCCATAGGCCGCGTTTGAATGGGCTTCCAGCATTCAGCCATCACCCCGTAACGCGAGCAATTCGGCAATATCTTCGTCTGGATCATCGACCGGCGTACGCGATCCGTTGTTCCAGCCAATCGTGAATCCATTGCTGTAACGCATGTCAACGTATTCGATCTCGGCCGCACGCCCGGCGATGATGTCCGCGACGGTATCGAGGAACAGTTCAGTGCGTTCATCGACGTCGCGGCGTCCGAGCCGCACTTCTACACCGTTGTGCAAAGTCATGTCCCAGGCACCGCGCGGATCGAGCTGCACGCGACGCAAGTCCAGCCCGACCGGGATCAGCCGATCACGAATATCCAGATAGCGTTTCGCGACATCAGCTGAACGATTCTCGGGACCGCTGAGACGCGGCAACTCCGCTGGGATGTGCCTGGCCTCGGTGACGAATAGCTCACCACGTGTGTTTAGTAACCCTCGCTCACCCCAAATGGCTGCAGGCACCTGCTCGGTGACCGTTATGCGAAGCCGGCTTGGCCAGCGTCTGGCTACCACGGCCTGATCGATCCAGGGCAACTCAACAATTTGATGCTGCATGCCAGCGAGGTCCGCACTAACGAATCCGTCCTCGAGTTCATCGCTAATTGCCTCTTCAATCTGTAACGCAGTGACGCGTTGAAACGGCCCATTGATCTCAATGGATCGGATCGGGCGATCGAGCATATTTGCGCTGATGAGGTAAGTGGCAATGACAGCGCCCACGGCGACGATTGGTGCAACGATGTGCGCCGCACGAATTGTGGGCATCCGGAACCGCGGTGCGGTTTTTTTCCGTCTTCGTTGTGCCTGCTTACGCGTCATTTGCTGCTACCTCAACCTCGTTGGATCGAAAGCCCTCGCTAACGCTTGTTTCCAGAATGCGCCAACAGAGCTCTTCAAAATCAATGCCTGCTTTTCTTGCCGCCATGGGCACAAGGCTGTGACTTGTCATGCCCGGAATTGTGTTGACCTCGAGCACTTGCGGCTGACCATCGTCGCCCGTCATGAAATCGACCCGCCCCCAACCCGAACAATCCACTTCATTAAATGCCGCAATTGCCAGCTTGGCGTATAGCGCTTCTGTCTCAGCGTCCGTTGTCCCCGGGCAGTGATACTCAGTGCGATCGGACTCATACTTCGCGCGGTAATCATAGAAAGCACGCGGTGTCTCGATCCGAATACTCGGCAGCGCCTCCCCCTGCAGTACGCCGACCGTGAATTCGTCTCCGACGATGCAACGCTCGGCGATCGCAACACCTCCATAACTGAGTGCGAGATCGACAGCGGCTGGAAGCTCATCTCGCTCGAAGACCTTGGACATGCCCACGCTTGAACCCTGCCCTGACGGTTTTAGCACTATTGGATAGTCGAGAGATTCTGCAGCGAGTACAGCATCTGCCTGGTGACGAATTACGGCGTATTCCGGCGTCGGAATGCCGGCGTACTCGAACAGGTGTTTGCTGCGGACTTTATCCATCGCCAACGCGGACGCCATGACACCACTGCCTGTATAGGGCATGTCGATCCATTGCAATGCACCTTGCAATGATCCGTCCTCACCACCAGTGCCGTGCAAGGCTATCCATACGCGATCAAAGGCAGCAGACGCGAGTTCGACAAGGCTTTTCTGCGCAGGGTCCCAAGGGTGCGCATCGATGCCGCGGGACAACAACGCCTTTAGCACGGCTGAGCCGGTATCCAGCGACACCTCGCGCTCAGCGGACATACCGCCGAGCATGACCGCAACACGACCAAAATCACGCGCATCACCGACAACAAACCGTTCCTCACGCAAGGTCGCAATGCGGCTCATTTCGCCCCCTCACCGACGATGCGTACTTCATGTATCAGTTGGACTCCGTGCTCTTCAACAACAGCTTGACGCACGTGCTCGATCAATTCCTCGACGTCCGTCGCTGACGCGTTGTCTTTGTTAATGATGAAGTTGGCATGTTTCTCAGAGACTTCTGCACCACCGATCGAAAAGCCCTTCAGTCCGGCCGCCTCGATGAGCCGGGCTGCGTGATCGTCCGGCGGATTGCGAAACACGGACCCGCAACTTGGCAGTCCAAGTGGCTGTGTTGCCTTGCGTCGCTCGAGCATGTCGTTCAGCGTTTCCATGCTTGGCGTCACTTCCGGATCGAAGCGAAATGTCCCTTCGATAAACCATTCGCCGGTTGGCCCGGTCAATCTGCGGTAGCCGACCGAGTACTCGTTTGGCGCGCGTTGATTTATGACCCCTGAACGGTCGATCGTGCGCACCGATGCAACGCGCTCCCAGGTTTCCCCACCATGGGCGCCGGCGTTCATCGCGAGCGCGCCGCCAACGGTGCCTGGAATTCCAGCGAAGAACTCGCAAGGCCCGATGCCCCAGCGTATGCATTGTCGTGCGAGCTGTGTGCACGGCAAACCGCTGCCAGCACGGACGGTGTAGTGTTCGACGCGCTCGAGATCCTTGAGGACGCGCGATGCAGAAATGACAACGCCCTTTATACCGCCGTCGCGAACCAGCAGATTGCTACCAACGCCAAACCAGAACACCGGTACGGAAGCGTGCAGTTCGTGTAGAAACTCTGACAGGGCTTCAAGGCTGGATGGCACAAAGAAAGTCTCGGCCGGACCGCCGACGCGCCACGATGTGTGGTTGCTCATGGGCTCATTCAGCCGGATTTCCCCGCGCGCATTGGCTTTCTCCGCGGCCATCATGAGTGCACCTTGAGTGTCGGCTTCGTGGACAGGAGATCTGGCAAACCAGCTGCATAAGCGCCGATATCGCCTGCTCCCATCGTCAGTACCAGATCACCCTCCTCAATGACGCGCTCAAGGACTGGTTGCAAGTCATCGAGCGCTTCGACGAACAGGGGCTCCACCGCGCCGCGGGTACGGACGGCCCTGGCAATTGCGCGACCATCAGCACCGGCGATAGGGTTTTCGCCGGCAGCGTAGACATCGAGAACAATAGCCACATCGGCATCCGATAGTACTGCGGCGAAATCATCCATCAGATCGCGGGTCCGTGTATAACGGTGCGGCTGAAACACAAGCACTACACGGCGATCCGGCCAACCTGTTCGTGCAGCCGACAGGGTCGCGGCAATTTCGGTTGGATGATGTCCGTAGTCGTCGACGAGCATGATCTTGCCCACCGCTGTTTCGATGTCACCAAGGCATTGGAAACGACGATCGATACCTTCGAATCCTTCGAGAGCACAAACGACCGCGTCATCACCGATCTGCAATTCGTCGGCAACCGCGATAGCGGCAAGTGCATTTCGGACGTTGTGCATGCCTGGCAACTGCAGGGCCACATGCAGCTCATCGCGTTCACCGGAACGCACGACGTCAAAATTCGTCGACCCATGCAAGAATTCGATGTTCTCGGCGCGTACGTCGGCCTCTTCGTGAATGCCATAGGTCACAACCGATCTACCAATGCTGCCCAGCACGTCATTGACACCCGGGTCATCGATACAGACAACGGCCAGACCGTAAAAAGGCAGGTTGTGTAGAAATTCTACAAAGCCCGAACGCAATTTCTCCATATCACCGTCGTAAGTCGACATGTGATCAGCATCGATATTCGTGACGACCGCGAGCATCGGATTCAGATGAACGAACGATGCGTCGCTTTCGTCAGCTTCGGCCACCAGGTAGTCACCCTGACCAAGCCGCGCGTTCGCGTCTGCACTCTTGAGTCGGCCGCCAATGACAAAGGTCGGGTCAAGACCGCCTTCGGCCAGTACGCTCGCGACCAGACTTGTTGTCGTGGTCTTGCCATGCGTTCCGGCGACGGCGATTGAATAGCGGAATCGCATTAGCTCGGCCAGCATTTCTGCGCGTTGCACGACCGGCATCAGGCGCTCACGTGCTGCAGCCACTTCAGGATTGGTTTCATCGACCGCGCTGGAAACTACAACAGCATCGGCGTTTTCAATGTTGTCGGCAGCGTGGCCGATGAATACGGTGGCGCCCTGGCTCTCAAGACGCCGTGTTTGTTTGTTGGGTTTCAGATCCGAGCCCTGCACCTTGTAGCCGAGGCTCAGCATGACCTCTGCGATACCGGACATGCCGGAGCCACCGATTCCAACGAAGTGCACGCAGTGAATTCGCCGCATTCGACTGATCATGCTTGTCCCCCAGAGATTTCGAGGAGATACGCCCTGCTACGCATGGTCATGTCGCGCCTCCACTTGTTCGAGGCACAGCTCGGTGATTCGCATCAGCGCGCTCGGCTTGTCCAGTTCATGAGCTGCCTCAGCTTTGGCTTGCAGTTCCTGCCGGGTCGACAGCCAATCGCGCAATTGCCCCACCAGTACGTCAGCGCTCAGCATGCTTTCGTCGATTATTACGGCGGCGCCTGAATCTGCCATGGGTCGGGCATTGGCGGTTTGATGATCATCGACTGCCGCAGGGTATGGCACGAACAGCGCGGGCAAGCCGACAGCGCAGAGTTCGGCGACAGTTAGCGCACCGGCTCGACAGACGACGAGGTCGGCCCAGGCGTAACTCGAGGCCATGTCGTCGATATACGCGACCAGGTCAACTTCGACATTGTGTTTTTCGTAGGCGTCGCGTGCGCTATCAATCGTCCGGCTACCGCATTGATGGCGAACCACGGGGCGATCTTGTTCAGGCAGCTTCGACAGGGCCTCGGGTACTGTCATGTTAAGCACCAGTGCACCTTGACTGCCGCCCAGGACGAGAAGACGTAGCGGACCCTTGTGATCGATGTAACGTTCAGATGGGGGCGGCACCGCTGCTATGTCCTCGCGAACCGGGTTACCAACGGTTTCAGCGTTGACACGGGAATTAAAACTGCCCGGGAAGGCTTGCAGCACAACCCGGGCAAGACGCGCCAGAAGACGGTTTGTAAGGCCGGCGGCCGCATTCTGCTCGTGAATCACGAGCGGCCGACGGGTCAGCCAGGCGGCAAGTCCGCCTGGCCCGGATACGAAGCCACCCATGCCGAGTACGGCAGCGGGTCGGCGTCGCAAAATGACAGCGAGCGACTGCAACAGCGCCCATGCCAATTGAAAGGGTGCAATGAACAGCGCGGCGATCCCTTTACGGCGTAGTCCCTTAACGCTGATCCACTCGATATCGATACCGGCTGCAGGCACGATTTTCGATTCGAGGCCGCGATGTGTACCCAGCCACACGATGTCCTGCGCATGCGCTTCGAGTGACCGAGCAACTGCAAGCGCCGGGTACACGTGACCTCCTGTGCCCCCCGCCATAACAAGAATTGGTCGATTCATCGGCCGGCCGCTCATCTCTTACGCCTCCGCTTACGATTGACCGGTCTTGCGTCGACCACGAGCTCATGGTGGATTCGCAGTAGCAAGCCAATCGCGGTCATCGCAGTGATCAGACTGCTGCGGCCATAACTAATCAAAGGCAAGGTCAGCCCTTTGGTTGGCAACAACCCCATGTTGACGCCGACGTTGATGAACGCCTGTAATCCAAGCCAGGTGCCGAGACCTATCGCAAGATAGGCCTCGAAAAACCTCTCGGAGTCCGCCGCACGCATCGCCAGTTTGAAAACGCGCCAGAGAAGTGCCAGGAACAACGCGATAAGCACGAACGAACCCAAGAGGCCGAATTCTTCAGCAAACACAGCGAACACAAAGTCCGTGTGCGCTTCGGGTAGGTAGAACAGTTTTTGTACGCCCTCTCCGAGGCCGACACCAATCCACTCACCACGGCCAATGGCGATCAGCGACTGAGTCAACTGAAAGCCGGAGTCGAATGGGTCAGCCCACGGATCGAGAAAGCCGGTCAGGCGTTTCACCCTGTACGGTGATGTGACCGCCAGCGCAACCATCGCGGTGATCGCAGCCGCGAAGAACAGCAAGAAGTCGCGAATGCGCGCACCGGCAACGAACAACATAACGAGCGCAGTCGCGAGCAAGACTATCGCCGCGCCAAAATCAGGCTCGGCGAGCAACAGTGCACACCCCAGGATCAAGACCAGCATGGGCCGCAGAAATCCGACGAATTGCTCGCGGAGCGCTTTCTGTTGGCGAACCACGTAGCCTGCCAGATACACGAGCATGCACAGTCGCGCTGGCTCCGAGACCTGCATGTTCATGATTCCGAAACGTACCCAGCGCTTGCTACCGTTAACTTCATAGCCGATGCCAGGAACAAGCACGACGCACAAAAGAGCGAGACCGAGAAGCAGCATCAACGGCCCGAGGCTCTGCCACACTCGCATCGGCACGAAAAGGCAGAACAACCCGGCTGCCGTTCCGATTGCTGCTGCAAGCAGTTGACGTTCGAGGTAAAAAAATGGATTTCCGGTCGCGTTGTCGGAAATCGTTATTGACGCCGATGTCAGGATGACGAAACCGCCAAGCAAGAGCGTCATGACCAAGGTCAATAACACAGGATCGAGTTTGAGTTCGGTCCGAAGGCGTGCCGGGAACGGCATCATTGCGCTTCTTGTCGTCATCTGGAGAGCGCCTCCACCGCGTCGCGGAACGCGTCGCCACGAGCGCCGTAGTTTTCGTACTGATCAAAACTCGCACAGGCCGGCGCGAGCAATACCGTGTCATCGGACTCTGCGTAAGCTGCGGCCTGGCAAACTGCGTCGTCCATATCCTGCGCAAAGTAGACCGGCATGACGGTATCGAGCGCGTTTGCGATAGCCTCTGCGTCTTTGCCGACCAACACGGCTGCACGCAACTTACCCTCGAGCGCCGCTGCGAGTTCACTGAAATCGTCACCCTTGCCCTCGCCGCCGGCAACGAGAATCACGCTACCGTTGACTGATTCAATCGACGCGACGGCCGCCGCGACATTGGTTGCCTTGGAATCATTGATGTAATCAACAGCGGCCCTGCGGGCAACGAATTGCATGCGATGTGGCAGACCCGGGAATTCACTGACTACCTGCAGCATGGCTGGCATTTCAAGACCCAGCAGCTCGCCGGCGGCCAGCGCCGCCAGGGCATTAGCCTGATTATGCAGCCCGACCAGAGCCACATCCGTGGTTGCGATCAGCAATGACTTGCCACGAGCGAGGTAGATCTCGTCCTCCATGCGCCGAATTCCGTATTGGTCTTCTGCAGGCTCATCGAGTCCGAAGGTGATGACGTTTTCTATGCCTTTTGCCCGCTCCTTAGCCTCGTCATCGGCACGATTGACGACCGCATTACGAGCTTCACGATAGACCCGATATTTCGACCGCCGGTACTCGTCTTCGTCGGTATGCCAATCGAGATGGTCTGGCGAGACATTCAGAAGTACCGCAACTTCGGCCGGTAATGTATCGGTACGTTGCAGCTGAAAACTCGATAACTCGAGCAGGTAGATGTCGGGCTTGTCATCGTCGAGCAGATCCAGAGCGGGTTCTCCGAGATTGCCGCCGGCCAGCACCGTACGACCGGCAGCCCGACACATGTGGTAGAGCAAGGTCGTCACCGTGCTCTTGCCATTCGATCCGGTTACCGCGACAAACGGCGCCTTCGCCTCACGCGCGAAAATCTCGATATCGGATACGACTTCGAGCTTTTTCTCGCGTGCCTTTTTCAGCACGTCGTGACTGTCCGCAATACCGGGTGAGACGATTATCCGATCGATGTTTCTCGGCAATTTCATCTCGCCCAAAGCAATGTCAGCGCCCGGCCATACATCCTTCAATTCGTCCAGCCCCGGCGGTACGTCGCGGCTATCGAGAAATTTCGCTTTCATGTCGTTGCGCTTCAGATAGCGCGCGATCGACAAACCGGTTGCACCCAAACCAAGCACGAGATCCTTGCCTGCTGACTCAGTTTTGCTGGCGGCATTCATCGTATTTTCAAACTCGCAAGACCGATCAGCACGAGAATGACCGTAATTATCCAGAATCGAACAATGACCTTGGGCTCTGCCCAGCCTTTGAGTTCGAAGTGATGATGTAGCGGCGCCATGCGAAAAACACGCTTGCCGGTTAGCTTGAATGACGCGACCTGAATGATGACCGACAGGGTTTCGATGACGAAAACGCCACCCATGATCGCGAGTACGATTTCCTGCCGTACCACAACGGCGACAACACCGAGTGAGGCGCCAAGCGACAACGCGCCGATATCACCCATGAAAACTTGTGCCGGATACGTGTTGAACCACAGAAAACCAAGTCCGGCACCGGCGAGCGCCGAGCAGAATACGAGGATTTCGCCCGTGCCCGCCACGTATGGAATGCCAAGGTAGTCCGAAAAATTTGTGTTGCCGGTTACATAAGCGAAAACACCTAGCGCTCCGCCGACAAGCACTGTTGGCATGATTGCGAGGCCATCAAGTCCGTCAGTCAGATTGACCGCGTTACTGAAGCCGACGATAAAAAAGTAGGTGATGACGATCTGGAACATGCCGAGCGGAATCGTCAAATCCTTAAAATAAGGAATCAACAATGCTGTCGCCGTGTCGAGCGTACCGTTCGCTTCGGCGCTGTAATACAGGGCAATCGCAGCAACAATTGCGGCGGCCGACTGCCAGAACAGTTTCTGTTTCGTAGAGATTCCAGCCGGATCCTGCAACACGAGTTTCTTGTAGTCGTCGACATAGCCGATGACACCGAATGACAGCGTCACGAATAGAACAACCCAGACATACGTGTTTTCGAGATCGGCCCATAAGACCGTGCTTATCGCGATCGCTGTCAGGATTAACGCACCACCCATCGTCGGCGTGCCCGCCTTGATTAAATGCGTGTCGGGCCCTTCTTCACGAACCGGCTGGCCAACCTGATTGACACTGAGCTTCGCAATCATTCGAGGGCCGATGACGAAGGACAGTATCAGCGCTGTCAGCGCACCGAGAATTGCGCGCATCGTCAGGTAACTGAAAACGTTAAAGCCGGATTCGAATTGCGCCAGATAACTGGTGAGATAGAGCAGCATGATCAGACCTCTCTTCTCAAAGGATGCGCACGCAACGCATCGACGACGCGCTCCATGCGCATCGACCGCGAGCCTTTGACCAGCACATTGACGTTGCTGGTCAAAGCGTTCGACACATCGTCAATCAATGCATCCAGCACGTCGTATGCCGACGCTCCTTCACCAAACGCGTCCACCGCGTTGCGACTTAACTCTCCAAATGCAAACAGTCGATCAACCCCGCTACTCCGGATCGCTTTGCCAACGTCGTTGTGCAATTGGGCAGCATCTTCTCCAAGCTCGAACATGTCCCCGAGCACGAACCAGTTTTCACCTGCTAAGGAAGCAAGAAATTCGGCCGCTGCAATCGCAGAAAGCGGATTAGCGTTATAACTATCGTCGTACAGCGTCGCGCCGCATTGACCCTTTAGAGGGTGTAAGCGCCCCGCAATCGGTTGGACTTTCTCGAAAGCTTCTTTGATGTTCTCTGATGGAACATCCAGCGCGGTGGCTATGGCAGCAGCGGCGCACGCATTACGCACATTGTGCGCACCAGCAAGTGGTAACGTGATGTCAATCTTTGCATCAAGCAAATGCAGCGTAAAGTGCGTTTGGCCTTTGGCCGTCTCAACTTGATCAGCCCTGATGTCAGCATCTTCATTGAGGCCAAAGCTCAGCACGTCGCTGTTCTCGACGAGTGACATCCAATACGAATAGAACTCGTCATCTGAATTCAGAACCGCGATTTCATGTCCTGGTTCCCCGAGCAGTATTTCTGCCTTGGCGTGCGCGACACCCTCGATTGATTCGAATCCCTCGAGATGAGCAGCTGACGCATTTGTGATAACGACTACGTCGGGCTTGGCGAGCGAGGTCAGGTACGCAATTTCGCCCGCGTGGTTCGCTCCCATTTCAAGTACCGCGAATTTATGTGATTCGTCGATGCGAGACATCATCAGTGGCATGCCGATGTCGTTGTTGAGATTGCCCTGTGTTGCAAGAGTCGGTGCCACAGTCGACAGGCACGCAGCCGT
>Ga0255053_10000175_pt1 | contig 33765 bp, 27 predicted proteins | sample JV7_2_22_MG_FD_188635 | JGI IMG/M metagenome (GOLD analysis project Ga0255053, IMG submission 188635) | Seawater microbial communities from Jervis Inlet, British Columbia, Canada - JV7_2_22 | ecosystem: Environmental > Aquatic > Marine > Inlet | place: Canada: British Columbia | collected... | reverse complement strand
ACCGTCCAGAGCGGCAGGGCTGCCGTCAAAAGGAGCCGCATCCTTTACCCGATCCATCCACCCGGTCGTCAGGCGCCACACTCTGTTTAAAAAACGGAAACCGCCTTCAACGCCATGCTCGCTCCATTCCAGATCCCGTTCAGGCGGTGCGGCAAACAGGCAAAAAAAGCGAGTGGTATCCGCCCCGTATTTTTCCAGAAGAATGTTCGGATCGATAACATTCTTTTTGGATTTAGACATCTTTTCAACACGGCCCACGGTAACGGGCCCGTCACAATGGGTGCAGTAACGATTGGCGTCGACAATTTTGACTTCCTCGGGAAGCAGATAGCCATGTTTGGGACAGAAAACGGTTTCTTGGCAGACCATCCCCTGGGTCAACAGCCGCGTGAACGGTTCTTTAAAATCAACCAGTCCCTGGTCGTTTAGAACACGGGTATAGTACCGGGAGTAAAGCAGGTGCAAAATGGCGTGCTCAACACCGCCGATATACTGATCAACCGGCATCCAGTAATCCACCGCCTTTGAATCAAACATGCCCCGGTCAAAATCCGGACTGCAATAGCGGTCGAAATACCAGGATGATTCGACAAATGTATCCATGGTGTCGGTCTCACGACGCGCATTCGGGCGATCGCATCGGGGACAGTCCACCTTTACAAAGGAATCCAGCTGGGGCAAAGGAGACTTGCCGCCTTCCTGCAACTCAACATCTTCCGGCAGCACGACCGGAAGATCTTCTTCCGGAACCGGCACAACGCCGCAGGTGTCGCAATAAACGATGGGGATCGGAGCGCCCCAGTAGCGTTGCCTTGAAATGCCCCAATCCCGCATTCGAAAACTGATTTCCTTTTGACCCAGATTGTTTTTCTCCAGAAAACCGGCAATTTCTTCCATCGCCGTTTTATTATCCAGGCCGTCAAATTGACCGGAATTCACCATAATGCCTTCCCCAACATAGGCTTCAGACAGGGTTTCCGAATCCAGGTCTTCATCCGGGGGCTTGACGACAACGATAATGTCCAAACCGTATTTTTTGGCAAAATCAAAATCACGTTGATCATGTGCCGGTACGGCCATTACCGCACCGGTCCCGTATTCCATCAGGGCAAAGTTGGCCGTATAAATCGGCATGCGGGCGCCGGTTAAGGGATTAATGCAATGCACACCGAGAAATACCCCTTCTTTTTCATTGCCTTCCACAGCTCTGGCGGATCGGTCCTGCAGCGACATGCGATCAACAAACTCCATCACCTGTTTTTCCTGGGGCGTTGCCCTGGAAAGTTCAACGATCAGCGGATGTTCCGGCGCCAGGCACATAAAGGTTGCACCGCAAACGGTGTCGTGGCGGGTGGTAAATACCGGGATGATGTTATCGCGGTCTTCAACCGCAAAACGAATTTCAGCCCCGAAGCTTTTACCGATCCAGTTTTTCTGCATGGTGGTTACTTTTTCCGGCCACCCGGGCAGCTGATCAGAATGCGCCAGCAGATCGTCGGCATAATCTGTGGTGCGGAAAAACCATTGCCACAGTTTTTTCTGGCGAACCTGCTGACCGCAGCGCCAGCACAAACCGGCTTCTACCTGCTCATTGGCCAGAACCGTCTGGCAGGACTCACACCAGTTCACAAACGATTCTTTGCGATAGGCCATTTTTTCCGCGTACATTTTGAGAAAGAGCCATTGCTCCCATCGATAGTATTCGGGCCGGCAGGTCGCAATCTCCCGATCCCAGTCATATGAGAAACCCAGCGTTTTCAACTGGGAACGCATGGCATCAATATTGGCATATGTCCATTTGGCCGGGTGGGTATGATTTGCGATGGCGGCGTTTTCAGCCGGCATGCCGAAGGCATCCCAGCCCATGGGATGCAACACATTAAACCCGCGCATTCGCTTGTAACGGGCCACAACATCGCCAATGGTATAGTTGCGGACGTGTCCGATATGAATCTTCCCGGAAGGATATGGAAACATCTCCAGAAGATAGTATTTTTCTTTGCCGGGATCTTCTTTGGCTTTGAAGAGTCCGGTCGACTCCCAGTAAGCCTGCCACTTGGGTTCAATTTTTCTTGGATCGTATTTCTCGTCCATCACTGTTACCTGCCTTATTGCGAATTCACTAAATAAAACTTCCCCGAAGCTCATTTCCGAACCTCAGGGAAAAATTATTTCTACCTTTTTTCATGCCACAAAATGATAACAATATCAAGGCTGTCAGTCAACTCACCGCAGGCGGGAGGTATCTGACAAGTAAAAAGTACTCCTGAGCGATAAAGCCGTTATGGCCAGAAGGTTTTCAGCCAGAAATCATTTGACTTGTTATTGACAATTGCATATTCAAGCAAATACAAAAGTTAGGGACTCCGCCCCAATTGGAATGGTGGAATTCCAGAGAGTTGTAATAACCGGTAGTAGATGTTGCAAGGAATTTCTTTATGAGTATAAAAATCCTTATTAATGCGATTGATCCGGAAGAATGCCGGGTCGCCAAGGTCCAAGCAAAGAATCTGGAAGAATTTTATATCGAAAGCGCTTCCCGGGAGATCACCCAGGGCAATATATATAAAGGAACGATTTCACGGATCGAGCCAAGCCTTCAAGCGGTTTTTGTGGACTACGGTGCCGAACGGCACGGCTTTTTACAGCGCCATGAAATACACAGCGACTATTTTCAAGAAAGTCAAGGCGGAAAACATTCAATAGAAAAGATGGTCAAGCGCGGGCAGGAAGTTATGGTGCAGGTCACCAAGGAGCCGTTTATGAAAAAGGGCGCCATGCTGACAACCTACATCTCTTTGGCAGGCCGCTTCCTGGTGTTGATGCCCGGAAGTGATAAAGGCGGGATTTCTCGAAAGATCGATGATGAAGATGAGCGCAGTCGCCTCAAGGAGTTGATGGATAAATTAAAGCCCCCGGAAGGTTTCGGTCTAATCGTCCGGACCGTTGGTGTTAACTGCACCAAAACCCTCATGTCCCGCGATTTAAGATACCTGCTGCGTCTTTGGAAAACCATCAAAAAAAGCGTAATGAAGGAACCGGCGCCGTCACTTCTTTATCAGGAAAGACACCTCGTTCTAAGGTCGATCCGTGATTACTTTACGCCGGAGGTGGGCGAAATTCTAATCGATGACCCTGCTGTATTCCAGGAAGTAAGGGACTTCATCAAAATCATTTCCCGCAAACACCATAAAATCGTCCGATTATATAAAGGCGCCAAGCCGATTTTTACTCAATTTGGAATCGAAAACCAGATTGCGACCATATTTGAAAGCCGGGTCACTTTAAAATCGGGAGGCTCCATTGTCATCGAACAAACCGAAGCCCTGGTGTCCATTGATGTAAATTCCGGCAAAGCCACTCATGAAAAATCGATCGAAAAAACAGCATTTCTTACCAACTTGGAGGCGGCTGAAGAAGCCGCCCGACAGCTGCGGCTAAGAGACCTGGGCGGCCTCATTGTCATTGATTTCATTGATATGAAAGAGCCAAAGCACCGTTCAGAAGTTGAGCGCCGGCTGCGGACCGTTGCCAACGAGGACAAAGCCAAAACAAAAGTGGGGAAAATTTCAAGATTCGGATTGCTGGAAATGTCCCGCCAACGGATCCGACCTTCAATCGAATTCGGCAGTTTTCATCCCTGTCGCTATTGCCGGGGTAAAGGACTGGTTGCATCCACAGAGACCCTCGCAGTCGGCTTTCTTCGAAAACTCAGTTTAGAAACCCTTAACCCGGGAATTGCCTCCGTAAAAGGGGTCGTACCGGTAAATGTCGCCGAATATCTTTTAAATAAAAAACGCAAAGAAATTGCAGAGTTGGAAGAACGGCGTAACCTGAGTGTCGAAATTGAAGGCGACCTATCAATGACACCGGGAGACAGCAAGTTTATTTATACCGACCAAAAAAAATAATTCGGTGTTTAGAAATTATTTTTGTGCATTATGTGGCAAAAAATTTTATTAGGCTATTTTCCCTATCTTCAAATGATTGAATATTTTCGATTGAATATTGAATATTTAAGGTCCGCGGCGGATCAATTTTGAAAAGACCTATAATAAAAATGACGGAGCGACACGCGGCGCCTGCGCTGCGCAAGCGATTTCCACAAATATTCAATTTTCAATATTCAATAGTCAATTCCCCGATAAACCGGGATTTCCGCTTCGCTCCAACCGGCTTGTCCGGGTTAGGGGTCAAAAGTTCGATATTGACAGCATTTTTATATTGCTGTATCTATCCTCATTTTGATTCGAGATAGCGCTCCAATCATAATAGCTGACGCGCGAGTGAAAGCTGAATATTTTGTATCTCAAATAAAGGAGGTATTATTTTGATTAATATTGCATATGCAATGGGTGGCGGCGGAGAAGGTGCCGCAGGATTTGGTGGATTTATCCCGATCATCCTGATGTTTGTTATTTTTTATTTCCTATTGATCCGACCCCAGCAAAAAAAGCAAAAGGATCATCGCAATATGGTATCGAACCTGAAAAAGGGAGACCGAATCATCACCAGCGGTGGCTTGCACGGTCGCATAACCGGAATAGACGACCAGACATTAACCGTAGAAATAGCAGACAAAGTACGGGTAAAAGTTGCCCGCTCCAATGTGTCGGGTATGGTTCAGCCGGCTTCCCAGCCGCAACCGGAAAAAAAATAGCCCGCAAGAATCCACAGTCGGTTCAATTCGAATTCGATTTACGGTTGTAAAATGGTTGAATGCTTAAACGGTTCGATGAAATGGCTGTTTAAGCGTTCAACCATTTGTCTATTTGGAGATTATTTTTAAGAAGGAAGGCAGCATTGAAAAAATTTTCATGGAAACTGATTTTGGTCTTTGCGGTTATCGTCGCAGCCGTTATTCATGTGCTCCCGACATTTGAACCGGGTTTATGGCCGCACAAACAGATAAACCTGGGTCTTGATCTTCAAGGCGGAATGCACCTGGTACTGGAAGTCGACACTGCCAAAGCTGTGGAGGGCCAGGTTGAGCGCATTGCACAGGAAATCCGGGACCAGCTCAGAAAAGAGCGGCTTCGCAAAGTTTCCCTTAACCGCATCGATGGAAATAAAATATCCGCAACAATTCAAGACCCGCAAATTCTCGAAAAATTTAACGCACTTTTAAAAGCGGATTTTGATTTTCTGAAGCGCTCCCCACGGACGGAAAGCGGCGCCTCAATAATAATTCTTGAGATACCCGCAGCGGAAGCCGAAAATACAAAAAGGCTGGCGGTCGATCAGGCGCTCGAAACGATCCGCAATCGCATCGACCAGTTCGGCGTGGCAGAGCCCGATATCCGCCGCCAGGGAGAAAAGCGGATACTGATTCAGCTGCCGGGTATCAAAGACCCGGACCGGGCCAAGGATTTGATCGGACGAACCGCCCTTTTAGAGTTCAAACTGGTAGATGACACCCAGGATGTCAATACGGCAGTGAAAGGCAATGTGCCTGCCGGAAGGGAAGTTCTCTATCGGGTAGACGAGGACCCTGACACCGGCAATATTACAAAAGTGCCCTTTCTTCTGAAAAAGCGGACTCTTTTGACCGGTGCCAATCTGACCAATGCGCGGGTCGACTTTGACCAGTTCAATATCCCTCATGTATCCATTAACTTTGACAAAAAAGGGGCGCGCGATTTTGAACGCATCACCGGCGATAACGTAAACAAGCGGCTGGCGATTGTCCTGGACGACACCGTTGCATCAGCGCCGGTCATCCAGGAAAAGATTGCCGGCGGTCAGGCCCGCATTACCGGCGACTTCACGCTGGATGAGGCTAAAGATCTGGCCATCGTGCTGCGGGCGGGTGCCCTGCCGGCTCCGGTTAACATACTGGAAGAACGCACGGTTGGGCCTTCCCTTGGGGCGGACTCCATCCGCAAAGGTCTGCTTTCGATGTTGATCGGGGGTATTCTGGTTGTCCTGTTTATGGTCGTTTACTACAAAGGCGCCGGGGTAATTGCCGATGTCGCCCTGATACTGAACATCATCCTGATTGCCGGCGGTCTGGCTGCTGCCGGGGCCACTTTAACACTTCCGGGAATTGCCGGTATTATTTTAACCATCGGTATGGCGGTAGATGCCAATGTGATTATTTTTGAACGAATCCGGGAAGAACTGACGTTGGGACGAACAGTCCGCGCTGCAGTAGATGCCGGCTTTAAACGCGCCACCTTGACGATTCTGGATGCCAACGTGACCACACTGATTGCCGCCATCGTGCTTTTTCAATTCGGAACCGGTCCGATTAAGGGATTTGCGGTAACCCTGAGCCTGGGCGTAATTGCAAGCCTTTTTACAGCCCTGGTGCTCTCCCGTCTGGTATTTGATTACATCCTGGGGAGCCGCAAGGTTAAAACACTCAGTATATGAGGATTTTTCATGCGATTTATAAAACCTGACATTAACATTGAATTTATCGGCAGAAAAAAAATCGCCTTTTTCCTGTCCATTGTCTGTATCGCCATCAGCGTTCTGTCACTTATTATTCACAAAGGACCCCGTCTCGGCGTCGATTTCGCCGGCGGGACTCTCGTGCAGATAAAATTTGCCTCGACGGTGCGTATAGATGACATTAAATCCGGATTAGGAACCATCGGCCTGGGCAAATCATCGGTGCAGCAATTCGGCCAGCAAACCGACAATGAATTCCTCATCCGCACAGAGATCTCCTATGAGGGCGGCGAAGGATTTACAACCGATATCAAAAACGCCTTGGAGTCATCCACCGAAGGTGAGGTGGAAATCCGGCGGGTGGAAATGGTCGGTCCCCAGGTGGGAGAGGATTTAAGGAAGAAGGCATTGTTCGCCATGTTTTATGCACTGCTTTTTATTACGATATACATATCCGGCCGCTTTGAACTGAAGTGGATGTTGAGCGGCGTGGTGGCTGCCGCCCTTATCGGCGCGGTTTACATCTTCAACCTGTTTAGTGTCAGCATTCCGTTTCTCATCGGTGCGGCCCTGATCGTTACCCTGATCATTTTCTGGTTTCTGGAATTAAAATATGCCATGGGCGCTATCGTTGCGCTGATACACGATGTCATTATTACCGTCGGCATTTTTTCTATACTTGACAAAGAATTTGCGCTGCCAATCATCGCTGCGCTGCTGACGATTATCGGATATTCACTGAACGATACCATCATCGTCTTTGACCGCATCCGGGAAAACCTGAGAAAATATCATAAAAAACCGCTGGCATTTATCATCAATCGAAGCATTAATGAAACGCTGGGCAGAACGATCCTGACCTCGATGACAACCTTGGTCGTCGTGGTGACGCTTTTTATACTGGGCGGCGGCATCATTCACGATTTCGCCTTCGCTTTAATCATCGGCATCGTTGTGGGAACCTATTCATCAATTTTCGTGGCCAGTCCCATATTGCTGGCCTGGCAGAATCACGCTAAGAAATAATACTCAATATTTCAGTCGCCGTAGATGAAGAATCATTGCGGTATCGAGACCTAAAACAAAAGAGTAAGCGTTCAGGGGTTCAGAGGTTCAGGGTTCACGGGTTCAGGGTTCGGACAACCTTGAACGCTGAACGCTGAACCCTGAACCTTTGATCGTTTATGTATGAGATGGATAAACTGCACCCTTGGTTTTATTTGAAAAATGTTTCAGGAATCGGCAATCACTTATTCAAGCGGCTAATCGACCGATTTAATTTGCCGCACTATGTTTTTCAAGCGTCACAGCAGGAGCTGCTTGAAGTCGAAGGCATTTCCAAAAGCCAATCGGCTGCTATACTGAACTATAAAGCACCGCAAAGCATCAAAGCGGAACTCGATCAGATAAATCAAAAAGGATATAAGATTATAACGCTGGCGGATCCTTTGTATCCGCCGCTTTTAAAGGAAATACCGGATCCGCCGCCATTTTTATATGTCTGCGGCAGCCTGGATGGTTCCCCAAAAAATATTGCCGTAGTCGGCTCACGCAATGCAACCGCTTACGGTATTTCAACCACGCAGAAACTGTGCGCCGATCTATGCGCACACGACATTACCATCGTCAGCGGGATGGCTGTCGGGATTGACACGGCCGCTCACCAGGGCGCCCTGGCAGCAAAGGGTCAAACCGTTGCCGTTCTGGGTAGCGGCTTTAATAAGATCTATCCATCGCAAAACCTGAGTTTGTTTGAACGAATTTCAGAGCAAGGTGCCGTCATTTCAGAATTTTCGCTGAACACAGAACCGGAAGCTCATCATTTCCCAATACGAAACAGGATCATTAGCGGCATGAGTATGGGAACCGTAGTTGTCGAAGCCACTCGCAAAAGCGGATCTCTCATCACCGCACGGCTTGCAGCCGAGCAGAATCGGGAAGTGTTTGCGGTTCCGGGAAGCATTCAATCATTTAAAAGCACCGGCACGCACACCTTGATCAAACAGGGGGCTAAACTGGTGGAAAACGCACAGGACGTCCTTGAAGAGCTGGTTGCCTATATGGATCCGCCGGGTTTGCAAGAAGATCGCGCCCAAAATCATACCGCGCAAATACGATCATCGTTGCCGCCGGATGAACTGGCCGTATATAATATTCTCAGTCCGTATCCGGAGCAGATCGATACCATCGTACGTAAAACACATATCGAACCCGGCAAACTATTGAGCCTGTTGTTACAATTAGAGCTTAAAGGAATCGTGCAACAGCTGCCGGGAAAATTTTTTGCCATTAAGGAGAAACCGTGACCAAACCGCTTGTAGTTGGGGAATCGCCGACGAAAGTCCGAACGGTAAAAAAATACCTGGGTAAAGATTATAATGTGGCTGCAACTGTCGGGCACATTAAAGATCTCCCGGGCAAAGAAATGGGGATCGATATCGAAGGCGGATTTAAACCAAAGTATAAAACTATTCCTGGAAAGCAAAAAATAATAAAGACTTTAAAAAGGGCCGCCGGAGATGCCACCGATATTTATCTGGCGCCGGATCCGGATCGCGAAGGGGAAGCCATTGCATGGCATACATCCGAAGTACTTAAACAAAAGGATCGGAAATTTTACCGGGTCCTTTTCCATGAATTGACCAAAGATGCCATCCACAAAGCAATGGCTTCACCGCAAAGCCTTGACCGGCCGAAATATGAAGCGCAACAGGCCCGCCGGATACTCGATAGACTGGTCGGTTACGAGATCTCGCCATTGCTGTGGCGCAAGGTCAAAGGCGGCTTGAGTGCCGGGCGCGTCCAATCCGTTGCCCTGCGAATCATCTGTGAAAGAGAACGCGCCATCCACGCTTTTGAACCCCGTGAATACTGGTCCATCACCGCACATCTTGAAGATGAATCCCCTCCCCCGTTTACCGCAAAACTGGCCAGGAAAAATAATGACAAAATTGAAATCCCAAAAGAAGAAAAAACCAATGCGATCTTAACGGAACTTGAGGGCCGGGAATTCGTTGTCAAAAGAATTGCTAAAAAAACGATACGCAAGAATCCGTTGCCGCCCTTTACGACCAGTAAACTTCAGCAGGATGCCATTCGCAAGCTGCGATTTTCTGCCAAAAAGACCATGCTGATCGCTCAGCAGCTTTATGAAGGTATCGAACTGGGTCCGGGTGAACCGGTCGGGCTTATCACCTACATGCGCACCGATTCGACCCGCATCGCCGGAGAGGCCGCCGACGAAGCCCTGGGACTCATCCGCAAAAAATTTGGTGACGATTATGCTCTGGAAAAGCCGCGATTTTTTAAAAATCGTAAAAAAGTGCAAGATGCCCATGAAGCCATCCGCCCGACGTCGGTCTCCAACACCCCTGAGGAAATGGCCTCGTATTTATCAAAAGATCAACTGTCTTTATACCGGATCATCTGGCAAAGATTTGTGGCATCCCAGATGAAACAGGCGCTCATCAATCAAGTTTCGGTGACGATTGAAGCCGGCCCCTATCAGTTTGCGGCCAGCGGGTCAAACGTTAAATTCCCGGGCTTTATGGCGCTTTACATGTCGGTCGACGATGAAATCGCACATAAGGACCAGAAGAAAGCACCGGCCCTTCCAGCGCTGTCGGAAGGGTTGATTCTAAATCTTCTGCAGTTGGAACCCAAACAACATTTCACCCAGCCGCCGCCAAGGTTTTCAGAAGCCTCGCTGGTAAAAGAACTCGAAGAGAACGGGATTGGCCGCCCCAGTACTTACGCCAGCATATTGTCTACCATTCGAGAAAAAGAATATGCGGACCTGCAAAACAGATATTTCAGACCGACCGAACTGGGCTTTATCGTAAACGACCTTCTGGTCGAAAATTTTTCGGATATCTTTGATGTGGAATTTACCGCCCGTATGGAAGAAAATCTGGACCGGGTCGAATCCTCGGAAGTCGAGTCTTTACAAATTTTAACCCAATTTTATCATCCCTTTAAAAAGGAGCTGGAAGCCGCCGCCGAAGATATGCTCAGTGTGAAAGGCGTGGGGTTTCCCACCGGACTCGATTGCCCGGAATGCGGAAAGCCGTTGCATATTAAGGTCGGAAAAAACGGACATTTTCTGGCGTGCAGCGGCTATCCGGATTGCAACTACTCCAGAGACTACACCCGTGATGAAAAAGGAAATATCCAGCTCGTTGAGATATCTTCCGAGGTGGTGATCGATAAGTCTTGCGATAAATGCGGCCAGCCGATGGTTGTCAAGCGCGGCCGCTTCGGCGAATTTTTAGCATGCAGCGCTTATCCGCAGTGCAAAAATACCCAATCATTAAATTCCAATGGTGCCAACCATAAAATCGGTATCAAATGTCCCGAAAACGACTGCGATGGGGATATCGTTGAAAGAAAATCAAAGCGCGGTAAAACATTTTACGGCTGCAGCCGATACCCGAAATGCGAGTTTGCCACCTGGGATAAACCGGTCGCCCGTGATTGCCCGCAATGCGGCGCAAAGATATTGGCTGAAAAAACCACCAAAAAACAGGGGACTTTTTTGATCTGTCTGTCCAAGGAATGCGGTTTTAAAGAAAGCCTTTAAAAAGGCTTGACAATAAAATATCATCCTGCTACAAAGTAGCATCTATTCAAATTCGTCGGATCGCCATGAAAAAAATGATTGCCATTAACAACCTTATTAGCCTTATTCTGGTGCTCGTCAGCGGCATAATTATTGTCCGCTGGGGGGCAAGGGGTTGATAATGGCCTGATTGAATCGTCCAATCAAAAAAAAATCCGTTATTAGCTCCGAGGCTGATAACGGATTTTTTTTTGTGTGGGTATTGGCGTATTCGTACAGTTTGACATTGATGAATTCGTAAAAAGTCGAATTCATCAAGTGTTTGGTGTTTCGTGTTTGGTATTTTGTATGAAATAGATGATGCTATATCGGTATGTTCGAATACTAAACACTAAACACCAAATACAAAACACATTCGTAAAAAGGCTGCTTTTCTGACTTTTTACGAGATTATCAACAATAACGCTACATCAGTTTTAAAGAGGAAAACTAAAATGGAACTAAGCGGTGCACAAATTATGATGGAGGTACTCAAAGAAGAAGGGGTAGACACCATCTTCGGGTTCCCGGGCGGAGTGGTAATTGATATATTTGACGAACTGGCCAAAACAGATATCCGACGCGTACTGGTCAGACATGAACAGGGAGCCGTGCATGCCGCCGACGGTTATGCCCGCGCCAGCGGCAAAACCGGGGTTTGCCTGGTGACCTCGGGTCCGGGGGCAACCAACGCGGTTACCGGTATTGCGACGGCTTATATGGACTCCATACCCCTGGTTGTTTTTACCGGTCAGGTGCCCACCCGGCTGATCGGCAATGACGCCTTCCAGGAAGTTGACATCGTCGGTATCACCCGCCCCTGTACCAAGCATAATTACCTCGTGCAATCCACCGAAGCGTTTCCCCGCATAATCAAAGAAGCATTTTACCTGGCCCGCTCCGGGCGCCCGGGACCGGTGCTCGTTGATATCCCCAAAGACGTCGCCACGGCAACCTTTGATTATACCCCGATAGAAGAGGTTCGGCTAAAATCATATAACCCGACCTATAACCCGAACATGAAGCAATTGAGGAAAGTGGTTGATCTGATCAAAGAATCAGAGCGGCCGATAATTTTTGCCGGGGGCGGGATTATTCTTTCCCGGGCTGCCGCCGAATTGACCGAATTTGCCCGTAAAACCCAGATCCCGGTCACGACCTCTCTGATGGGTTTAGGCGGATTTCCGGGCACAGACCCTCTGTGGCTTGGAATGATCGGCATGCATGGCACCTATCGGGCAAATATGAGCACCGGCGTATGCGATCTTATCATTTCTATGGGTGTCCGATTTGATGACCGCGTTACCGGAAAAACAGATGCATTTGCTTCCCAGGCAAAAATCGTTCATATCGATATTGATCCGACCTCAATCCGCAAAAATATTCCGGTGACCATCCCGATTGTGGGAGATTGTAAAATCAGCCTGAGCCACCTGAATGAACTCGTCGCGCAAGCCGGTCTGGACGACATCGCCGACAAACGCCAAAAATGGTTTGCGCAAATCGAGGAATGGAAAAGCACCAAACCGCTGGCCTACAAGCAGGAGGATACAATCAAACCCCAGTTTGTCGTCGAAAAACTGTATGAATTGACAAAGGGTGAGGCCATTATCACGACCGAAGTGGGCCAAAACCAGATGTGGGCCGCCCAATATTATCATTTTAATCAACCCAACCATTTTATCACGTCCGGCGGCCTCGGCTGTATGGGATTTGGTCTGCCGGCAGCCATCGGCGCCCAAATGGCCTGCCCCGATAAGCTGGTAATCGATATTGCCGGAGACGGCAGTATTCAAATGAACATTCAAGAGATGGCCACGGCGGTGCAATGTTGTCTGCCGGTCAAGGTGGCTATTTTGAACAACGCCTATCTGGGGATGGTCCGCCAATGGCAGGAATTATTTTACGACAAACGCTATGTCTGCACGGACATGGATTGTGCGCCCGATTTCGTAAAACTCGCTGAGGCATACGGGGCAGTCGGTTTACGCGCATCAAAACCGGAGGAGGTTGAAGCCGTGCTCAAAGAAGGCCTCTCCGTTCCGCAACCCGTCATTATGGATTTTAAAGTCGATCGGGAAGAAAGTGTTTATCCCATGGTTCCCGCCGGCGCACCCATTACAGAAATGCTGCTGGTTTAGATTGGTTATTGGTTATTTGTTATAAGTTATTCGAATAATGATTAACTGCCGAATAAAAATTTCTAAACCCTTGTTAAACGGCAGCTTAAAAATAAATAAAGCACTAAAAAGGGCATTTCGATGGAAGAAAAAAAACATACCATGACGATGCTGGTTGATAATCAACCGGGGGTACTTTCGAGAGTTGCCGGATTATTCAGCGGCAAAGGATTCAATATTGAAAGTTTGTGTACAGCGCCGACCATGGATCCCCAGTTTTCCAGAATCACCATTGTCACCAAAGCGAACCCGCCGCTTATCGAACAGATTGAAAAGCAGCTCAGAAAACTGATTAATGTCGTAAAGCTGCGCGACATGACCGGGCCCAAGGCGGTTAAACGCGAAATGGCCCTGATCTGTGTGCAGGCCCGACCGGAGCTGCGCGCAGAAATACTGCGGATCGTCGACATCTTTCGCTGCAAAGTCATTGACGTCGGCAGCGAGCATTATATTATCGAAGTAACCGGAGATGAAGGAAAATTAGCCGCGCTGATCAATCTACTCAAACCTATGGGAATAAAAAAAATTGCCCGCAGCGGAACGTTGGCGCTTTATCGTGAACCCAAGTAGAACTCTATCTCAAAAATGCATCTAACGCTCAATAGCTGTGTTACCGACCTCCTCAAAATGCTCACATACTATCGTGTATGCTGTGCTTTTTCGTCGGCCGGTGCCTTGCTTTGATGAACACATTAATTTATTAAAATCAAGACGTGAAATCCCGCGTTCAAGCGGGGAGCGTGATCTACTATTTTTGAGATAGGTTCCAGTTTTCAATTCGTGAATAGGTTTTTCCTTCGCGGCTGGAAGCCGCTCCCACAGGCCAGCTCAACTCGTGGGAGCGGCTTCCAGCCGCGATAAAACAAAATAACCAATAACAAACAGCAAAGAGGATAATTATGGCAAAGTTCAACTTCGGCGGTGTGATGGAAGAAGTGATTATGGATGAAGAATTCCCTCTGCAAAAAGCCAGAGAAATTCTTAAAGACGAAATTGTGGCAGTTCTGGGTTACGGAGTCCAGGGACCGGGGCAGGCGTTGAATATGAGAGACAACGGCATCAACGTTATCGTTGGCCAGCGCGAAAACAGTGCGTCCTGGGACCGGGCAGTTGCCGACGGCTTTGTGCCGGGCAAAACGCTTTTTCCGGTTGTGGAAGCCGCCCGGCAGGCCACCATCCTCCAGTACCTGCTTTCGGATGCAGGCCAGATGGCCGTGTGGCCGCAGATAAAAGAATGTCTGGCCGACGGAAACACCCTTTATTTTTCACATGGTTTTTCAATTGTCTTTCACGATCAGACCGGTGTGATTCCACCGGAAAATGTGGATGTGGTTCTGGTCGCACCCAAAGGATCGGGGCGTACCGTCAGACGTAATTTTCTGGATGGCAGCGGTATCAACTCGAGTTTCGCAATCCATCAGGATTACACCGGTGCCGCCAGGGAAAAAACCCTGGCGCTGGGAATTGCCATCGGGTCCGGTTACCTGTTTCCCACCACTTTTGCCAACGAGGTCCACAGTGATCTAACCGGCGAACGCGGTGTGCTGTTGGGGTGTCTGGCAGGTGTCATGGAAGCGCAGTACACGCTTCTGCGAAAAAACGGGCACAGCCCCAGTGAAGCCTTTAATGAGACGGTGGAGGAGTTGACCCAGAGTCTCATCCGCCTGGTGGCTGAAAACGGTATGGATTGGATGTTTTCCAGCTGCTCTACCACAGCGCAGCGCGGCGCTTTGGACTGGGCACCGAAATTCCGGGATGCCGTAGCCCCGGTTTTTGAGGAGCTTTACGCAAAAGTAATATCCGGAGAAGAAACCAAACGGGTTCTGGAGGCCAACAGTGCTCCGGATTACCGTGAAAAGCTCGAAAAAGAACTGAAGGTTATGAAAGAATCTGAAATGTGGCAGGCCGGTGCCACGGTACGCTCACTCAGGCCGGAAAACCGCAAGAAAATCGCATAGAGCATGGAGCATGGAGCATGGAGAGCATCCATGAATATTTAATTCGCAGCACATTGCCATCCCCATGCCCCTTGCCCCATGCCATTAGCCATAAATGTTTGGAGAACCATTATGGACCCAATCTTGCTATACGACACAACTCTAAGAGACGGAACCCAGGGCGAAAACGTCACATTCTCCGCAGAGGAAAAATTAAATATTGCAATGCGGCTGGATGATATCGGCGTTCATTATATCGAAGGTGGCTGGCCCGGTTCGAATCCAAGAGATGTGGCTTTTTTTGATCTGGCCAAAAGAGAGAAATTTAAACAGTCTCGTTTAGCTGCTTTTGGTTCAACCCGCAAGCCCGGCACACGCCCGGACGAAGATAAGAATCTGATTGCCCTTCTTGAAACCCAAACTCCAACCGTGACGATTTTTGGTAAAAGCTGGGGCCTTCACGTCGAAGAAGTTATGAATAATACCCTGAAAGAAAACCTCGCCATGATAGGTGACAGTGTGACCTTTCTAAAACAACAGGACCGCGAGGTTATCTATGACGCCGAACACTTTTTCGATGGCTACAAGAACAACAAAGATTATGCATTGCAAACAATTGCTGCTGCGATAAGTGGCGGAGCGGATTTTATTGTTTTATGCGATACCAATGGGGGTACCCTTCCATTGGAGATGGATTCGATCATCACTGAAGTTCAAAAGGAAATTATTAACAACAGTGCCGATTCATCTCAAAAGGACGCCGTTAAACTCGGAATTCACAGTCACAATGACTGCGGTCTGGCAGTCGCCAATGCGATAACGGCCATCCATAACGGTGCGGTCATGGTTCACGGGACCATAAATGGATATGGTGAAAGATGCGGTAATGCCGATCTGACTGCAATCATTCCGATTCTGTGTCTAAAAATGGAGCGCGAGTGCATTTCAGGTGAAAATCTAAAAAAGCTTAAAAATCTTTCGAGATACGTCAGTGAAACCGCCAATCTGGTTCCGCTGAATTCGCGACCTTTCGTCGGGAAAAGCGCTTTTGCCCATAAGGGCGGTATCCATGTAAGCGCCATCATGAAAACGCCGCGAGCCTATGAACACATGGAACCGAAAAAGGTCGGAAACAAACGCCGCGTTCTGGTCTCCGATCTTTCCGGGAAAAGCAACGTGGAATACAAAGCCAAGGAACTGGGAGTTGAACTCGGAAAAAATGGCTTCGACAGTAGCAAGATCGCTTCTGAAATCAAGCAGCTGGAGCAGGAAGGCTACCAGTTTGATACTGCCGACGGATCGTTTAAAATTCTTTTAGAAAAGTTTACGGATCAATTTAAGCCTCATTTTTCACTCGAATCCTTCCGGGTCACCATCGAAAAGGATAAAGACCAACCCTGCAGTGCCCATGCAACCATTAAAATCAGCGTCGGAGATAAAAAAGAGATTACGGCCGGCGAAGGATACGGTCCGGTAAGTGCCCTGGATAATGCCCTTCGAAAAGCCCTGGATAAATTTTATCCTGACCTGGATACGATGCGCCTGGTCGATTTCAAGGTGCGGGTAATTGACGGCACCCGCGGAACTGCGGCCAAGGTCAGGGTTTTAATAGAATCACGGGATCAAAATCAAATCTGGAGCACCATGGGGGTTTCCGAGGATATTATCGAGGCCAGCTGGCAGGCTCTGGCGGACAGTTTTCAATTCAAACTCGGCAACCAGGAAAAATTAAGAATCGAAAATTCGGCATGAGCACACAATAACGATTTAACCAATCAATGATTCAACCAATTAACGAACTAACGATTTAACGAACCAACGGGGAGTTAAAGAAAAATGAATGATCACGTACTCATATTTGATACCACCTTAAGAGATGGTGAACAGAGTCCGGGCGCCAGTATGAATACAGCCGAAAAATTGCGACTGGCCACCCAGTTGGAAAAACTGGGTGTGGATATACTGGAAGCCGGTTTTCCGGCCGCATCCGATGGGGATCTGGAAGCCGTTTCGCGAATTGCCGCTAAGCTGAAAAAAACGGAAGTGGCGGCCCTGGCGCGCACCTCCAAAGACGATATCGACCGTGCCTGGAAGGCCATCCGCCACGCCGCCAAACCCAGAATCCACACCTTTATTGCGACCTCGGACATCCATCTGGAATACAAATTAAAAATGACCCGGGACGATGTTGTCGCCGCCGCAGTCGAGGCTGTAAAATACGCCGTCTCTTTAACCGACAATGTCGAGTTCTCGGCCGAGGATGGTTCCCGCAGCGACCGCGATTTTCTATGCAAGGTATTTGAAGCCGTCATTGAAGCCGGAGCCACGACGGTTAACTTGCCCGATACCGTCGGCTACGCCATCCCGCAGGAATTTTCTGATCTGGTTAGCTATGTAAAAGCCCACACGCCCAATATTGACAAGGCCGTGTTAAGCGTACACTGTCACAATGATTTGGGTCTGGCAACGGCAAATACGCTTTCGGCAATTACCGCGGGTGCCCGGCAGGCCGAGGTGACCATCAACGGAATCGGGGAACGGGCCGGCAACACCTCTCTTGAAGAAGTCGTCATGTCACTGGTGACCCGCAACAATTCTTTAGGGCTGACAACTTCCATTCATACCCGGCACATCCATCCCACCAGCCGGCTGGTCAGCATGATCACCGGCATTATGGTGCAACCCAATAAGGCCATTGTCGGCGCCAATGCATTTGCCCATGAGGCAGGGATTCATCAGGACGGAGTGCTGAAAAATCCCATGACCTATGAAATCATGAAACCGGAAACGATCGGCCTCAGTACCAACAAGCTCGTCCTGGGCAAACATTCCGGAAGACATGCGCTGCGCTCACGGCTAAAGGCCATGGGCTACGATTTATCCGATGAAGAAATCAACCTCGTCTTTACCCGATTCAAAGAGCTGGCGGACAAGAAAAAACACGTCGTCGATGAAGACCTTGAAGTCATCGTGACCGAGGGCATCTTGCGTACCGCGGATATTTTTAAGCTTGAATACCTTCATGTAACGGCCGGTACTACCGTGCTGCCGATGGCCAGTGTCAAGCTTGAGGTCAACGGAAGACCGGTGCAGGGCGCGGGCTATGGGAATGGACCGATTGACGCGGCCTTTAATGCCATTGGAAAGCTCGCCGGAACCGCATCGGAACTGTTACGGTTTTCGGTCAGTGCCTTGACCGGCGGTACAGATTCCCAGGGGGAAGTAACCGTTCGCCTGAGCGAAAACGGACTTCTGGCATTGGGCCGGGGTGCGGACCCGGACATCATCACCGCCAGTGCCAAAGCTTATGTAAACGGATTGAATCGATTGGAATATTTGAAGTCGCATCCTGTTAAAGAATCAGTCATCCTGTAGATCTGGAGCATTGGAGCAAAAAAAAGATTTCGGAATGCGGATTGCGGATTGATAAGTACCTAGCCCGCAGGATATCCAAATCCGCAATCCGCAATCAAAAATCCGCAATCGTTGTGTTTGTCTCCAGCGTCCCGATAATATCGGCAACCCTGGCGATTTTTCTCTGCGCCAAAAACCTTTCGATACCGTCAATGATATCGGTGGTGGCATGCGGGTTGATAAAATTGGCGGTGCCAATCTGGACCGCAGCCGCTCCGGCGATCAAAAATTCAAGTGCATCTTCAGCGGTCATGATACCCCCGATACCGATAACCGGGATTTGGGTCGCCTGTGCCACCTGCCATACCATTCGCAGGGCAACAGGCTTGATGGCCGGACCCGAAAGCCCCCCGGTGATGTTGGCAATCTTGGGCCGCCGGGTTTCAAGATCAACGGCCATACCGGTGATGGTATTGATCAGGGAAAGCGAATCCGCACCCGCTGCTTCTGCAGCTCGGGCGATAACCGTAACATCGGTCACATTCGGCGATAATTTCACGATCAGATATTTGGTGATCTTCTCGCGCACCGCTTTAACCACCCGAAAGGCAGAATCCGGATCCGCGCCAAATGCAATACCCCCGGCTTTTACATTCGGGCACGATATGTTGACTTCTACACCCGCAATGCCTTCCAGCGCCTCCAGGCGGGCTGCCAGCTCGGCATAATCATCAATGGAGGTGCCATAAATATTTACAAAAATCGGCGGCGAAAGGGTTTTCAAAAACGGCAGTTTGTGGTTTGCGAAAGCTTCAATGCCCACATTTTCCAGACCGATGGCATTGAGCATCCCGCAGGGCGTTTCAACAATTCGCGGCGGCGGGTTCCCTTTGGTCGGCTGCAGCGAAAGCCCTTTTACAATAATGGCCCCCAGTCGATTCAGATCGACAAGTCCTTCAAATTCGCGTGCATATCCGAAGGTGCCGGATGCGGTTATCACCGGGTTTTGAAGTTCGATAGCGCCAAGCTTTGCTTTTAAGTCGGGTCTTTTACTCATAAAAAACACTACTTTCTGTGTTTAGAACCAATTTTAATTCAGGCTTCCAAAATCAACAAGTGCGAAAATCATTGTCAATTAAAAAACATTGGTTGTATGTATAAAATATATGCCGGTATGAGTCAACGGCCGCGCAGCTTGCAAAGAAATCCCCGGGCACTGCTGAACATGAAAATAACAAAAGCTGGTTGTCCAGAAAGAACAAGTGGTATTAAATGTGGGAGCGGCTTCCAGCCGCGACAGTTGAATTCGCGGCTGGAAGCCGCTCCCACAGAGAGTTTATCTAATGGCAACTTGGACTTTCCAGATAAGCAGGTAACAAAATATTTGAAATGAATAATAAATCTAAAGATGCACTGCGTAAAATCGCATTGATCTCCACCCCATGGCCCCTTTACAGCCGGCCTTCCATGCAGATAGGTACGTTGAAGGCTTTTTTAAATGCCCGTATACCGGACCTGCAAATTGACGCGTTTCACTTTTACCTGTCACTGGCGGAAGCCATCGGTTATCGACTTTATCATGAAATTTCTGAGCGCACCTGGCTGGCAGAAAGTATGTATTCTGCGCTGCTGTATCCCGGGCGCATCAAAGCGGCCGAAGCCCTTTTTCGCAAGGAATCGGCAGGAAACAAAATCCTGCGGCAGATCAGTTTCAAAACTCTGGCAAACCGCATAAAGAAAACGACAGATGACTTTTTAAGGCGGCAAAACTGGGGGACCTTTGCGCTGCTCGGTTTTAGCATTTCACTATGTCAGTTGACCTCGGCCCTGTATGTGATCAGATGGCTAAAAAAAAGATTTCCCGGGCTGATGATCGTTGTCGGGGGGGCTTTAACCTCAGGGACAGCAGCTTCCGGCCTCCTTAAAAAATTCCCCCAGATCGATGTTGTCGTAAACGGCGAAGGTGAAATACCTTTACATCAAATTCTTCAGCATCTCAGGCAAACAGCGACTGATCTGGATTTATCGAAAATTCAGGGGGTCATCACCCGGCTCAGCGATACCGGGCAATTAAGCCGGCCTTTCTTCTCGCAGTTGAAGACATTGAACGAACTACCGGTTCCGGATTACGATGATTATTTTAGTCTCCTCAAAACATTTGAAGCCCGTAAGACCTTCTTCCCTACCCTGCCGGTTGAAATATCAAGGGGGTGCTGGTGGAAAGGTACCGGTGGCTCCGCTAAAATTAGCGGATGCGCTTTCTGCAACCTCAATCTTCAGTGGGACGGGTACCGCAACAAGCCCGCGTCTCAAGTGGTTGCTGAAATCGACCATTTGACGGGTCGCTACCAGACACTTTCGCTGGCACTTATGGATAATGTCCTGCCTAAAAAAGACGCCCTTGAAATATTTAAACAAACCGCCAACCTCAATAAGGACTTGCGTCTTTTCGGCGAAATCCGCGCGACGACGCCATACAAGGAATTAAAAGCCATGCGGAATTGTGGAATGCAGGAAGTGCAGATTGGTATAGAAGCCCTCAGCAGCCGTCTTCTGAAAAAACTTCACAAAGGCACCACTGCCATCCAAAATCTTGAAATTATGAAAAATTGTGAAGCACTTGGCATTAGAAACATTTCAAATCTAATCCTGCAGTTTCCGGGAAGTAACACGCAAGATGTGGCGGAGACAATGAAGGTCCTTGAATTTGCCCTGCCGCTTTATCCCCTTAGAGCGGTCAACTTCTGGCTGGGATTGGGCAGTCCGGTATGGCAGCATCCCAGAAAATTCGGGATCAATGCGGTGTTTAATCACCCGAACTGGTCCTTGCTATTTCCTGATGGAATTTATCGGACATTGCCGTTAATGATCCAGGCCTATCGTGGAGATCTGACATATCAAAGAAAAATCTGGAAGCCGGTGAAAAAAATGGTTTCCGAATGGCAAAAACAGTATGCGGAAATTCAGAGCGGCCCGGGGTATGCGCCGATCTTAAGCTTCCGGGACGGAAGGGATTTTATCATCATTCGCCAAAAACGATTTCAGGCCGAGCCTGTTGTTCACCGCCTGCTGGGAGCTTCCAGATTAATCTACTTATTTTGCCGGAAACACCGCTCAATTAAAGCCATTTTTTCAAAATTCCCGGATATACCGGATGATAAAATTTTGAAATTTTTAAAAATGATGGTGGATAAAAAATTGATGTTTGCAGAAGAAAATAAATATCTGAGCCTGGCCGCACCGCTGAAGTAAAAATCCAAAACCGAAGCGGTTCAATCGGTTAGCACCAAAGAAAAATAAAAACTATCTTAAAAATGCATCCAACGCCCAAGACGTCATTGCGAGCGAAGCGAAGCAATCTGATTCGCCATGGCAGATCACGATGCTTTGCATCGGATTGCTTCGTCGCCAGGCTCCTCGCAATGACAGATTATTGGAACAAATTTTTGACAACCGCTCTATAATATTTACGTCTGTGAAGTGAGTTATTGAATATTAGCTGAAAAAATTCAAATTGGGCCGGGATATGATTTCAGGCGGCGTCTCAAAAAACTGATAAACAAATGCCTTGGCTTTCTCCATATTTTCAGCATTTTGGACGCCGGTAAAAAGTGTATGCCCGAACTTGAAATTGGCAGAAAAATAGAAGCCGAACTTTTTAAAGCGCCTTAATGCCTTTTGGGAATCAAAATGCTTCTCTAAAAGCTCTGCCAGGCGCAGCGCACTTTTCAAATAGATCTCCGGTGCACCCAGATAGCCATCTGTCCACTCTGCAAAAAGCCAGGGCCTGGCAATCGCCATCCTGCCGATCGCCACACCGTCACATCCGGTGGTTTCGAACATCTTTAAGCAGTCACCGGCATCAAACACATTGCCATTTCCGAATACCGGAATCGAAACCGCCCGTTTAACCATACCGATATATTGCCATTTTGGCGGACGCGTACGCCGGTCCGGGGCGATTCGCGGGTGAAAGGTCAACGCATCGGCTCCGGCATCTTCAAAACGTTTCGCCAGGGTGATTGATTCCCGGGGATTATCTTTCCAGCCGATGCGATATTTGACGAACAGCGGAATTGACACGGCTTTGCGAACTTCACCAACGATTCTGGCAGCTAAATCCGGGTCCTTTAAAATCGCGGCACCGCAGTTTTGCCGGCAAATGGATACTTCAGCGCATCCGAAATTAATATCCACTCCAAAAAAATGCGCTGCTTCTATGCGCCGCGCGGCAGCGGCCATGGTCATCGGATCGTCACCAAAAATCTGGCAAACCAGATGGGAAAGCTCGGCATCGCGCCACCTGAAATAGGTCGAGCGCTGTCGATTCTCGTTTGGAATTCTTTTGGCACTGCACATTTCGCTAAACAGCAGGCCGTACCCGCCAAAGTTTTGAACCAACTCCCGAAAAGCAACATTGCCTAAAAACGCCATGGGAGCAAGGACCAGCCGTTTTTCAATGGACTTTTTCCCGATATTAAGGGGTTGGTTTATTATGTTTGCAAGTTTCGAAATCATATAGTTCGCTGCGCTCACGATTCAAATAAGGAAATATTGTTCTTTCTGGATAACCAGATAACAAAATTAACGCTCATTTTAAACCTCTATATGTCTTTGTAATATGCGTTTCAATATCCTTCTTGTTAAAAATTCGTATTTCATTTGAAAAAGCAGGCTCCATCGAATATAGTTTTTTTAATTCTTTCTGTGCGGTATCTGTGCGCTCTGGCGCAAATAACACAAAGAAGGCCCGGCATGATTGAAAAAGGCATCGCTGTTGTCGGTTCGACGACCATCGATAAAATTATCCATCGGAATCTCAGCCGGTCTAAAATCGGCGGTGTGACAACATACGCAGGAATTACCTATAGCCGGCACGACATCAAGACATTGGTGGTGACCAACGTTGCAAACCGCGACCGGGAGATTATCAAGCGCCTACAGAAAGAATCCATTGTCGTCTGTAACGGACAGACCGAAATAACCACCCATTTTAGGAATACGGTTGATGATGGTGCCGGCAAACGCAGGCAAAATATTCTGCAGCAGGCCGCATCCATAAACCAGCTCCAGGTAATCGAAAATCTAAAAGATGTCGGTTTTGTGCATCTGGGACCCTTACACCCGTCAGATATTGATATTGAGGCCATCGAGTTGATAGACCGTCTGAAGCGTTTCGTCATTCTGGATGTTCAGGGTCTTCTCCGATCTGTTAAAAACAAAATCGTGTATCCGGCGGTTTCAGAGCACTTGCCCGCAGCAATCAGCATTTCCCATATCGTAAAGGCAAACCGGCAGGAGTATGAGTCCCTCATTGATTTTTTCCGGATGGATTTATTAGAATTAATGCGCCAATTTAAAATCAACGAATTCGTTGTTACATCCGGGCATCAAGGCGGTTTCGTCCAAACGATTACCGCAGAAGAAATCCCCTATCCGGCTGCCAGAATAAAATCGAATGGAGACCCGACCGGTGCGGGTGACATCTTTTTAGCCGCGTATGCTATCGGCCGGTTCTTAAACCGCCGGTCGATTGCGGATGCCTGTAAATATGCGGCAAAATTGGCTGCCCTGCAAATCGAAGGAAATTATATCAAACCAGACGATCTTTGTCTCGAGGATCGGGAAGAACATCAGTACTGAAAGGTAGCCCAATGGCCGCTCTAAATCGTCGCTTACTTCCAGAAGGTTTACAAAACAGATTTTCGAAACTGTTGACTCCGCTGGTTAACGCGCTGACCAGATGGGGTATTCATCCCAATAGTCTGACCCTGGCCGGATTGGCTATTACATTTATGGCGGCGGCTGCCTTGATTAAGGGGCACCTACGCATCGCCGGCCTGTTAATCTTGCTGGGCGGCTTATGCGACAGCATTGATGGCAGTCTGGCCCGCTCCAGCGGCAAAGCGACCCGATTTGGCGCTCTGTTTGACTCCGTGATTGACCGCTATTCCGAATTTGTCATGTTTTTGGGTATTGCCGCCTATTTCATTACAATGAAAAACTATTTTAGTTTAGGGGTTACTTTTCTTGCGCTGTGCGGCTCAATAATGGTCAGTTATTCCAGAGCGCGGGCTGAAAGCCTTGGGTTTGAAGCAAACGCGGGTATGATGCAACGCGCCGAGCGGATTCTTTTTTTGGGATTCGGCGCTTTAATCCATCCGCTGGTTTTTAAACTGTCCCTCTGGCTCGTCGCCATTCTGGCAAATTTTACGGCATTGCAACGCATCCGCCATGCCTCTATACAAGAGACAAGCCATAGCGATCAAAAGCCGGCCGCCGAACCGTAAATTCTGCCGGCTCATATACATTCATTAATTTCGATAAACTTAAAAAGCCCGTATTTTAGTCGAGGACAAGACGCGCAGAGGAGCAAGAGCGGAGCGTACATAAAGTACGTGAGCACCTTGCGACGATGTGCAACGCAGTCATCGGCTAAAATACGGGCTTTTTAGAAGGAATCGTGTTGAGTTCTGGATATGATCTCCGCTTGATGATCCGCATCCAGATCCACAAAATAATCACTGTATCCCGCCACCCGCACCAGCAGATCCCGATATTCATCCGGTTTCTGCTGGGCCTGCCGCAGGGTTTCAGAATCGACAATGTTAAACTGAATATGATGCCCGTTGAGGTTAAAGTAGGTGCGGATCAGGTGGCATAATTTTTCGATACCGTCTTCATCCTGCAGAACGCCGGGCAAAAATCGCTGATTTAACAGCGTGCCGCCGGATTTAACCTGATCCATCTTGGCCAAAGACTTAATCACCGCTGTGGGGCCATTGCGGTCCGCGCCGTGCGACGGTGATGTCCCGTCTGAAATCGGCAGCCCGGCCGGACGACCGTTGGCCGAGGCCCCCAGCATTTTCCCGAAATAAACATGGCAGGTGGTGGACAGCATGTTCAGATGATAGGTCGTCCCCTTGGTATTGGGTTTTCCGTCAATGGCGGCAAACAAATCGGCATACACCCGCTGCATGATGGCGTCGGCGTCGTCGTCATCATTGCCGAAAAACGGTGTTTTATTTAAAAGCCGCAATCGCAGGGCTTCCTGACCTTCAAAATTCCGATGCAGGGCCATCAGCAGATCTTGCATGTCAACGGCTTTATTTTCAAATACATGCGTTTGAAACGCCGACAGGCTGTCGGTTACCGTACCGATGCCGCAGCACTGAATATAATTGGTATTATAGCGCGGGCCGGCGTCGTAATAATCTTTTCCTTTGGCGATACAGTCTGCAATCACCACAGACAGAAACGGTGCCGGCATATATTTGGCATACATGCGTTCGATGTAATTGTTCACCCTGATCTTAAGATCCACGATATAATTCAGCTGCTTGAAAAAAGCGTCGTAAAGGGCATCAAAATCATTAAAATTTTTCGGATCCCCGGTTTGCAGCCCGACGGCTTCACCGGACAACGGATCGGTGCCGTTGTTTAACGTCAGTTCCATAATTTTAGGAACATTTAAATAGCCGGTTAAAATATAGGCTTCTTTGCCGAAAGCGCCGGTTTCAATGCATCCACTGCATCCGCCTTCCCGAGCATCTTCCAGGGTTTTGCCGGTTCGGATCTGCTCCATGACGACCTCATCGGTATTAAAAACCGAGGGATAGCCATAGCCTTTGCGAATCACCCGGCAGGCGGTCTTTAAAAACCGATTGGGTGTCTTATGGCTGATTTGGACATTGCTGCCGGGTTGCAGCAAATGCAGCTCATCAATCGCCTCCAGCATGATATAGGAGACATCATTGACTCCGTCTGATCCGTCCGGTTTTAAGCCGCCGATATTGATGTTGCTAAAATCATTGTAAGTGCCGCTTTCCAGTGCGGTGACACCCACCTTGGGCGGCGCCGGATGGTTGTTAAACTTGATCCACAGACACTCGATCAGTTCTTTGGCGCGATCGCGGTCCAGGGTGTGGTCGTCCAGGCCTTTCTCATAAAACGGTAACAGATGCTGATCCAGATGGCCCGGGTTCATGGCATCCCAACCGTTTAGCTCGGTGATGGTGCCCAGATGAACAAACCAATACATCTGCAGGGCTTCCCGGAAATCCTGCGGTGCATGGGCCGGTACCCGGCAGCAGACGGCAGCAATCCGCTCGAGTTCTTTTTTCCTGGCAGGATCGCCTTCTTTTGCGGCCATCTCCAGGGCCAGATCCGCATGCCGCTGCGCAAAAATGATAACGGCATCACAGGTGATACCCATGGCCTTTAAGGCTTCGGCTTTATCAGCCGCCTCCGGATCATTTAAATAATCCAGACGTTCCAGGCTGTCGGCAATCTGCGCTTTGAAATCCAGCATGCCTTTACGGTAAATGACCCCGTCTAACGTCGTATGCCCCGGTGCACGCTGTTCCATAAATTCGGTAAACGCCCCGGCGGAATAAGCGCGTCTCCATTGATCCGGCACCCGGCTAAAGACCCGTTCCCGCATGCTGCGGCCATTCCAGTAAGGAATCACGCTTTCCTGGTAGATTTCGATGGCCTCGTCCGCAACCGCATAGCGCGTCATTTCTCTGGAATCCAAAATCTTAAAATCCTCCAATGAATGACAGGTCAGCTCCGGAAAGGTGGGCACCGATTTGGGAAACGGCCCGCGCTCGCCGACGATGAGTTCATCGTCACCGATATAAATCGTTTTTTCCTGGCAAAGATTTTTAAAATTCAGCGCCCGCATAACCGGCACTGAAAATTTTCCGTCATTTTCTTTGTAAAATTCGGTAACCAGCAGGGCGCGCTCGGCTGAAATGCAGGGCCGGGCTTTAAAGCTTTGCTCGCGCAACCGCGCAATTCTTGTGTTCATGGTGTCCTATCCTCCGATTTTGACCGGCAAGCCGAATTTTTCGAGCCATCCGGCGATGATTTTCAAGTGCGCGTCGGTGGGGCCCTCAATATCCGACGAAATACATTCCATTCCGAGCCGGCTGTATTTGCCTCGGGCTGAATTGTGAAAAGGGAGTATGGAAATGTGCTCAACCCCGGGCAGGGCGGAAACAAAGGCAGCGGTTCGATCGATATTTTCGGCATCATTGTTGATGCCGGGAATGATCGGAACGCGCACCTGGATTCGGGCCTCATTCCGGGCCAGCAGCTTCAAATTATTTAAAATTCGTTCATTGGATACACCGGTGAACTCTAAGTGTTTGGCAGCATCCATGAGCTTCAGGTCATACAAAAACAAATCCGTCTTGCGGGCCACTTCCAGAAGAAGCCCGGCATCCGCATAGCCGGTGGTATCGACCGTTCGGTGAAGATCGAGATCTGCGCAGGCGTCAAGCAGTTGTAATAAAAATTCGGGCTGCATCAGGGGCTCGCCGCCGGATAGCGTAATTCCCCCGCCCGATTCGTCATAAAAGGCAATATCTTTTTCAATCTGCCGGACCACCTCGGCCACGGTCACTTTCCGGCCCACAAACTCGATGGCCTCCGAGGGGCAATGATCGGCACAGGTTTGACACCCAACGCATTTTGCAGGATCGGAAACAACCCCTTCCCCTGTTTGGGTCAGCACTTTCTGGGGGCAGATCTGGATACATTCTCCGCAGCCGATGCAGCGCTCCTGACGGTATATTCTTTGGGATGCAACGGTTATACCCTCCGGATTGTGACACCAGCGGCATGCCAGCGGGCACCCTTTGAAAAACACGGTGGTTCGAATGCCCGGCCCGTCGTGAATCGCATATTTTTTAATATCAAAGATGACGCCTTCTACCATAACCCGGATCCTGCTTTAAAAAAGCGACTTAAATGTTAAAATTATGCCCGGTGACCCGAAAAGTCAATGATAATGAAATCTTCATTTAACATAGAAATCTATTGAAACAGGTTTAAAATTGATTTATTCAATTTAATAAGTGATTTAATACTACAGCGACATTTTTCCAATTTATAGCTGTGGGAGCTGCATCTTGCTGCGATATTCGCGGCTGGAAGCCGCTCCCACCTATCAAAAATATTTTAGCCCTATAACCTAAAGGCAATATTCATGTTGATCGTTTATCGCAAGTAGGGTCGGCCACCGCGCCGACCAAAATCAAGCGGGCACGGTGTCCCGCACTTTGGTTAATATTCATCTTTGCGTCTTTGTGTCTTGGTGGCGTAAATGTTTTGCCACAAAATACAAAAAAAAGGAGAAGCCAAAATGATCAAGATTCACATCAAAAGAAAGGTGCCGCCGCAAATGCAGGATGAGCTGCAGGTCTTGATTAATGAATTACGGGCGCTGACCATGGGCCAGCCGGGATATATTACCGGTGAAACGCTGAAACGGGTGGATCGGCCCGGAGAAAGCCTGATCGTCGCCAAATGGCAATCAGCCGATTACTGGCAGCAATGGCGCCAAAGCAAAGCGCGCTCGGAAATTCAGTCCAAAATTGATCAGCTGCTGGGGGAAGAAACCAAATACGAGATCTATGAATACGATTAAAGCCAAAGGCTTTAGGCATTAGGCTCAAGGCTCAAGGCAAAGAGTATAACAGAGCTTCGTATGCTTCGATCACAGTTGGAATGATGGAATATTGGGTTTAAGAAAATCTTCAATTGAGCTCAAAAACAATTTTTAAAGATCGATCGATTTCTTTCATTTTTGAAGGGGATAATCGGCCGCGAATTCTGTTTAGACGATGACGGCGGTCGATGGGACGTGTTTGAAGACAATCGGCTACCGATTTTTTCTTGAGTCCATTGCTCCGGGTTGGATTAATTTCTACATTGGTGGTTATTTTGGCTTTTTTAACACTCCATGCGGTAAGCGGTACGACTTGAATTACCGGAACCCGTTCATTATACACATCGTTTGTCACGATAATACAAGGCCTGATCTTTCCGGTTTCCGAATCCAGCGTCGGATCAAGATTAACATCAACCACCATACCGCGTTTAAGCGTTGTCATTGCGGCCATCCATTTACGGCTGCCTCCGTGATTTCCTTTAGATCCTGATCTTCTGCATAAACTTCACAATACAATTCAGCCGACACTCTCAAACGCTCCAGTTCAAGCTCTTTTTTTAAGCGGTCGATCGCCGCCCTTATCATGGCGCTTTTATCCTTAAATCCGTATGTCTTATACTTATTTAAAAACCGGGCCTGGGGTTCTTTAAGACTAAACTTGGCCTGCATCATAGGCCACCTCCCTGGGACTATATTTAGTACTTAAATTGAGGACCTATTATAGGATCGTATTTCCGGGCCGTCATTACCAAAATTTTACGGAACGATAACCAATAAAAATGTAAGCGCCATTTCATCCCCCTCTCTTAATCCCTCCCGCCAGGGGAGGGAAAATTGAACGCCTCTCCCTTGAAGGGGGAGGTCCGGGTGGGGGTGAAAAAAGATGGGCAGGTTATCAGCCTTCTTTTGGTTTATAGTAGGGTCGGCCTCCGCGCCGGCCTGAAACGGCGGCCACAGAGGGCCGCCCTACTGAGCTCGTCGAAGTCCGTGTCGACCCCGATCAAGAGCGTACGGTGGACCGCCCTACTTTTTCTGATTGCGCAACCGGACACCTGACGCCTGATGCCCGATGTCGTCGTTATGAGCCGCTTCAAAATGCTGGTGTAAATAAGAGCTGAAAGCTCAAAGCTGAAAGCTGAAGGCAATTGAATTAAATTATTTTTTTTTGAGCTTTGAGCCTTGAGCTTTGAGCTTCAGGTCTTTGTACATTGTACCTTGCGACTCTTATTGTCTATACAACCCGTATATAAGGTCGTTCACCAGCGACAACTTCACCTACCCTGACTGCAGTCTCGACACCCTCTTTTTTGAGCCGGGCGATCAGATCATCGGCCTGGGACTCGGGGACGGCCAGTAAAAGCCCGCCGGAGGTCTGGGGATCGAACAGCAGCGCCTGTTCCGCGGCCGTTTTCGGAGTCGAGATCTCCCAGGCGCCATCAGCCAGCTTGCGGTTGGCCTTATTACTGCCGGTGGTTTCACCTTTTTGGTACATCCGCAAGGCATTGGGATAAAAGGGAAGGTTTTCGTAAATCAGGTCGATTTGGACATCACTGCCCCGCGCCAGCTCCAATGTATGGCCCAGGATCCCGAAGCCGGTCACATCGGTGCAGGCATGCACATCAAATTTCAAGGCCGCTTCGATGGCCTGGCGGTTGAGGGCGGCTACCCGGGGCAAGATGGCCTCTAATTCCGGGTAAGGCAGTTTACCGGAGCGGTTGGCGTTGAAAAGCACGCCGGTCCCCAGCGGCTTGGTCAGAATCAGGGCATCACCGGCCCGGCAATCGCAGTTGGTTAGAATGCGCTCCGGGTGCACGCTGCCGGTGACTGCCAGACCGTATTTGGGCTCATTATCATCGACCGAATGCCCGCCAGCCATCGAGACATCCGCTTCGCGCACCTTGTCGCTGCCGCCCCGCAAAATCTCTTTTAAAAGCCCCATATCCAGTTTCTTGGACGGAAACATCACCAGATTCAAAGCGGTCAGCGGTTTGCCCCCCATGGCATAGACGTCCGAAAGCGAATTGGCGGCTGCAATCTGGCCGAACCAGTAGGGATCATCTACCGGGGGTGTGATGTAATCAACCGTGCTGATCAGGGCAATTTCGGGCGACACCCGATACACGGCGGCATCATCGCTGGTATCATAGCCGACCAGCAGATTGGGGTCGTTTGAGGCTTCCAGCCCCTTGAGCGCTTCCGACAGCTCCGTCGGACCGATTTTGGCCGCTCACCCGCAGGTGCGTGCCAACCCCATCAATGTTTTTTTCTTCCAAAAAAACATATTTTCCCCTTGGAATTTAAAACTGTTCTCGAATTCCCATTGCAACTATTAACCTAAGTTTAGCGATTCTTGAACAAATTCATTTCTCCGTCCGTCATTGCGAGCGGAGCGAAGCAATCTCTATCAATCCAAGTCTCTGAAATCATGGGATTGCTTCGTCACTTCGTTCCTCGCAATGACCGGCGATAGGGTTTTTTACGAGTCTATCAAAATTGAAACATAAATTGATATCGATAAAAACTCAAATATAAAATATCGATGAATTAATTAGGATTTATAGAAAATATCTATAGATTGGATCAAATGGAAGGTGACAGGCGGGTTGAGTGCCACCAGAGAGGGAAGATAAAACGCCTCCCCCTGAACAGACTGTGTCATAATACCTCAAATCCGTCATTCCGGACGAGTTCACCAGAGGTGAAGGAGATCCGGAATCCAGAATATACAAAGGAAATCAATGCTGTCTGGATCTCCCGACGCCTTCGGCGGGGGAGGACGAATTGCGACACAGTCTCGGAGGGGGGCAGGCGCGGTGGGGGTATAAAAAAAAGAACCCGGATTTCCCGCAGCTTATGCGGGAAATCCGGGGTTCAGGTTAAAACCTTTACGATTTGTCTGTTTGAGGCTCGCCAGCGAAGCATCCGCGGCGCAACAGTTTAGTTTTGTCTCCAGGCCGTTAATTTAACTTTGACTTTTTCCAGGTTCACCGGCAGCTCTTTCAATCCGCCGCCGCCACCGGTCACGGCGTCCTCTTCACCACTGCCGGTGGTGGTGAAGAGGGTATGGTCCTCGATGATTTAGATTAACTCTGCGCTCGGACCCTCTTTTTCTTGCTATTGGGCTTCTGCGATCAAATCATTTTCTACGGTCCCTGCCCGATCTTTTTTCCGGGGAAAAATTTTTATATTGAAATTTCCGCCTATCAACTCCTGAACGGTTTCCACCATTATCTGTCCTTTTTAACGCCTTGCCCGCATCATTCATAGAGCGGATTTTGCTTTTTTTATTGCTTGAAACTATCTGGCCTTTTTTAAATCCACCAATGATATCTTTCAAACTTTTTCGGATTATTTTGGTATGCTTTTTGTTATATTTATTTAAGTCATAACCACAATATTGGCATTTATAAATCTCATTTTGCGGTAGATTACATCTTGGGCATTTATTCATTTTTGCAAATGTCACTTTTAAAGTGACGTTAAGGTTTTTCGCTTCCTAAACTTCTCTCCGAACTAAAACATATGAACATAAGAAAAATACTTCGAATGCTCATTTGCAAGCATGACAATAGAATTATTCTGAAAGCGCAAGGTTTTGCGAAAATCAGGATTTGATACTATCTGATACTTTCCCCCATCTGAATGTATTAGTTTAGTTTGGTATCAAATGTTTAGATATTACAAATTAAATGTTGGGAGGCTGTTCAGAAACGATATGTACCAGCTACTCGATGACCGCAGGAGATTTGAGAATTAAGCCTGATTGAACAGCGATATTAAGATTACTTAAGAACAAAAATAGCAGATGTCAATTAAAGCTTCAAAAAAATTACAATTAAATGCAGATAGTTATAAAGATTTAAAGGTGTGTTCTTTTCTATTTAGAAAGAAGATTGTAAGATATTGGATTTAAAAAAATTATGTGTAGCCAATTCTTGGATAATTCAGAAATTAGTCCTTATCACCCGAACAAACACTTGACCATTCGCTTACTCTTGTACAATCCTTCCGTCTTTCGTAGTGTTGCCTTCGCTCTTTACCACTTCTTCTTTCCAATCCACCATTTTGAAAATAATCTGCGTCATAAACCTCCCGTCTATCTTCTCCAGAGCGACGATCAACATAAGGATCACTTTTTCTTGCATCTTTTAAAATTTTTTCTTCTTTCATTTTGAGCGACCCCAAGGTATTGTCACTGCTTAATTTGCAATCCGCAAGAAATAAAATTTAAAAGGGAATCATAGAACTGGAGTGAACCCTTCCGATTGCACAAAAAATAGTTGAGTGTTAAGAGAGGGTCACAGCCTCCTAAAGGGAGGCGAAAGGACCCTGTCATGAAACGAAGACGGTTCACTCAAGATTTTAAAAGATCTGTTGTTGAGCAGCTGCTCAGTGAGACTGCCGGCCCTGCCGAGTTATGCCGGCGTTACAACATCGCTTCCGGTCAGCTTTACACCTGGAAAAAACAGTATGCCGACGGCAAGCTGGATCCGGAGCCATCCAAAGAAGCCGAACTGGAAGCCCGGGTCCGGGAACTTGAGAGGTTGCTGGGCAAAGTCACGCTGGAAAACGAATTTTTAAAAAAAGCCGTGCGCAACAGCCTCAAACAAGCCGAGAAAAAACAAAGTTCATTACCGAAAACCGCGCCCTCATCCAAAGTGTTGAAAGGGGGTGCGAACTGATGAAACTGTCCAGACGAACATATTACTACAAACCGAAGAAAAAGCCTTGTGATCAAGCACTCATTGCCCGTATGGAACAAATTTGCCTCGACTTTCCCCGCTACGGATATCGCCGGGTAACCAAACAACTGCAGCGCGAAGATTGGATCATCAACCACAA
>Ga0255053_10000174_pt1 | contig 33787 bp, 30 predicted proteins | sample JV7_2_22_MG_FD_188635 | JGI IMG/M metagenome (GOLD analysis project Ga0255053, IMG submission 188635) | Seawater microbial communities from Jervis Inlet, British Columbia, Canada - JV7_2_22 | ecosystem: Environmental > Aquatic > Marine > Inlet | place: Canada: British Columbia | collected... | reverse complement strand
CCAGAGTATTTTATTTTCAACCTTCTTTTTGAGGTATCGTCTGTGTCATTCGTTCACACGAGGAATACCATCAGCAATGTGCACTGAAGCTCTATCCGTGAAAAGCGAGCACTTGGGCAAGAATGTTGCAGTTATGAAACTTCAAAATCGCTTAGAAATAGCATTAATGAACTTCACTTAGAAATAGCTTTGAAGGGTGAATCTCAATGAAGAATTATGGTTCATCTATAGGCTCTCCTTTTCCCCTGGCTCTCCATCATTCCATATAGCATAATTCAATCCAACATTTTGGACTTAATTCAGAAATGGTAGGCAGCGAGGTGTTCAAAAAAACAAAAAGCTATTTTCTTCTTGACAAGACGATAGTTGGTGGATTAGTAATTAATTCTCAAATATAGAATGAAATTCTCTATATGAGAATTATTAACGAATTTACTTCTCCCCAACGAGGTCACTAAAACACCAAAATTTTCAAAAGATAGATTAATGAAGTCAGTTATTAAAGCATTTAAAGTTCTTGAAGCATTTTCTTTAGAACAACCGGAGCTCGCCTTTACAAAGATTGTCAATGGTACTGGATTCGGTAGAACAAATACCCATAAGCTTTTAAAAACACTAGTATCTTTGAATTGTCTCTCTCAGAATAGAAATGGAGCACCTTACCGCTTGGGTCCGAGATTGTTTGAGTTAGGAAGCCAATATATTACCCAACTAAATCTGTGTAGGGTTGCTATGCCCTATCTGGTGAAACTTGCTGAAGATTTCGAAAACTCAGTTTATCTCTGTATAGAAAACAAAGGAGAGGCCCTTTGTTTAGAACGAGTCGATGGTCCCTCAGACATAAAGGTAACAGTCCTACAGCAGGGTGGACGGCTACCTTTGCATGTAGGCGCAGCGCCCCTAGTTCTTTTAGCTGGCATGAAAGACCAAAAGATTGCTAATATTATGCACGAAAAGGGATTTAAGAAATATACTGAAAATACCGTACAGAAAATGGATAAACTGATGGAAAAAATCAGAATGGTCCGGAAATATGGTTATACGGAAAGCTGGGAAGATGTAACTACTGGGGTAGCGTCATATGGTGCTCCGGTAAGAGATGCCACCGGCGAGATCATTGCAGCGATTAGTATTGGTGGAATTCTTTTGCGTTATGAGGGAGAGCGAAAAAAGAACCTAATTAATCTTGTTAAAGAAACGGCGCTCGCGGTGTCAAAAGATTTAGGCTACACACAATGCTTATAGCCGAACAACTTCTTTATTTTCAAGAGATTGCCACATGAATGATCAAAAATATAAAAGCCCCCTCCACAAAATGACAAGTACTACTGTGACGGATTTATGGAATGATTCATGTTCATCTGAGGAATTAAAGTACGCGATCGATCATGGTGCAGTTGGCGCCACCGCCAATCCTGTGATTATTGGTGAGGTTTTGAACAAGGAAATGGATCTCTGGAAAACAAGAATTTCTCAGATTATTGAAGAAATGGAAACCGCTACCGAGGATCATATTACATGGAAAGTGGTGGAAGAAATCTCGGCCAACGGTGCAAAGCTTCTAGAACCAATTTTTGAATGTGAAAAAGGCAAACTGGGACGGCTTTCAGTTCAAACGAACCCCAAATACTACCGGAACAAGGAACTTATCGTTAAACAGGCTTTGCACTTTCACACCCTTGCTCCAAATATAATTGTCAAGATTCCTGTTACTAAGGCAGGTATCAACGCCATAGAAAAGGTAATCTATCATGGAGTCAGCATCAATGCCACCGTTTGCTTTACGGTGCCCCAGTGTATTGCTGTGGGCGAAGCAGTCGAAAGAGGATTAAAACGAAGGGAAAGGGAGGGCAAAGATATATCCAGAATGGGACCGGTTTGCACGGTCATGGTGGGGCGACTGGACGATTGGATGAAGGTGATCGTCAATCGCCATGATATCGTTACGGAACCGGCCTATTTGGAATGGGCCGGGGTGGCAGTAATGAAGAAGGCTTATGAAATTTACAAAGAGCGGGGATATAGAATCCGTTTATTATCTGCTGCCACTCGTAACCACATGCACTGGTCGGAATTTATTGGCGGGGATGTTGTGATCACGTTAACCCATCAATGGCAAAAGCGGTTTAATGCTTCAGATGTGGAAGTGGTTCCGCGAATGGACAAGCCCGTTGACCCGAATATTATTAAAGAATTGTCAAACAAATTTAACGATTTTCGTCGAGCTTATGAAGAAGACGGCATGACTATAAATGAATTCGACAGTTTTGGTGCCACCAGAAGAACCTTACGTGGGTTTATCGTCGGATATGAGAAGTTGGTAGGGGTAATTCGCGATTTTATGATGCCGAATCCGGATGTCAAATAGCACGTGAATATTGGGCCTAACACTTTATCTGAAAAATGGCCTACCTTAACCTCTTCAAAAACAATTTCAAAGAGAAATAACATGTCATCTGAGTCTATGTATGCCATAAAAGTGAATAAACCGAATGATTTTGAATACTGCAAAGTTCCCGTACCAGAACCCGGTCCATGTGAGGTTTTATGCCGCGTGGAAACCGTTGCGATATGCGGCACGGACCCCCATATTATAAATGGTGATTTTCCAAACTTCTGGCCCAAAGAATTTCCTTTTATTCCGGGTCATGAATGGTCAGGAGTTATTGTTGAACTTAATGAACTATCTGGAAAATTCGGCTGGAAAAAAGGTGACCGTGTTTGTGGAATCAGTCACGTGGGTTGTGGATATTGTTCCATGTGCCTATCCGGGCGATTTAATATTTGTATTAATTTTGGGAATGAAGAGCTTGGTCACAGACAGTATGGTCATTATACTCCTGGTGCGTATGCACAATATATAAGGACTTCTGTAAAAAGCATCGCGCATATACCTGATGATATGGGTTTCAATGTTGGCTCCTGTATGGATCCTCTGAGTATCGCTTTGCATGTTATTGAAAGATCACTCCTTGAACCAGGTGATTCTGTTCTGGTTAATGGAACAGGCCCCCAGGGTTTGATGAGTATTATGTGTGCCAGAAGCATGGGAGCAGGGTTGATAATAGCAAGCGGGAGAGGCACGAGGCTTAAATTGGCGGAAAAATTAGGAGCAGTTCCTATTGATTACCAAAAAGAAGATGTGGCTGCCCGAGTTATAGAACTCACGGCTGGTTTGGGGGCCAAAAGAGTAATTGAATGTGCCGGAACCGAGAAAGGAGTTAAGCAAGCCTGTGCAGCTGTTGCCAAGGGAGGTAGAATCTCCATGGTGGGGTTGCCTAAAGAAGACATAGCTATTCCAATAAAAAGAATTGTACTGGACGAAATCGATATGGTTGGAAACCGCGCAAATCCCAATACGCTTGAACGTTCCATTGCTATGGTTCAGGCCAATAAAATGGATATAAAGAGTCTGATTACCCATGAATACAAATTGTCAGATTATGCTGAAGCTTTGGATGTTTTTGTAAAACGCAAAGATAATTCCCTTAAAGTTGTTCTAAAGCCGAATTCATGAATTATGGAGAAAAATGACGATAACTGCACAATATTTTGGGGGCGAACTATGAGAAATTGAAAGACAATTTTTAAGACTGGTTTCAATGTCGTGCAATGGAAACCGAAAAAAATTGTACCATTATAAAAAAAATGCTTTACAATAAGAAAAATTTTAATATATGTAGAATATTTTTGATATGACAATAACAATAATTAACAATTCGTTTCATTGAGCGTTACCTATAATATTTAAGATCTGCCAACTTTATCAGCAGGTTTCATTTCGGGGTGGTTAATGAATTGATGGAGTATTCCACTGAACATAGAAACGATTAAAGAGTCATAGAATGAATGGGAAATTAGGTGAAAAATTGAGGCGGGCCCGATTGGGGAAAAAAATGACCCTCAAAGATTTAGCCCCAAAATGTGACTTATCAATTAGCTATATTAGTCAGATAGAGAGAGGAGAGGCTAGCCCATCACTATCGACATTGAATCGGCTTGCTAAGGTTTTAGATTTAACTATCTGGCGGCTTTTAAGGGATGACGATGAGGTGGTTAAAGAAAATCAATTAAATAAAACAGAGCCTCAAGTCGTTAACGATGTTAAGCGGCTGCAGTTCGGTGTATATCCAACGAACAATTACATCACCCATGTCAAACTGGTTAGGAAGGACGGCCGGAAGACCATAACGCTGCCGGGTTCCAACACCCGCTACGAAATGCTAACACCCGACCTGAATCGCAAGATGCAGGTGTTTTACATGGAGGCCGAGTCCGGAGTTGAATCCGGCCAGGGTTGGTTCGAGCATGAGGGTGAGGAGTGCTGTTTGGTGCTAAGTGGACAGTTGGAGTTGGAAGTCGGCAACGAAAAATTCTTGCTGGAAACTGGTGACAGCCTCTACTTCCCAAGCGGAATTTCTCACCATTGGCGGAACTTGTGTGAGGAAAAGGTGATCCTTATGTGGATTTTAACCCCACCCGCCTTTTAACGTGAGGTCAAAATATATTTGTTTTATATTGAACTATTTTATCACCGCTTTAGGAACATTGTTTGATAATAAGCAGAAGATTTTGAGTTAAACGTTCAGCAGATTACACATAATTGAACAATCGAAAACGACCATGAAACCCAAGGAGGCCTGAATGGAAAACCAAATCTTAGAGGAACTCGGCCGCACCGTGACCGAATTCGATGCCGATGGTGCTGAGAAAACGGCAAAGAAAGCGATTGGGGCAGGTATCGATCCACTCAAAGCGATGGACTCACTCATAGCAGCTATTCGGCAGATTGGAGTTGCTTTTGGCAGAGGCGAAACCTTCCTGCCAGAGCTTATAGGCGCTGCCGCAAGTTTACAAAGAGCTATGCCGATAATTGAAGCTGAAATATTACGAAAGGGAACTGTAAGGGAATCACTTGGCCAAGTCGTCATTGGGTCTGTAGCCGGAGATATGCACAACATAGGCAAATCTATGGTCTCTTCGTTAATGACTGCAGACGGATTTTCTGTCCATGATCTCGGGATAAATGTCTCAACTGAAAAATTTGTCGAGGGCGTACGAGATTCACAACCAAAAATTTTGGCGATGTCTGCATTATTAACCACTACAGCGCCAGAGGCAGAAAAAGTAATTAAAGCAATTAAAGAAGCCGGTTTGCGAGATCAGGTTAAGATTATGATTGGTGGGGGTGCAATCACTGAGGAGTTTGCTGAAACCATTGGTGCTGATGGGTACGACGCAACTGCTCCTGGCGCTGTCGTTGCAGCGCGCAAACTATTGGGAAAGTAACTTCTGTTTGGCAATTTATAACGATGTTTCAATAAGGAAAGGAGGCTAAAATGGCCTTAAATGGGTTTAATAGCAGATTCGGGCCTCTAGAGATCCTCAGCGAGACCCAGGTTAGGGAAATGCACAAAAGCACTCTTAAGGTGATAGGGGAAACCGGGGTCAACTTCCATGACGAAAAAGCGCTCCAAGTTTTAAACGACGCCGGCTGTAAGGTTGATTTCGACTCGCATCGCGTACGCTTCCCCGAGCACGTTGTCATGGAAAATTTATCTAAGGCCCCCAGTACCTTCAAGGTAAAAGCTCGTAATTCAACCAATGATATCACATTAAGCTCAGGCGGGCCGGTCTATTTCGGAAGTTCTTCCGGATTCAGGACAATCGATTTGGACACGTGGGAACCTAAAAGCCCAACGCGCAAAGATTTCTACGACTTTATCAAAGTACTGGACTATCTGCCCAACGTTCATCAAATCACTGCCTTTCCATATTTCGGATTTGAAGGTGTACCACAAATGATGGGTATTATTGAGGCTAACGCAGCCAAGATTAGAATGTCTTCAAAGACTCAAATGGAAGGTGCGGTTCACGACAATGACAAATTCACTCTTCCGATGGCAGATGCCGTTGGAATGGACTTGTGTTGCTTAGTTAACCCGGCTGCGCCCTTATCATTTTATGAAACACAGGTGCATGGCATTAATCGGTTTTCTGAAGCAGATCAACCCTTTCATTTTGCCTCAGGCCCCGTTATGGGAGCCACTGCACCGGTGACGATTGCCGGTGGAGTGATATGCCCCAATGTGGAGTCTATAGCTGGTACAGTCCTTGCTCAACTAAATAAACCAGGTTGTCGAATTTGGTTTGGTAATTACGCAAACGAACAGAACATGTCAACCGGCTCTCCATCAAATGGCGCCATCGGCAACGCTCTACATGAACTTGTATTCAATCAAATGGCAAGGTATTATAAAATCCCTACTTGGTCCAGTTCCTCTGCATGGTCCTCATCGAAGCAGATCGATTTTCAAGCGGGATACGAGGCTGGCATGCATGCGGTTCTATGCGCTTTGGCTGGTGCGAGCATGGTCATACTCCAGTGCTCCTTGACAATGCAACTCGTTGCTCACCCGGTCAAAGCCATTCTTGACGACGATATCGCGGGTATGGTCGGTCGACTTTTGGAGGGAGTGGAAATTAATGAGGAAACTATGGCTGTCGATCTTATCAACAAGGTCGGACCGATACCGGGTATGTTTCTTGATCAAGCCCACACCCGCAAATGGTACAAAACGGAACAGTATGTTCCGGCCATGGCTGATAAGATGCCATACGGCGAATGGGTCAAGCACGGTAGCAAAAACGCTTTGGCCCATGCCCGTGAAAAGTTTGAAGAAATTCTTGCTACACACAATCCCGATCCTTTGACGCCACAACAAGACCAAGAGATTGAAGACATCCTCAAAGATGCCAGACAATATTACCGTAAGAAAGGGATGATTTCCGATGAAGAATGGAAAGTTTATGAGAAGGATCTAGGATCGCCCAATTATCCCTATGCTTAATAGCGGCACTCATGATTTGAGGGTATGCAGGAGGATTTCCATGAAATTGGGGGCAAAAAAATTACTCGAACTTTACATGACAATGCTGAGGATCCGTCATTTTGAGGATAGGATCGTTTATCTTTATGCTAAAGGTGAAGTACCGGGCCTGGCCCATCTTTATGTCGGTGAAGAGGCGGTGGCAGCAGGCGTTTGTGCTACATTGCGAGAGGATGATTACATCACCAGTACCCATCGCGGCCATGGGCATGTCCTGGCCAAGGGCGCCGATCCAAAATATATGATGGCAGAACTATTCGGCAGGAAGACCGGTTGCTGCAAGGGCAAAGGCGGTTCGATGCACATTGCCGACATGGAAAAGGGTGTCCTGGGAGCCAACGGCATTGCTGGTGGTGGCCTGCCTATCGCCGTCGGTGCCGGTTGGTCGGCAAAGTGGCGCGGAACTGACCAGGTAACGGCATGTTTCTTTGGAGATGGCTCCTCCAATAACGGCACGTTTCACGAAAGCCTCAATCTGGCCTCACTTCACAAACTGCCGGTAATCTTTGTGTGTGAAAACAACCTCTACGGTATCTCTGTCTGCCAGATCAAACACCAACCCATTACTGATGTGGCTGTTCGTGCAGACAGCTATAATATGCCTGGCGTGGTGCTGGACGGCAACGATGTTGTCGCTGTTTACTCTGCGACTGCAGAGGCGGTAAAGCAGGCAAGAGCCGGCGGCGGGCCGACACTGATCGAATGTAAAACGTACCGCTGGCGGGGCCATCATGAGGGCGACCCCAACCTGGGGGAACGCTATCGCAGCAAAGATGAAATTAAAACATGGAAGGCGAAGTGTCCCATCGATCAATTGGCTAAAAAAATGATAAGAGATAAAGCTACCACCAAAAAGAAACTGGCAACAATTGAGAAGGACGTTATTGCGGAAATTGATGCGGCCGTCACTTACGCTAAAACCAGTGAATTCCCTGACATTAAAGATATGTATGATGATGTATACAGCCAGTAAGGATGGATCCAGATGCGAGAGATAACATATTCTCAGGCGCTAAACGAAGCGTTACGTGATTGTATGCAGGAAGATGAGAGGGTCGTTTTGCTTGGCGAGGATATCGGCTGCTATGGCGGTATTTTTCAGGTAACCAAATCTCTTCAGGATGAGTTTGGTTCGGACCGTGTAGTCGATACACCCATTTCGGAGGCCGGATTTGTAGGCGCTGGGGTTGGAGCTGCTCTGACCGGTATGCGGCCGGTGGTTGAAATCATGTTTATCGATTTTACCACCGTGTGTATGGATATGATAGTCAATCAGATGGCCAAGATGCATTACATGTTCGGCGGCAAGGGACGAGTTCCGATGGTATTACGTACGAATCTCGGTGCCGGACGGGGAGCCGCTGCTCAGCACTCCCAGAGCTTTCATTCCATATTCATGCATATACCGGGGTTGTATGTGGCCGTACCATCAACGCCATACGACGCTAAAGGGTTACTGATTGAATCCATTCATAATGATAACCCAGTGGTTTTTATTGAGCACAAGCGACTATACAATACCGTGGGCCCGGTTCCAGAGGAGAGCTATCGTATCCCCCTGGGCAAGGCCGACATCAAACGAGAGGGCAAGGACATTACAATTGTGGCCACACACGCTATGATACCGGAGGCGCTTGCCGCCGCAGAACATATAGCGGCAAAAGGAGTCGAGATTGAGGTCGTTGACCCAAGAACTTTAACCCCGCTGGATACGGGCACTATCCTCAACTCGGTCAAAAAAACCGGGCGCTTGCTGGTAGTCGACGAAGACAATAAGATCGGCGGGGTGGCAGCGGAAATTTCCGCCGTTGTGGCCGAAGAGGCTATTTATTACCTCAAAGCACCCATCATTCGAAACTGTTCTCCGGACACACCGGTTCCTTTCTCACCACCGTTAGAGAAGGCTTACATGTTCGGCAAGGAGAGAATATTGGAATCAATCAACCGCTTAATGGCATTTGCCTGAGAGAGGGGGCACAGCGTGGCCACAGAAGTTGTCATCCCGATTCTAGGCATAACGGTTGAGACCGGTGTTATTGTTGAATGGCTGAAAAACGAAGGTGATCCGGTTGAAAAGGGAGAAAGCCTCTTTGTCGTTGAAATGGATAAGGTGACCACCGAAGTGGAATCACCGGCCACGGGCATTTTGGCACGAATTCTTTTACCTGTGGGACAGAAAGTTTCCGTATTAACAGTTGCGGCTGTTATAACCGAACCGGGTGAAAAACTTCCTACCGAGTATGAAAGCGTATCCGATGAGGTAGCTACAGTCGAGCAGACTGGGGAGGAACTCGATGGGCGGGCCGAGTCAGCAGCGGATCTTGCTGTATGGAGGGCATCGGCGTTTACCTCGCCGGATGAGCTGGTTCGAATCATCCCAGTGGCCAGAAGGCTTGCAATGGAAAAAGGGCTCGATATTGCGAACATAACAGCAACAGGTCCTGACGGTGTGATCCTTTTGCGTGACGTTGAAACGGCCTTGGCAGAAACGGCTTCCAAAGCCTCTACGCTGGCCAAACGATATGCCGAAAACAAAGGAGTATCACTTAAAGGGCTTGACGGATCCGGCATACGGGGCCGAATCATGCGTCATGACGTACAAAAGACCCTGAAAGATAAAAAAACACCCGCATTGGGCAAGATCATTCCGATGGACAGCATGCGACTGGCAATTGCACGCCGGATGTCCGAAAGTGCATTTACGGCACCGCATATTTATTTTTTTAGCGATATTAATTTAGACCCGCTGCTTAATTTCAGAAATGGGATCCTAGAAGAATTCAAACAGCAGTTTGGCCTACGGCCGTCCATAAATGATTTTCTAATTAAAGCAGTAGCACTGAATATCGCCGATTTTCCGATCATGAATGCCACCATTAGAGGCGAGGAAATCCATATACAACCGAATATCAACATCAGCTTGGCAGTAGCGTTGCCGGACGGCCTCATTGCCCCTTCGATCGTCAATGCTGATAAAGTCGGGTTAGCAGAGATTGTCCTTCAGCGTCTGGACCTGGTAAAACGGGCCAGGGTCGGCAATTTAACGCTGGACGAGCTTGAGAGGGGAACGTTTACAATATCCAGCCTTGCCCAGTATGAAATTACGCATTTCACGGCGATACTGAATCCTCCCCAAAGTGGCATTTTAACGGTGGGTAAGACCAAAGATGAGCTTTATCTGGAAGAAGGTCAAGTGAAGGTGCGCAAAATAATCTCGTTAGGTCTTTCGGTAGACCATCGGATCATTGACGGTGTGATTGCTGCTGACTTTCTACAAAACCTGAAACGGAAAATGGAGAAACCGGCTTTCACGTTTTTACATTCTAAATGAATCGGGAATAAATGATGTATGATCTGGCGGTTATAGGGGGAGGCCCCGGCGGATATACAGCAGCCATCCGGGGTGCTCAGCACGGACTGAAGGTTTTATTGATTGAAAAAGAATCTCTGGGGGGCACCTGTCTTAACCGAGGCTGCATTCCAACCAAAAGTTTTGTATATGACACGAAACTGCTACATGCAGCCAAAAGCTCATCAGTCCTAACAGGCACTTCAACCCTGTCCATCGATTTAAGTAAAATGGTTGCCCGCAAGAGAAAAATAGTGGAAGGGATGGTGAACGGTCTGAACACAATCATGCAGAGCCACCGTATCGATGTGATTCAGGGCAGTGGAGAATTGGATGCCCCGGGAGGTGTAAGTGTCCATCTGACAGACGACTCTTTTCGGGATTATCAGGTCGCGAATATTATCCTGGCCATGGGATCCCGACCGGCGCATGTCGCTTCCCTTGAGGTGGATGGTCATTTTATACAAACCACGGATGAAGCACTGGATTCAGAGAGTATTCCCGGAAGACTGATTATCATCGGCGGCGGTGTTATCGGGATAGAAATGGCGGCCATCTATTTGAACTTAGGTTGCAAGGTGACCCTTGTAGAATTACTGTCTGATATCCTGGTGACTGAGGACCGGGAAATCCGGAGGGCTATGCGAATACTTCTTGAGCAGCGCGGAGCAAAAATCCACTTCAAATCCAAAGCAAAGGACGTTGTGGTTTCCGGCAATGCAGTAAAGCTTTTTATCGAAAACGAATCTGGCAAAATCAATGCCCTCAGTGCCGATCGAATCCTCGTCGCGGTGGGTCGAAGGCCGGTTCTGGAAGGTATTGATCCCGGGCGTCTGGACCTCAAAACGGAGGGCCCATTTGTTAAGGCCAATTCACGGATGGAAACCAGCCTGCCGGGTGTGTATGCGATTGGTGATTTAGTGGGAGGAATGATGCTGGCCCACAAGGCATCAGCCGAAGCTGAGATTGCAGTAGGTAACATTCTGGGAGCTGACAAAAATTTCAGACCGGAGCATGTACCCCGGTGTATCTGGGGTCTGGCCGACATTGGAGCTGTCGGATTGACCGAGGAAGAAGCAATGAATTCGAGGTGTGAGATCAAAATCGGCAGGTTCCCTTTTTCTAATAATGGATCTGCTCTGGCCATGGGAGACGCAGAAGGATTTACCAAAGTTATTGGAGATGCCAATACCGGTGAAATCCTGGGAGTCCACATTCTGGGGGAACATGCCACTGACCTGATTGGAGAAGCGGTGATCGCCATGACAATGGAGTCCGCTGTAGAGGATTTGGCGGAGGCGATAAGGCCTCACCCGACTCTGAGCGAAACAGTAATGGAGGCCGCAATGGACTGGAACAATCTGGCCATACATTCACTCAAAAAACAATAACTACTTTAAAACATAAAATAAGGAACCTCTAATTATGGAAAAAGTTACCGAAGGCGTTTTTGCTGAAACCAAATTGAGAGGCTGTAACCCGGGCTATGTCGTTACCTCTGATGGGGTTGTGGTCATCGATACCCCCCAACTTCCCACATATGCCAATAAAATGCGCAAGGAAGCGGAGAAACACGGCCCGATTCTATATCTCATCAATACCGAACATCATGTGGATCATATTTTCGGCAACTATTTTTTCCGCGGCGCCGGCACGGTGATTTCCCATATTGAAGTGTATAACGAATTTATGACAGTGTCTCCGGAGATCAATCCCTACGAATACGCTAAAGAAGCGCTGGCCACCGATGATCCCGAAGGCGAAGCGCTCTTTCCGGATGAGAAAACATATTTCGCCAATATGAACAAACCGACGATCACCTTTGAGGGGAATATGACACTGCGTTTGGGTGATACAACATTCGAAATGATCAGTACACCAGGGCACACGCCGGGACAGATTGCTGTTTATGTACCGGAGAAGAAGGTCGTGTTCACCGGCGATACTATTTTTAACGGAGTGCAGACCTGGCACTATGCTTCCGACATCGAACAATGGATCGACTCTCTTAAAATGCTGAAAACCCTGGATGTGGAATTCATAGTTCCCGGACACGGACCTATCTGTGGCAAAGGAGAAATTGACGTGCAAATAGCCTTCCTTTACGAATGGCTTGCAGCCGTCTCCGTTTGTGTTTCAAAGGGCATGAGCAAAGAAGAATGCGTTCAAAGCATCCCTTTCTGCGATCGATTCCCGGTTGATATCGGCCAGGAATACATGCTCGACCATGTTATTGAAAATAATGTATCGGCACTTTACGACAAAATTGCACAATCTAAATAAACACAAAGCCTAAAGGGGATCTGATATGGTCTCGACGGACACGTATCGAAATCTTTTTAATCTGGAAGGAAAAGTTGCGATTGTAGCCGGTGGTGCGGGTGGAATCGGCAGCGCTATCTGTGAAGGACTGGCCGCTTTTGGAGCAACCGTGGTCGTTTGCGGAAGAACTGGTGCTAAAGTCGAAAAACTAGCGGCAGATATTAACACTGCCGGCGGACAAGCCTGGGGGGTTGAACTGGATATTCTCGATATTGAACACGTCAGGCAGTTTGTGCCGGAAGTGGTTTCACGTTACGGAAGCGCTGATGTGGTGATAAATTGTGTAGGTATGCAGATCGAAGCACCTGCAGAGGAATATAAGGAGGAAGACTGGGATCGGGTTTTTAGTGTAAACCTTAAGTCTGCTTTTTTTCTCTCCCAGGCGGTGGCGAGGGAGCAAATTCCCCGCGGGGGTGGAAAACATATCCACATCAGCTCCGTTCGCAGTCTGCTTGGAATCCATCGTGGGTTTATCGGGTATTGCACCAGCAAAGGCGGAATGAACCTGATGATCAAACAGCTAGCAACGGAGTGGGCCAAGCACAAAATTACCGTTAACGGAATTGCCCCTACGTTTATCCGGACCGATTTGGTCAAACAGTATCTCGAAGACCCGAATTTCTACAATCCCCTGGTTGCCAGAATTCCAATGGGTCGCGTGGGTGAGCCGATTGATTTGGCAGGTTTGGCCGTTTATCTGTCCGCACCGGCCGCTGATTTTATTACCGGTCAGATTATATTTGCCGACGGTGGTGTTACGGCATGTCAATAGCAGCAGAGTGGCTCTATCAGAAGCCTAATGGAAAACACTAATAATCGATGATTCCATGGTGACGCTTCAAACAGACAATTTATCAAAAGACTTCATGGGTTTAAAGGCTCTTCAGAATGTCAGCCTACAAATCAAGGCAGGCGAAATATTTGGTTTGATTGGGCCTAATGGTTCGGGAAAAACGACATTCTTCAATCTCATCACCGGATTCCATAAACCTAGCGCTGGTACGATAACCTATCAGGGCGAACCCATTACCAACCTGAATTCCCATGAAATTGCCCGAAAAGGAATCGTTAGAACCTTCCAGATAGTCAGTCTATTTCCGACTTTAACCAGCCTGGAAAATGTGATTACCGGGATGCATTTAATGACCAAGAGCAATTTTTTGGGCTCATTTATTTTTTCAAAAACATTTCAAGCGCAGAAACGTTCAATGGAAGCCAAGGCGCTGGAACTACTGCGCTTTATGGGTATTGATGATCAAAAGGATGTCGTGGCCGATGCACTCCCTTTGGGTGACCAGCGTAAGCTGGAAATTGCGATTGCTCTGGCTTGCAGCCCGAGAGTGTTGTTGTTGGATGAACCGGCATCCGGCATGAGTCCCAGCGAATGTAATAATTTAATGGCGATAATTCGTAAAATACAGGATAGAGGCACCACCACAGTGATCGTTGAGCATAATATGCGTTTTGTCATGGGATTGTGTAACAGAATAGCTGTTCTCAGTTATGGTGAACAAATAGCCGAAGGAACGCCGCAAGAGATAAAAAGCAACGAAAAAGTCGTGTCCTGTTATTTAGGCGAATGTTAGCTAAAACTTAAAAGGGATAAATAAGCAAATTGCTTAAAGTGACCAACTTAAATGTTTTTTATGGCAATGCGCCGGCCCTGCATGACATATCGATCGACGTCAAGCAGGGCGAAATTGTAACGCTTATCGGTGCCAATGGGGCGGGCAAGTCGACCTTGATGATGGCCCTTTCAGGTATAAATAAAGCGAAATCCGGCTCAATCGAATTTTGCGGCGCAGAAATGCAAGGTTTAAAGCCTAATATTATCACCAAAATGGGCTTGGTGCAGGTATCCCAATCACGCAATATTTTTATGGATATGAAAGTTATTGAAAATCTTGAACTGGGGGCTTATTGCCAACCCAAGGGTCGGCCCCTTGAGGAGAAGTACGAAGAAGTGTTTAATTATTTTAACATCCTGCGCCAACGCAAGCATCAGCGGGCAGGATTCCTCAGCGGCGGTGAGCAACAGATGCTGGCGGTTGCACGCGCGCTGATGTCGGAACCGAAATTACTCCTTTTGGACGAACCTTCCGAAGGTCTAGCGCCACTGATAGTAAAGCAAATCGAAGAAATAATTAAAAAGCTTAGGGATGAAATAGGATTAACGACTCTGATCGCGGAACAAAATGCAGTATTGGCATTAAGCGTGGCATATAGAGGCTATGTTTTGGAGACCGGTCAGGTCGTGGCCAGTGGAACTACAACCGAGCTTGAAAACAGTGATCTGGTCAAGAAAGCCTATCTAGGGATTTGATAACGGTTCTGAGTACATTGCAACACCCTAATATTACACAGAGAGGAGGTGATAAGGATTCGATATTGACTTTGAGTGTATTTAACCATTAACCCCAACATAAGAGGAGACATCATGGCAAGAATAAAAAGAATAAAATTTATCGTTTGGATTATGGCAGCCGCAATGATTTTATGCTTTATTCCTCTATCCACCATGGCCGCGGAAAAGCCGATTACAATCGGCCTGTTAACCTGGATGGAAGGCAGTAATCTTATTGAAGGCAGACAATACACCCGGGCGTTTAAAACCGCCATCAAAGAGATTAACGATAATGGCGGTATCCTCGGCCGCAAGGTCAAAGGCATTGTCGGCAACAACGGTGTATCAGCGGACGCAGCCAAAACGTCTTTATTAAAAATGGTTTTAAAAAATAAAATTAACGCTTTTGTAGGACCCCATTGGTCTTTTATGCAGCCGGTTGGACTGGAAATTGCTAAAAAGTATAACTTGCCCTTTGCAAGCTTGCAGGGCGGCCACTGGTTACCTTTGCAAAAATTTCCTGCTTATGCCGTGTTCTGTGGTAATGGTTGGGGCAACGGTACGGCCGGCGCGAAATGGATTGTGCAAAAAGGCTATAAAAAAGTAGCGATGGTTAATAGTCAACTTGATTACACCCATTTTGTGGAAGATAACATGCAGGCGTATTGGAAAGATAATCCCAATGCTCCTGAATATTTGGGTTCGGTCTGGTTTGATTGGGGAACGACCGATATTACCAAAGAGATCACCCAGACGGTTGCCAAGAAGCCGGATCTGATTTGGGTAGAAGATTGGTCGGATCCTTTAGTTGTCAATACGCTCAAAGTGTTGGAGAATCTTGGCTACAAAGGCGATGTCATTTTTACTCCTGTAGTGAAACCTTCGACGATACAGAATCTGCCTAAAGAACTCACCGAAAATCGTGGCGTCTATGTCGCCAAGGAATGGGGCTATGATCCGAATGTGCCGGCCAACAAGGCCTTTTATGACCTTTTTATGGAAGAGTGGGGCGAAGCGCCATCTTATCCTGAAATGGTTATCTACTCCAGTACCACTTTCTTACTCAAAGCGATGGAAGCAGCCGGTGTTGTACCCGACGGTTCCAAAGCAGCCTTGGATAAAGTGGCTAAGGCCATGCATAGCATTAAGTGGATTACACCCAATGGGGTTCCAGCCAATCTGAGTCCGGGGGGCATGAATTTGACGAGTAAAATGGCCTATGTCAAGGTCGAGGGTGGACAGTTTGTCCTGGATCAGTATGTACCCATGAGTCCGGAAGAGTGGCTGCCGCAGAAGTAGATCTTATTAATTCTTTTACTATTAATCTTAAGTTATTCAATAGGATTAGGATTAACATAAATAAGGCCGTAGTCATTCAATAGACTGCGGCCTTACCCCTATAGATAAGGCGTTTTTCAATGGAGATGACATCCGTTTTTGCCCAACAAATTTGGAATGGGCTCGTGTCTGGTTCGGCTTATGCCCTGTTTGCCGTGGGTTTAACTTTGATCTTCGGCATCCTCCGCATAATTCATATGGCCCACGGCGAATCCTATATGCTGGGCGCAATGGTATTCTGGACACTCATCGAGGTTTATAAGTTAAATTTTGTTTTCAGCTTACTCCTTAGTGTGGCGGCGGTCGGAGTTGTTGGTTTCGCCATTAATTATATCGGCGTTAAACCGCTGATAAAAGAAGGCCTTTTGCCGAGCATGTTGTCGACTTTGGCGATCAGTTACCTGATCGTTTATAGCACCATCGCTTTTTCAGACGTTGATACACGTGTTGTTTCCACCATATTTGAGGGAAAGTTCTTGGTTTTCGGCGCGATATTGACCAAACAGCAAATCGTATTAATAGCCATCGGTTTGGCGACCATGACGGCCGTAAGCTTTTTTTTGGCAAAAACAACAATCGGTAAAGCCATGCGAGCCACGGCCCAGGATCAAACCGGGGCTTATTTAGTGGGACTTGATGTTCAATGGATCTTCGGCTTTACCATGATTTTATCTTCCGTGCTGGCGGCGATCGGCGGTGTTATTGTTGGCTCGATTTGGACCGCTTATCCGAGTATGGGTTGGGATATGATTTTAAAGGGCTATGCGGTGGTAATCGTCAGCGGTATGGGTAGCTTGCCGGCCTGTATTGCAACGGCCTTTCTGTTGGGCACAACGGAAGCTTTATTCAGCCAGTATGTATCCATGCAACTCACCAATGGCTATACGTATGGCGTGCTGCTCATTGTATGTCTGTTGCGACCGCAGGGATTATTCGCCAGGCACTAAATAACGGAAAAAAATCGAGATACTCATATATGCTGAAATATAAAACAACCTTCTACCTTATAGGCCTTGCCGTCATCGGCAGTTTTTTCCCGGTGCTAATTACAAACGCATATTTTGTGCATCTTTTGACGATGACGATTATTTTTGCGATTTTAGCTTTAAGTCTTGATATTATCATCGGCCAAATGGGACAGTTTTCCTTCGGCCATCAGGCTTTTTTTGGCATAGGGGCCTATACGACGGCGATCCTGACAACCAGATTTAATGTACCACTCTGGGTTGCTATCTTTGCCGGTATTGCTTTGCCCTGTATTCTCGGTCTGATCGTCGGTCTCATGTCCTTAAGACGCGCCCGCGGCTTCTTTTTAGGCATTATTACGCTTGCCGTCGTCAAGCTGGTTACCTTGACAACTTACAGCTGGCAGAGTCTCACCAACGGAAGAGGCGGGATCGCTAACGTTCCACCGATTCGTTTTTCTTTTTTTGACTGGGTTTTGATTGAACTGGATAACGAATATAAGTTTTACTACTTTGCTTTAGTCGCATTAATATTGGTCATCTACCTGATTCAAGCGGGGATTCGCTCGCGACTCGGAAGGGCGATCTGCGCCATTCGTGAAAACGAAGATTTGGCTAAATCGATCGGCATTAACACCTACTTGGTGTACGTTGTTGCCTTTACTTTTGCTTGCGCTTTGGCGGGATTTGCCGGTGTTCTTTATGCCCATTATATGAAGCTGGCTCCACCGAACCTGTTTAACCATGAGATAACCCTTTGGTTATTAATCATCGTGGTTGTGGGGGGTAGTCGCAGTTTTACCGGGATCATATTCGGTGCGGTTATCTATATCTTTCTGCCGGAATGGTTCGATTTTGCGGATGAATATCGCATGATTCTGATCTCTATTCTTTTACTGGTTTGTATCCTGTTCCTACGTCAAGGAATAGTACCGACGATATTGCGCTATATGAAAAACTGGTTGGAGTGGCGTCAAGCATTCCGGACCAACCGAAAAAAAGCTATCCGGACATAATGTGAATCAAGCTTAAGGGGGGAAAGATGACAACCCGAATTCTTCCAAGTTTTACACTCATTCTTCCAACTTCGATAGAAGAGACAATCAAACTTGTCGCCGAATATCGCGGCAAGGCTAAGATTCTGGCCGGTGGAACCGACGTTTTGGTCTTAATGAAAAATGGCATGATTGCGCCTAAAGCATTGATAAAGATCGGTAAAGTAAAAGAATTACATTTTATCAAATGTAGTTTGAAAAAGGGATTGAGGCTGGGACCGTTGGCAACGATACGCGATATTGAGAGGTCCGCTAAAATCGGTGATATGTATCCCCTGATGGTTGAGGCTGCGAGAGCTTTCGGAAATATTCAGATCCAGAACATGGCGACGGTGGGAGGCAATATCTGCAACGCGTCACCTGCCGGAGATATGATTATACCGTTGTTGGCAATGAATGCCGAAATTGAATTAATGGCTTCCGGCAGAAAAAAGACGCTAAAACTCATGGAGTTTTTTTCCGGTCCCGGAAAAAGTGTCCTGAAACCTAACGAAATTCTTGTTGGGATTAAGGCGCGACCATTATCCCAAAGATATGGATCTTGTTTTATTAAAATCAGCAGAACGGCGGAGGATTTATCAAAGATTTCCGTTGCAACCGTGCTAACGGTGAGAAACACAAAGTTCAGGGATGTGAGGTTGTCTTTAGGATCGGTGGCACCTACCCCCATTAAAGCCGTCAACACTGAAAATTATCTGGAAGGCCGAGAGGTTTCTGAAAAAGTGATCGATGAGGCGGTAGCAATTGCTTGCAATGAAATAAAGCCGATATCTGATAATCGTTCTACCGCAAAATACCGCAAAGAAGTTGCCGGCGTCGTCATCAAACGTGCAATCAAAAAAGCTCTGGATAGGAGGAGCATTCAATGAGTTCGAAAGCAATCGTTATGCAAAGTGATGAAAAGAAAGAAGTCCATTTAGTTGTAAACGGTGATTCCTATGAATTGTTGGTATCTTCGCATGAGACCCTTCTGGAGACTATAAGAGATCGTTTAGGCTTGACAGGAACAAAACATGCATGCGGTACCGGCGAATGCTGTGCCTGCACTGTCCTCATAGACGGCAAACCGATGCTGGCATGTTTGAGCCTTGCTGCTGATCTCGAGGGAAGTGAAATTACGACAGTTGAAGGATTGGCAGAAGGAGACCAATTGCATCCGATCCAGGAAAGTTTCGTAGAGAAAGGTGCGATCCAATGCGGCTACTGTACGCCAGGATTTCTGATGGCCGTCAAAGCGTTACTGGATGAGAATCCGAATCCTTCTGAATCGGATATTAGATGGTATTTACGTGGCAACCTTTGTAGGTGCACAGGATATGTAAAAATAGTCGAAGCTTCACTTGAGGCCGCAAAAAGAATGAAAGGAGTGGATAATAAATGAAAAAAAGACAGCATGCCAAGTCAAATTTGCCTGGAAGTTTTCAGGTGATTGGAAAGCGGGTGCCCCGTGTTGATGCTTGGAAGAAAGTAACCGGTCAAGAACAATATACGGAAGATATAAAACTCCCCAATTCATTGTGGGGAAAAATCCTGAGAAGCCCGTATGCGCATGCAATCTTAAAAAAAATAGATACAAGTAAAGCGGAAAAGATCTCGGGCGTAAAGGCCGTGATTACGTTTAAAGACATACCTCCTTACAAGCTTGGCTATTCTATCCATGCGGACAAGTATGCGTTATGCAAAGATAAGGTGCGCTACATTGGTGACGAAATTGCTGCTGTAGCTGCTGTCGATGAGGCCACAGCTGAAAAGGCTGCAAACCAAATCCTGGTGGATTATGAAATTTTACAACCAGTCATAGATCCATTACAAGCGATGAAACCTAAGGCGGCCCGCCTTCATGAGGAACGGAGCTCAAACATTTCTGTTGAGAGCCATTATGAATATGGAAATACCGCAAAAGGCTTCAAGGATGCTGATCATATTTTCGAGGATACATTCGAGACACAAAGACAATGTCATGTTTGTATGGAGACACATGGATGCGTTGCCAGTTGGAACACGGATGATAGCTTGTCGGTTTGGACATCTACTCAAATTCCACATTTGATGAAGCGGTTCCTTGCCAAGGCTTTCAAACTGCCTTTTAACAAGGTTCGTATAAATAAAGTCGGTGTCGGCGGAGCATTCGGAGCCAGAACCGACCTCTTCCCATATGATATTATCGCTTCGTGTCTATCCAAAAAGACAGGTAGAGCTGTAAAGCTCATCCTTTCAAGGGAAGAAGAGTTCTTTGCTACAGTAACACGGCATCCGTCTGTAGTTACAATAAAGACAGGTGTCAAAGGCAACAAAATCACCACGAGACAAGTCAAGGCAATCCTTAACGCAGGCGCCTATGCAACACAAAGTGGAAATGTCCTGGGATCCTTGGGATGGAAAGGAGCAAATTATTATCGAACCGAAAATTATAAGTTTGACGGTTATGCGGCCCTCACAAATACTGCCATATGCTCTGCATACAGAGGATACGGCGGGCCACAAATAGGCTTTGCTCTGGAATCCCAAATTGACATGATAGCTGAAAAACTGCATCTTGACCCGGTTGCATTCAGGTTGAATAATGCCAACAGAAAAGGGGATATCACAATCTCTGGATGTGAGTTCAGATCATGTGGCCTTACCGAATGCATACAAAAGACCACTGAATCTATAGGATGGGACAAAAAAAAGAAGCGTAATAAGGGAAGAGGTATGGCCATCGGGTTTGGGGAGACCAGCTGGAGAGGTGCCTACTATGATGACTCAGATGTTTCTACGGCAATCGTTAAAATGAATATGGATGGAACGGCGCATGTCATCGTGGGGGGAGCCGAAATAGGAGTTGGCTACGATACAGCTATGGCGCAAATTGCAGCGGAGACGTTGGGGATACCGTTCGAGCATGTTTCCGTTCATTCTGGCGATACGGATTTGGCTGCATATGATTACGGGTTATATGGTACCCGGGGTACCCTTACCTCTGGAGCTGCTGTGAAGCTGGCCGCGGAGGAGGTTAATCGGCAACTGCTCCAAGCTGGCTCGGAACTATTGGGTGTCTCCGAAAAAGGCTTATCGGTTGTGAGTCAGAAGATCTGTGTGAAGAAAAATCTGAAGAAAGCGGTGTCCCTGTCGGAGATTGCTGACTATATTTATTCAGGGAAGGGACTTGCTCTTATTGGTAAGGGCATTTATGCCCCTGAAACAAATTTGCCTGACGAAACGGCATATATACAACCCCCAGGGCCTGCCCCCGCCTACCTTTTTGGAGCTGTGGCGCTGGAAGTTGAGGTTGATCAGCAAACCGGTCAGTTTAAAATTGGTAAAATCGCCGCAGCGGTTGACTGCGGAAAAGCTGTGAACCCATCTGCTGCAGAGGGGCAAATAGAAGGGGATCTATATCACGGATTAGGCATGGCAACGGTGGAGCCCGGACTCACATACGATGAATCCGGGACCCCACACTACAAGCACATGGCGGACTATAAAATATTGACTTCAGCCGATATGCCTCCCATCGACTCAATTCTCGTTGAATCGAATGATCCTGTTGGCCCCTTCGGTATCAAAGGGATCAGTCAAGTCACGACCTCTACTGTAGGTGCAGCACTCGCCAATGCGCTATACGATGCAACAGGGATTAGGATTAAGGAGCTTCCCATAACTCCTGAAAAAATTATGGAAGCCTTAAAGAAAAAAACCGCAATGCAGCAAAGGAATCATCGGTCTTAGAGAACAAGCATGGATGAACTCAGACTCGAGAATGCTACGAAAGAATATGCCGGTTTGATTGCTGTTTCGGGGATAAACTTGTCCGTTCGAAAAGGAGAATATCTTTTTATCCTAGGACCTAGCGGAAGTGGCAAGAGTGTCCTTTTGAGGCTTATTGCAGGGCTCGAAATCCCAACCAGTGGTTCCATTTACATTCGCGACATTCGGGCTAATGACATTCCACCTCATAATCGCAATATCCCCGTCGTTTTCCAGGATTTTGCCCTTTTTCCTCATCTCACTGTGAGAGAGAACATTGAGTATGGTTTACGAATCAGAAGCATCAGTAAAGAAGATAGAAGAATCAAATCTACGGCTCTCCTTGAACTGCTTAATATCCGTGACATGGCCTCTAAAAAGCCTCACCAACTTAGCATAGGACAAAAGCAGAGAGTCGGACTTGGAAGAGCACTGGCACTGGAGCCCTCCGTTCTTCTGTTGGATGAACCCCTGGGAGCTTTGGATGCCAATCTACACATTAAAATGCAGTTTGAATTGAAGCAAATCCAAAAAAACCTGAGAGTCACGTTTCTTCAAGTGACTCATAATCAGAGTGACGCGTTGGCGGTGGCAGATAGAATTGCGGTCATGAACCAGGGACACATTGAACAGATTGGATCTCCCGCTGAAATTTTTTCAGCCCCGAGCTCACGATTTGTGGCGGAACTTCTTGGAAATAACAATTTTTTTATCGGTAAAGTGACAGGAAAAGAAGATGAAATTTTCAAGGTGGAAACTAACCAAGGGCGCTTTATTGTCCCTGCAGGAGAGAAATCACCTCACATGGGCACCGATGTCGCTTTTGTGGTACGGCATGACAGACTTCTAATTAACCCAAAAGGTTCGGGCCTCAACAAGTTAAAGGCTCAATTTAAAGGTCGGACGGTTCGGGGAAGCCTTGTAAATTACGAGTTTATTTGTGAGGATCAAACTTTTAGAATTGAAACTCATCTTAGTGCCGGGTTGTTGGGCTTTCAGTCGGGAGAGCCGGCATTATTAGGATGGAAGTTTTTCCATGGACATCTGCTACCCGGAAAGATCTAATGTTTAGGGAGAATCGTGAAAAGTTTCGATATTATTTTAGAAGCGGTAACTAAGCGTTTTGGCAAGGAAACTGCGGTGAATCAACTTTCCGTGAAGATACCCAGGGGCGAGTACCTTTGCATGCTGGGTCCCAGTGGGTGCGGAAAGACCACTACTCTGCGAATGATTGCCGGTTTGCTACAGCCTGATGAGGGCAATATTTACCTGGACACTCAGCGGGTGAATGATGTCCCGCCCAATGAAAGAAATACTGCTACAGTTTTCCAGAGCTTTGCTCTGTTCCCGCATCTGAATGTATGGCAAAACACGGAGTTTGGCCTAAAGATGAGACATATCTCGAAGTCTGAAAGAAATGTTAAGGTTTCAGCTATGCTCGCACAGATGGGATTGGCAAAAATGGCTTTAAAAATGCCTGAAGAATTAAGTATGGGTGAACGTCAACGGGTAGCCTTAGCCAAGAGTCTCATCATTGAACCCCGGGTTCTCCTTCTGGATGAACCGTTAAGCAGCATTGATGTTAGCCTTAAAAATAAAATCCTTATTGATTTGAGAGAGATTCACGATCGATTGGGTTTAACCTTTATACATGTAACCCACGATCCTGAAGAGGCCATGGCCAATGCAGACAGAATCATGCTGATGCGCAAGGGAACTATCCAACAATTAGACAGTCCATGGGAAATCTTTAACAGGCCCAAAAACAAATTTGTTGCAGGATTTTTTCAAAATAGCAACATCATCGAGGGGGTAGCCGAGAGATCCGAGGGAGAAAGCGTCCTTGTTGTGAATGATCTTGGACGATTCAAGGTGTCTGGATGCGGGCAGATCCCTCCCTTAGGCAAGAAGGTATGCATTGCCATACGGCATGATAAGGTAAGATTAGCATCGGGAAAAGAGTCACGAAACCGGATTGACGGAAAATTGATCGGAAAGGAAATCGTTGGAGCTGTAATCACTTATATTGTTAGTATCAACGACCACAGGACGTTCAAGTTTCAGTCCCATATGAGTCTTAATACCCCGGCCTTCGATCTCAATGAGAAAATTTCTTTGACTTGGGATCCCTTAGATGCCATCTTGCTGACCTAGAAAGGGTATGGATTTAGTAACCAATTAAACGCGGAAAAGTAAATTTTTTACATTTTCCACAGAAAAGGAGGTTATCAATGGAAATTATTAAGAAGTTAGTGAATGATTTTGAAAGGGGTCAAATCACCCGTAGAGAGTTTGTCCAAAAGGGTCTCAGGATGGGCCTTAAGGTCACAGTACTGGGCTTCTTGATGTCTCATTTTGATCCTACCAGAAATTTAGAAATGATAGAAGTTGAGGCTGCCAAGAGAAAACTACGAATCATCAGTGCCGGGATTGCTATCCAGGAGCCCCATTTAAAAAAATTCAAAGAGGTAACTGGTATTGATGTGGAAGGAACCCCGGCAACTCTCTTTGGTATGATGAGCAAGTTTATCACCGGAGGATACAAAACTTACGACATCATTGATGAAAATATGAGCTATATGCCCGTGTTATGGGAGACGGGCCTTTTGAAACCCATCCCTGTCGACGCTATTCCAAATGCAAAATACCTCTTTGATCTTTGGAAAGACCCCAATGCACCTGGAAGCTGGAAAGGGTGGCCTCTTTCACAAGTTTACACTGATTCGTCTCAAAAATATTTCAAGTGTGTACCGCGCTTCATGAATTTTGAGGCATTTGGTTTCAATACAGATAAGGTCCCTCCGGAAACAAATTCATATGGCGCTATCTTAGATCCAAAATATGCTGGCAAGGTCGCTATTTGGAACGATCAAGTTTGGACACTTAGCTGGGTGGCCACCTATTTGAATAGCAAGGGCATCATTAGCGTTGATGACGTCAGTGAACTGGACCACAAATCAGTCGACAAAGCGATTGAGCTTTTAATTGAAAAGAAAAAGGCCGGACAGTTTCGCGCCTTTTGGGACGATTTCGGTCAAATGGTCAATCTCATGGCCAGCCAGGAGGTATGGATAGCTGATTGCTGGAACCCCATCATAGAGGCTGTTAAGAAGTCGGGTGTAAAGGCAAAATATGTCAATCCAATCGAAGGAAATAGGCCATGGTTCCATAGTGTGGCCATGTCAAAGGATTGCAAAAATCCTGATTTGGTTTATGAATATGCGAACTGGTCTCTTGAAGGATGGTTTGCAGCCCAGGTTGCAGGTATTGGTTGGTATGGAGCTACCACAAAAGTGACAGACTATCTTTCGAAAAAGGATTATGAGTTCTGGTATGAGGGTAAGGGCCGCGATACAGGGTCATTCCTTGATAGATCAAAGAATATCGCTTGCTGGCCGCATTGGCCAAAAGAAGCTGATTACTACCTTTCAAAATGGATGAATTTTCTGGCTGCCTGAAGTTTGGGTTGGAGTACATATTTGCAAGTAGCCGCGGTTTTTCATCGCGGCTACATCCATAACATAATCTTTAAGACTATTAAAGATACTTTGATTTTTGAAAACGGAAAACTCGGTTCATGAATGGTTGAACCTCTATATTATTAAAACTATACACAGCGTCATAATAAATTGTGTATTCGCTATTTGAACCGTTGATTTTAAAATTACCGCATAGGTTTAAAGACGCGGAACGCTGTGTATGTGGGCGCAATGATTTATGTCGATCTGTATACTTACACAAAAGGAGTAGTTTTTAGTGAAATTTAAGACTTCTTACTTGGCTCTGCCCGGTGCAATATTTATGGGCCTCAGTTTAGGCCTAGTCATTATTTACACGCTTTTAGTCAGTTTTTGGTCCATGAAAGGGTTCATCATGGTGCCCAATTGGACTTTAGGAAACTATGTGAGAATTTTTTCAAACTGGTATTTCATCTCAACCATTTTGTTTACGGTTAGAGAGGCTTTTATGATTCTCGCACTTGTTTTGATCATCTCATACCCCGTGGCCTATTTTCTCGCCAGAGTGATCCAAAGCGAAAGATTGAAACTGATTCTTTTAGTGCTATGCATCATTCCATTCTGGACAAGCTACATCACCAGGATGGCCACGTGGATGCCGATGTTAGGCAGAGAAGGCTTGCTGAACAACATCCTTTTGGCTATTGGAGTTATAGATCAGCCAGCCAGCATTCTGCTTTTCTCAGAACCTGCTATGATCTTCGTTATGGTTTTTTTATATTCGGTGTTCTGTGTGGGTCCTATCTATTTCAGTATGGCTCGAATAGACGAAGAGGTGATTGAATCAGCCTACGACCTAGGTGCCGGAAGGCTACAGACCTTTTTTCACGTGATCATCCCATTGTCGCTTCCGGGAGTGGCAACCGGCGCATTTTTTGTTATCGTCATGGTTATGGGAGAATATGCGACACCGGCTATCATAGGGGGAAATAAATTTCCAATGCTGGGAAATAACATAATGGCCCAAAGCTTAATCATGCAATGGACTCCGGCATCGGCTTATTCGATAATTCTTATGGGATTAACGTTAGTCTTTGTTGTTTTATTGTTCCGGTTTATCAACATCCGGAAACTATTGCGGTAAGGGAAGCTGTGTCTAATGAAACCAAAAATTAGCGATATTTTTATTGGATCTTGGGCGTGCATATTTATCATTATTCTTTATACTCCGTTCTTTATTATGCTAATTCTTTCCTTTCAGAGCCCGGAGGGAACCCCGACATTTCCCATGAAAGGAATAAGTCTATTTTGGTATAAAAAACTTTTTGGAATTTCTTTAAGTCTCAAAGAGATTGCGCAAGCCGCTGATGAAGGAACGGCACTCGGGAATTACTGGGGTCCCATGCTTAGAAGTATCGGTCTGGGAATAATGACCATGTGTTTTTCGACTGTTATGGGGGCCCTGTCCGCTCTGGCTTTTCGGAAACCTTTCAAAGCTTCGGGTTTTATCTTTTATCTTTTCCTGTTGGGAATTATTACTCCTGGGGTTTCCGTTGGTCTAGGACTGGCCATGTTTTTTCAGAAAATGGGAATTGATCACAACTGGTATTCAACGGGATTGATCGGCCATCTTATCTGGACGACACCCTTTACTTTTTTAATCATGCTCATGACATTCAGCCGCTTTGATACAACCGTAGAGGAGGCGGCAAGCGTATTGGGCGCGAGTCCATGGACCACCTTCCGCACAGTGACTTTCCCGATCATTCTTCCTGGAATTGCGGTATCCGCCCTTTTTGGTTTCACACTCTCATTTGATGAATTCATTAGAACCATTTTTCTGGGAGGTTCCGAAAATACATTACCACTCCTGCTGTTGGCGTCGCTCACTGTCCGAGTGACGCCCAGGCTGTATGCATTAGGGACGGTGACAACCATTTTCTCTATTATTATCGTAATAAGCTCTCTGGTTTTTCTGACTCGCAGGCAGAAGGAGATATGAGTGAATTTGCAAAGAACGGACTTTACTTTCGCAAGCGGATGATAAGATCCTTTAAAGTCGGTTCCCTAATCGTTTTAATCATGCTAAAGGCTGGGGACACCAGCCAATTCGTACCGACTTTACGATAGGCCGGATACCACTGTGTGACTTTTAGGCACCAAAGCGTAGTTCGGGCAAACCGCGGACACCAAGTCCTGTAACTGCGAAAAGGCTGCCGGCAAGGAACTGGGGCTTTTCCTCCTTGATGAACAACTCGTGAACAGCCGGGTGCTTGACGCGTGCCATGGAAGTGACGTATAGTATATCCAGATCATCCCCGCCAAACATGACACTAGTAATATTCTTAACGGGCATGCCAATACGGCGATCCACGGAACCGTCCGGCGCGTAGCGAACTAGTTCGCCGCCAATAACCTGAGCATTCCACAGGAAACCTTCTTCGTCCACGGTAGACCCATCCGCTACACCTGCGTCTTCATCTGTAGTTGCGAAAATACGCTTGTTAGAAAGGTTGCCAGTATCAATATCATAATCGTAAGCCCAGAACTCCTGTTGGAATGTATCCGCCAAATAGAATGTCCTGTTGTCTGGACTCCAGCATGGTCCGTTGGTGCAAATGATCTCTTCCTCAACCTTCGTCACGCTCAGATCGGGGTCTAGTCGCCACAAGCCACAGATCTTGAACTCTTCTTGGTCGTCCATTCCCCCTGCAAAGAAGCGGCCTCTCCGGTCACACTTGCCGTCATTAAGTCGAGTACGTGGCTGTTCGGTATCTATTTCTTCTATAAGTTCCGTTTGGCTCGTTTTAAAATCAAAGAAATAGAAGCCATCGCTTAAAGCCAGGACTGCGCCGCCGCTCTTACGTAGGGCAAGGGCACCAATATCTTTTTTGAGACACCGGTTTTCGACCTCTCCCGTTTTCGGATTCAACCGCCAGATTGCTGGTTTGCCTACACGGGGTCCAGTGCCGTCGACCCAATAAAGTTGGCCTTCTTCCACGTCCCACACTGGCCCCTCACCAAGATGATTTTTACACTCCAAGATGCATTCGATTTTAACCGACATAAATTCCTCCTGACAAGAGTTTGGTTTAATGAGTGGAAATCATAGTTAAGAAATGAGATTCGGTCAATGTTTTTACCGAAACGGAAGTGTGGTTGGATCAATAGAATTGGCCATGGCCTAAGTTACCACCCAAATATCTCGTTTCTGTCTTGAAATATTCCCATATATAAATCCGACTTTGAAAATATCCTCGATGTAGGCATCTGCAATGCAACACAATTTCCCCAGCTGAATCAAGAATTCTTCTGTGCCATCTTGACAATACAACCGGTCCGGCATTTGAACATAAGCTGCCGGCGCTCACAGTATGATCGCTGCTTGATAAGCGACCCTACTGCATATTGTGATGCATCTGTTATTGTACACAACATTGAATCTTCCCTTACTTCTTTCTCAAAAAAAAGGAAACTCTATATATTCGATTTATGTCTCAAGCGTACTGAGATTTTAAGCATTTTAATAGTGTGTTGAAGTAACAATCTCCCTTGACAATTAAATCCGCCTTCGATATTCGGATGATCATCGTCTCGGGTAACCGTCCGCCTCCCTACTTTATTACAAGTGAAACATATATAAAATGTCCCATTTTCGTTTAATCCATTGGAGGTAATCATGAATCGAAAAGTAATTATCAATTGCGCCATTACCGGGGCTATACATGTTCCCTCTCTTTCTCCTTATCTGCCTATTACACCGGGGCAAATCGCCGATGAGGCTGTATCCGCTGCCATCGCTGGGGCCGCCACCGTGCATCTGCATGCCCGAGATCCGGAAACCGGTCGTCCAGACATGGATCCGAAATTATTCAATGTATTCTGCCGACAAATCCACGAGCAAAGTGATACCGTCATTTGTATCACCACCGGCGGCGCACCGACCATGACTCCCGAAGAGCGTATGGTTGCCGTACGCGCGCTTAAACCAGAGTTAGCTTCAATTAACATGGGCTCGATTAATTTCGGTCTTTTCCCGATGATGGCCCGGATACGGGATTATAAATTCGACTGGGAGCGGCCTTATCTGGAAGCTTCCAAGGACTTGGTATTCAAAAACACCTTCTACGATCAAGAGCGTATATTTAAAATAATGGATGAAAGCGGCACCAAACCGGAGCTTGAGTGCTATGACGTCGGACATTTGTACAATACCGCTCACTGGGCTGATCAAGGGGTGATCAAGCCACCCTTCTGGATTCAGTTGATCCTCGGCATCCATGGAGCGATTCAGCCTTCGGTGGAAAACCTGGTTTTTATGAAAAGCACTGCCGATAAACTCTTCGGAGATGACTACATGTTTTCGGTACTGGCCGCTGGCCGTCATGAGATCAACTTGGGAACGGTCGGGGTCGTTATGGGCGGCTCCGTTCGGGTGGGTTTGGAAGACAACCTTTATCTGAGCAAGGGCGAGCTGGCCAAAAGCAACGCCGACCTGGTTGCCAAAATACGGCGCATTATAGAGGAACTAAGCTGCGAAATTGCCAGCCCCGATGAAACCCGACAGATGCTGGGGCTCAAGGGTAAAGCGCAAACCGGTTTTTAGTTCGGCAATTTCCGTTGGGAAGGGATCGTTCATTATGAACTCAGTTGAGACCATCATTGCAGGGGCCCTAGCGGTCGGACAAAAGGCCTTGAATGAATAAAACAGTAAAAAGATTTTAACCGAATCCGGCATTCCGACGACAAAAGAAATGCTGATCGAAGATTTGGACGAGGCCGAAGCAGCGGCGGACCAAATCGGCTATCCAATAGTTATAAAAGTCTGTGCTGCCGAAGCAGCCCACAAAACCGAGCAGGGACTCATTGATTTGGGAATCAATGATAAGTCTGAACTCAAACAAGCTTATAAACGACTGTCTCCAAAACCCCGGGATTTAGGCGGCGAAATTCTGGTCCAGGCAATGGTTATGGATTCTCGTGAACTGGTAATCGGCAAAACGCGGGACTTCCACATAGGTCCTTGCGTGATGTTCGGGGTTGGCGGTATCTTCACAGAAGTTCTGGCAGATGTGTCATTGCGGATGACGCCGTTAACTGACCGGGATGTGCAAGAAATGACCGGCGAAATCAAAAGCCGTAAATTGTTAGAAAGTGTTCGTGGCCTTAAAGCCATTGATATGGAAATGCTATGCCGTTGTCTGAAGGCTTTATACCGAGGAATGGCAACTACAATGTGTATCGAACTATGAATTTCCAATACCTCTATAGACACTATATATAGTAGTTAAATATGCTGTTGATAATTTCCAGTTATCGCAGCACTATGTCTTCCATGAGAAGGCATGTCAAAGAGTCCGATTTACGGACCACCTTTTTTGACTAACCCAGACCGTCACGCTTCCATTCCCACTCTTATATGAGGTCTGCCAATGCCTCGGTACATGATAAGATCTGTAGGCAGGAGCTGCAATCTATCGAGCTAATCGTACCCGTTTGGATGAACAAAGGTAACGTTTAAAACCTAAAACCAACGACAGGAATGTGTCTATTAGTGCAGCGGTCATAAACTGTGCAAAGGGTGAAGAATTTCAGTAGCAAGTTGCATTCCTGTGAAGGCTCGAAATAAAATTATAAATAACAGGAGGAAAAATGATGAATTTCAAAATTGAGCATAAGGTCAGAGACCCTCAGACGAGCAGATTAAGGGAGGTAAAAAAAAGATTTAGATATAAATAACAACGTAAACGTACGACAAGCTTTCAAAATAATCTATCACCCACAAAAAATTCACTGCACTCAAAAGCCCAACAATTTGGAGAATTGGCTCCCCACCCGACACGAACCACGTAAAATCAGCAAAAATTAAAAATAATAACTCAATAAAAACAGTAAGTTATAATATTTAGTAATGAATATGGCGTCCCCAAGGGGGTGCCATTCAACCTGTTTTGACCGATAATTGGTTATGGTTCCAGAAAATGCCTTGACAAAACAAGACGACCGGTCTATTATTATTAGAACTTGGCAAATAAATTCTATGGATTAAAAAGAAATGAGGTGGAATATGGGTCTTGAAGATCATCCAACAGTTAAAAAATATCGAGAAAAAAAGGCGGCGGGTTCTGATCTGCCAGTGATGGAGAAACTTGATTCGGACTGGCTCAAAAGATTGGTGTTAAATGCCGGGGCGGATGATATCGGCCTGATCGGGATCGATCACCCCGGGATTGCGGATCAACGGCAGGATATCCTGGAAGTTTTCCCCAGGACAAAGAGCCTCATCAGTATAATGTGCCGGTTGAACCGGGATAACATTCGCTCTGTTTCACGTGCAATTTCGGATCTTGAGTTTTTGCAGACCTTTGAAAAGGCCAATTCAGTTGCACGAGCGGTTGGGGCGTCTCTCAATGAAAAGGGGATACGCGCCATGAACTCTTCTTCCGGATTTCCAATGGACATGGCGAAATGGCCGGGTAAAATGTGGCCCATGTCCCATAAACCGGTAGCTGTTGCAGCCGGGTTGGGCGTTATGGGGCTCAATCGACTTTTGCTTCATCCCCTGTTTGGCAGTTTTAATGTTTTGGGTACGATCCTTTTTGACAGGGAGGTATCCGCATATGACAGCCCTCTTGAATTCACCCCGTGTGTCGATTGTAAGCTCTGTGCTTCCGTATGCCCGGTCGGGGCAATCGGCGCTGACGGTTCATTCAATTTTACCACGTGCATGACCCACAATTACCGGGACAGAATGGGTGGATTTCAGGACTGGATTGAGCGTGTGGTATCGAGCACGGACGTGAAATCCTATCGAAAAAAGGTTCACGATTCGGAGACAGTCTCCATGTGGCAGTCCCTCTTTTGCGGAATTTGCAATAAATCCTCCTATTGCATGGCCGTTTGCCCGGCCGGCGAGTCTGTCATCGGTCCTTTTCTCGATGATCGTAAAGGGTTTGTAGAAGAGGTGGTTAAACCGTTGCAGAACAAGACGGAATCGATCTATGTGGTGCCGGGATCCGATGGCGAGGCCCATGTGGTCCGGCGGTTTCCGCACAAAACGGTCAAACGAATCGGCAATGGTTTACGACCCAATTCGGCAATCGGTTTTTTGCAGAGCCTTCCTATTGTTTTCCAGCCCCATCAATCCGAAGGGATTGACTCAACCTACCATTTTTCCTTTACAGGTGAAGAGGATTGCAGCGGCACCGTGGTCATCCGCAACATGACCATCGAGGTTAAAGAAGGTCTCGTGGGAACCCCCGATCTCCACGTCAAGGCGGACAGCCGGACATGGATAGATTTTCTGGCGAAGGAAAAGAACCTCCTTTTAGCGCTGCTCGGGAGAAAAATTCGTTTGAAAGGAGATCCACGCCGGATGAAGGCATTTGCCCGTTGCTTTCCATCGTAAACCGTTTCCCCTCCATGATTAGCTGATAAACACGATGGGTTAAGCGTATCGGTTATGGTTTCCCTTGACCCTTTGTCTCACAACCGCTATCTATCTACAGCGTTCTTAAACGAATCAAATTGTTTGAAAGGAGTTTATCAGATGACAAAAAGTGATGATCTAGATGGCAAAGTGGCAGTGGTGACTGGTGGCGGAAAAGGTATCGGTAAGGCGATTGCTAAAGGCCTGGCGGAAAACGGTGTCAAAGTGGTTGTCAGCTCCAGAACAAAAACAGAGCTTGACCAGGTCGCTGGGGAGATCAAGGAAAATGGTGGGGAGGCCACGCCGGTGGTAACCGACTTGACGGACAGTGATCAGATCAACGGGCTCGTAGACGCGGCGATCGAGGCCTATGGCCGGATTGATATCTTGGTAAATAACGCGGCAAGGAGTTTTCTAAGACCGCTTATGGATCTGAGAGAAGATGGTTGGGACAAAATTTTCAATACCAACTGCAAAGCCGTCTTCCTGCTCAGCAGGGCTGTGGCTAAAATCATGGGCAAACAGGGCGGAGGCCGGATAGTCAACATTACCACAATCGGGGCGGTTCGCGGAGGTGTCGGGATGGGGGTTTATCATGCCAGCAAAGCGGCGCTTTCGATGCTGACAAAGTGTATGGCCGTTGAATGGGCACCCCTTCAGATAAACGTAAACGCCGTTGGTCCGGGATTGACCAAAACTGCCTTCAGCCAGCCGATCTGGGACAATCCGGATATGGAACGGATGATTACCGCCAGAATCCCCAAGGGTCGACTGGCAGAGCCGGAGGAAATCGTCGGTGCGGTACTTTTCCTCTGCTCAAAACAATCGAATTTCATTACAGGTGAATCTATTTATGTGGATGGAGGCAGCCTGGCCAACAGCTAACCGTCAGGTCAGGAGGGGGCTAT
>Ga0255053_10000173_pt1 | contig 33860 bp, 30 predicted proteins | sample JV7_2_22_MG_FD_188635 | JGI IMG/M metagenome (GOLD analysis project Ga0255053, IMG submission 188635) | Seawater microbial communities from Jervis Inlet, British Columbia, Canada - JV7_2_22 | ecosystem: Environmental > Aquatic > Marine > Inlet | place: Canada: British Columbia | collected... | reverse complement strand
CTGGCACGTGCCGGGGAAGAGGCAGATGTCATCGTCTGGGATGGCGGCAACAACGACACGCCCTTTTACAAACCGGACCTGTGGATCACGATCGTCGATCCGCATCGCCCGGGCGATGAGCTCGAGTATTTCCCGGGTACCGAGAATGTCGCACGTGCCGACATCGTGCTGATCAACAAGATCGGTTCGGCGAAGAAGGAGGATATCGAGACAGTTGCCGCGAACGTCTCGAAGGTCAATCCCGCTGCACAGGTACTGTTGCGGGACTCGACGCTGGACGTTCCGGATCCGGCCTTGATCAAGGGCAAGCGCGTACTGGCGATCGAGGATGGCCCGACGACGACACATGGCGGTGTGCCTTTCGGTGCCGCGTCACTCGCCGCGACGATGAATGGTGCCGCGGAGCTCGTTGATCCCCGGCCATGGGCCGTCGGCGAGATCGCGGACACGTTCAAGCGCTATCCGCAGGTCGGGCCGCTGTTACCGGCGATGGGCTACGGTGCTGCACAGGTCAGTGATCTGCAGGCGACAGTGAACGCGGTCGATTGCGACCTCGTCCTCGTTGCGACACCAATTGACCTGACGCGTCTGATCAGTATCGATCAGCCGCACATGCGAATTGGCTATCACCTGTCGGCCGAAGACGGTGCGCTCACCAGGGCGGTGTCAGAGCTGGTCTCCGCCAGCAGCTGAGCCTTCACACTTCGAGTTGAGCTCTATCGCTGAGCCTTTGGATCATACTCGGCGTCGAGCTCGCACCGGTCCAGGAAGGCATCAAATAAATCGCTGTCGCCAGGCGGCACGTCGATGCTCACAGGATCCTTACCCTTGACGGTGACCGTTATCGTTTCGTCGTCAAGTGCTGCCTGAAAGACGGCAAAGGTAGTTGCAGTTTCGTGCGCCATGTACAGTCGGCCATTCGACATTGATACCCACTCTTCAGTGACGTCTTCGGCATCTCCGATCCTGTAAGTCAGGGTCCAGTCGCGTGGCTTTCGCACACCCTCACGCAATGATTTCCGTAAGTCGGTTGGCCGGACACCCAACATCGTAAAAAGTCTTCCTTTCTCGCAACGAAACGCGATACCTGGCTTGTCCGGATCGACGGTGTGCAACAAGAGCGTCTCAACTTCCTTCGTCGCAGGAGTGTTATAAGCAGATGTGGCGTTGCGGGCTTTGAGAGTCAGGTTCAGATTGCTCATCTCCCATGGGCCATCAGGCATGACCTCGTCTGCCACTGCAGACGTCAGCAACATTGCTCCAAAAACAAGCAGTAACGGGCGAAATTCTTTCGACATGATGGAAACGATTCCTTTTTAGACAGACATTTGGTCCTGATCGGCCAATGGTCCGGCCTGACTGCCGCAGCAGTATAACCCGGAGTCAGGATCCCGGCTGCTTGTGATTGTTTCTGCTAATCTTGGGGTCATAACAAGCACAATAGCTGACCGGAGGAATTCCATGGACATCGCATGGATACAAGTCTTCGTACTGACCCTGAGCGAGTGCGTCGCGCCCGCTGGTAAAACAGTCTGCCAGGAGCAGGAGTTCGAGCTCCAGTTCCTGAGCCAGTCCGATTGTGAGTTTGCTTTGCAGCAACTGGTTGCCCTGAAGCAGGAATCTGACAAGGTCATCATCGACGCCGATAAGGCGAGTTGCACGGTGTCTGCGCGGCAGAGCAGGGTATTCGCAAGCGCCAGTGGCGTCGGCGAGGCTGTCGGAGACGACAAGAACTGGCGTGCGCCGAGGACCGAAGAGTCGCAGCCCGGCGTCGAGAAAGCCGCCCACCAGGAGCGGCTTGCAAGTTTGCCGGCTTGCGGCGAGGCAGCCGGTGTTGCGCCCTGCAAGATCGGCGACATCATCATCGAGGAAGCTACAACGGATTCGGTCGACGTTTGGCGGCGCGACGAATAGGCCCGCGTGAAGCGGGCCTGTTTTTCAGCCACGCTTGAAATCCTTCATCTGCATTTTTGTCTGATGGCCTGCAAACGTATTACCGGTCTGATTCTGCCCTTTCATGTAAGTTCGTTGCCAGCCTTTTTTCGCCGCGTCCGAACCTTCGACCTGGAGGTCCTCGTTGAACTTCATACGGTCTTCCCGCCAGTCGACGTATTGCTGGTACAGCTTCGGGTTCTCATTAAGGCTCTTGATCGTCGGCTCGAACTTGCCGGCGTAATGCCTGGGGTAGGGCAGGATGCTGCAAATGGGTTCGCCTTCCTCGAACGTGACCTTCTGGCGCTTGCGGGTGAATTGCCAGTTCATCGTAAACGAGAACGGCGCCCAGTCCGTTTCGATCAGCCCCTCGAGAGCGACGATGTTGTCTTTCGGTAAATTCGCCGGCCCTTTCACGTACAGGTTGTGAGACTGCGTCGTGCGAAACAGGTAGCCGGGCGTGAATGTGAGCACACCGTGGCCGAAGTGCGAGCCGATCAGCGGCGACGACTCGTCGCGAAACCGGAACTTGATGGCATCGAGGCCACTCCTGCCGTTCCAGCTTGCGGTGAACGCGACTGGGTTGAGAATCTCCCAGCCGACCTGGTTCGCGATTGCGAGTGGCAAGCACCGGTAGGCGAAGCGCTCGGGCAATTCCTCGATCCAGTCGCGCGCCCGCTGTGCCGGCCGCAGCGACATGGGTTCTTCGATTACCTGGTATGCGGTGATCTGGAGTTTTTCTTTCAAGTCCGTTCTCCGTACCTTATTCGACGCCGCCAATGCACCTGCGAATTTAGTCAAAAGCCGCGACCCGTCTGCGTTTGGCGACATCAGGAGTGTGACGGGTGTCGCGTTTTGCCTGTGACAAAACGATACCATCGGAAGGCGTTTCAAGCGTGGTTTGATGCGACGAAATCTGGTGGTGGACTGTATGAGGAACTCTGTAATTCTGCGAACGGTGCTGGCGCTACTTGTCGCCGTGGGCCTGCTTGCGGGCTGCGACGTCGAGACGTTCGACGATGCCGTCGCTCGCGTTCCGAATGCGCCACCCCCACCGCCACCGCCGCCACCCCCACCGCCACCGCCGCCGCCGCCGCCGGCAGGCTTCGGACCCAATTTTTCGGAGATCCAGGCGAATGTATTCACGCCGGACTGCAGCGGATGTCATTCAGGGGGTGCCCCGGCGGGTGGCCTGAATCTCGATGACGCGAACAGTTACGCGATGCTGGTCGATATTCCGAGCGGCCAGGATGGCAACTTCAACCGCGTCGAACCCGGCCAGCCCGACAACAGTTACCTGATTCACAAGCTGGAGGGCACAGGTCTGCAACAGCAGATGCCTCCAGGCGCACCGTTGCCACAAACCGAGATCGACGTGATTCGGCAGTGGATTTTCGACGGTGCGATCGACGACCGCGTCGTCGTCCTGGCACCGATTAACGTAACGTCGATTTCGCCAGCGCCGAACGCAGCCCTGACGGCGCCACCGGCAAATATCGTTGCCGGCTTCAGTCGCGATCTCAATCAGACGACGCTTGATGCCACCACTTTCCTGCTCACCGCAAGCGGTGGCGACGGGACCTTCGTGGATAACAATGAAGTAGCGATCAATGGCGTGGTATCCGTAGGTGGAAACCCGGCCAGCGCGATGATGGACCTCGGCGCCGTGCAATTGAATGACGATACCTACCGCATTAGTTTGCTCGGCAATGCGACGAATTCGATCCTGGATCTGGATGGCAACATGCTCGATGGTGAGTACTTCGGTGCTTTCCCGTCAGGTAACGGCATCGCCGGCGGAGACTTCAACGTACAGTTCACGCTGACGACGCCGGTCGTAATCGGACCGACGCTCCCGCAGATACAGGCCATCGTGTTCACGCCCAAGTGCGCAGTTTGTCACACCGGTATTGGCGCGGTTTTGCCTGGCGTGATGAATCTCACCAGCGAGGCGGCGAGCCGTGCTGCGCTGGTCGACGTACCGAGTATCCAGAGCGCACTGGATCGAGTCGAGCCCGGCCAGCCCAACAACAGCTACCTCGTGCACAAGATCGACGGTACCGCGGTGTCGCAAATGCCGCCGCCCAACGGTCAGCTGCCGCAGGTGGAAATCGACGCGATCATTCAGTGGATCACGGACGGCGCCCCTTAGGTAGACCCCTTAGGTAGACAATCAATCGTCGAGGTGAATGTTCACCCGGCGATTGCGCTTGCCTTTCTTTTCCACCTTGCCGATTCGTACCTGGCCGACTTCGGCCGTTGAGTTCAGGTGCGTCCCGCCGCAAGGCTGCAGATCGACACCTTCGATCTCCAGCAAACGAACCTTGCCTTTGCCGCGGGGCGGCTGCACGGACATCGTGCGCACGAGTTCGGGGTTGGTGTCGAGTTCTGCGTCGCTGATCCAGCGAAAACTGACCGGATGATCGGCCTCGACCAGTACGCGCAATGCCGCGCCAACAGCTTCCTTGTCGATCGTCTCTTCCATGTCGAAATCCAGCCGGCTTTTCTGCGCGGATATATTGCCGCCCGTCACGCCGTACTGGAGGATCGATCCCAGCAGGTGCATCGCCGTGTGCATTCGCATGTGCCGATAGCGCCGGTCCCAGTCAAGGGTCAGGTGAACTGTGTCGTTGACATCGGGCCGCGCGTCGCCTTCCTCGAGCAAGTGTACGATCCCGCCGTCCGGCCCGTAACGGGTGTCGACAATTGTGGAGGAGTCCGAGGCCCAGCTCAGCGTTCCCGTGTCACCCGGCTGCCCGCCGCCTAACGGGTAGAATACGGTGCGATCTACCGCGACAGTATTGTCTGCAACCGCTACAACCATGGCGTCACACTCCCTGAGATACGAATCGCTTCGAAACAGCTCTTCAGTCATTTTATCCAGCTTCCGGCTTCTGTTCAGGCTACTGAATATATCGTATAAAGCGGCATCGTTATGAAAGTCCTCAATGCAGCCACTGTGCGCCGGCTTCTGTCGATGCAGCAGTGCATCGAGATCATGGATTCGGCCATGCGCGCCGTCTCGTCCGGCTCCGTTTCGATTCCGCCACGGACGTTTGTGCCGCTGACAGAACCGGACGCCCACCTCCTCCTGATGCCGGGTTCCGCGCCAGAATTGCCGGCGTATGGCGCGAAAGTCATCAGCCTGCACCCCGACAACAAAGCCCGGCAGCTGCCGGTGATCCAAGGGTTCGTCGCCCTGTTTGACAGCGAGACCGGCGCACCGGTCGCGATCATCGATGGTGCTTCGGTCACGGCCATCAGGACCGCAGCCGCGTCGGGCCTGGCGACACGCGCGCTGGCACGCGAAACCGCGTCGAGCCATGGTGTCCTCGGCGCCGGTGTGCAGGCAGCGACTCATATCGAGGCAATCGCGTGCGTGCGTGACATCGGCGAAGTCCGCGTGTGGGGCCGCGATACGAGAAAAACCCGGAGCTTTGCCGACGACCAGTCGCGTCGCTTCGGACTCGACGTCACTGCCGTGGATTCCGCGGCGGAGGCGGTCGGTTGCGACATCGTCAGCGCGGTAACAGGCGCCACGGATCCCGTTCTCGAGGGCGCCCGGCTGTCGCCCGGCGCGCACGTAAACCTGGTCGGTGGACACAGACCGACGGCGCGGGAAGCAGACTCCGACGCGATTGCACGCTCGTCAGTCTACGTCGACTTGCTGGCATCGGCGCGTGCCGAGGCGGGAGACATCCTGATCCCGGTCGAAGAGGGCCGCATCGACTGGCGCGATGTTGTCGGCGAAATAGGGCAGGTGTTGGCGGGAGAAGTTGCCGGCCGCGTCGACGACGCGCAGATCACCTTGTACAAATCTCTCGGTATCGTCGCGCAGGACCTGTTCGTGGCGAATTACCTGTTTGAGGCAGCGACGGCCGCAGACGCAGGGGTGACCGTCAAACTGACCTGATCACGATTCGGGTGTCGCGAAGTCCTCGCCGGTGAACATGCGAGGTAAGTCCGGATCTGCCCGCTGCTCAACCAATTCGCGGACCATCTCTGCCAGTTCAGCTCGCGTGGTACGGAGATCATCGACTTCGCCGCCGAGGCGGGCCAGCCTGAGTAGCGACTGCATCGATGTGAACAGCCCGGCTTCCGCTTCCATCAGTCTAACGGAGGCGAAGAAGCTGAACGGTAATGCAACTAGCGCAAACAGCGCCCACCACAGCCCGAAGTTGAAGCCCACGATCATGGCGACGACGGCATACAGTAGCGGCAACAACAACATCGTCGAAAACACTTTAAGTGTTGCAATGTCATCCATTTCATAACTGAAACGTTCACCGACCAATGCGACCAGCCAGCCAACCGGCAGGTGCAGTAACGCACCCGGTATCGCAAACGGCAGCACCAGCAGCATCAAGAGGCTGCGAAAGAACACACGGCGAAACGCGAGGCTCAAAGTTAAGGGCTGGCGCAGTTGATAGTCTTTGAGGCCGAGCATGTCGAGCCTTGCCTGGTAATTTTCGACATCGCGTCGCATCCGTTGCATGTCCGGATCATCCATTGTTTCGAGATAGCCATCGACAAAACGCCGACTGAGTTCGACATATTGACCCGGCGTAAGTACAGCAGACGAAGGCTTGTACAAACGCCGGACGGCCTGGATGAAACGCAGCGTGCCCCAATCCGGTGCGTTCAATGTTACGGACGACAACGCCTCGCCAATGCGAGCGGTCAGACTCCTGACCGCGGCCTGCTGGTCGGCCCCATATGCACGGGTCCATTGCACGTCGATCTCGATTGGTTCGCCGAACTCGATCAGCACCTGGCTGCGAAAGCGGTGACGGTGGATGTAGCTCAGGCCGCAAGGAATGATCGTCAGGTCTTCGGTACCGCGAGTGGCCGCTTCAAGGGCGATGCGCGCCGTGCCGGTCTTGAGCTTGACCAGCCTTGATTCGGCATGGCTCACGCCCTCGGGGAATATGCCCATGCAGTTGCGGGACTGAATGACCTCGTACACGCGATCGAATGCCTGTTGATTGTCAACCTCGCCCTCGTGTTCCTCGCGCCGGTAGACAGGTACCGCACCACTGGCATCAAGCAGCGGTCCGAGGCCCCGGTAACTCCAGAGCTTGGCGTTGGCGAGGAAATGCAGCGGCCAGCGCCCGCATTTGGCGGTCAGCAGCCAGCCGTCCATGAGTGCGTTGGGGTGGTTACCGGCGAAGATGACAGGCCCTTCCCTGGGCACGTTCTCGGTACCGATGACGTCAATTCGCCGAAAGAATGTTCCGGTGATGAGTTGGACCAGTGCGATGACGAAAAACTGCAGCATCTGCGCCCCAAGTTCCCCGCTACGCGCAGGTAATTGCAAACGATCGCACAGAATCTGACATAACGCCGGCGGGCAAGCAAATATGCGGCCTGTAAGGCCGTGATCAGGGCCAATTCACAAAGCCATGACGCCGCACACAGAAGTTTTCAGCCGTTTTCGGTACAAGCAGGGGAGATTGGGCGGTGCTCCGGATAAGGATTCCGGACTGCCAAAAAAATGGAGTATTACCGAGTGCAAGGGATTGGCACAACAGCGGGAGGCGCCAGGCGCCTCGCGGTTCTCGCGGGCGCGTGGATCATCTCGGGGTGTTCATTTCTCGCGACCGACCACGTCGCGCTGGAGCCCGAGATCGTGCTACCGCCGCCGGAGCCCGTGGTCGTCCAACCCGCGCCCGCTCCACAACCGACTCTACCCAAGGTCACGCCGAAGCCGTTTCCCGAGGTTGCGATCGTTCTGACCAGTCGCCAGCCCGCGTACGAAGAAGTCGCCAGGGAACTCGGTGATCGACTCGAGAATTTCACGATTTACGATCTCAGCGACCGTAGTCAGCCACCGGTCGCGGCTTTTCGCCTGATCAACGACTCCAATACGGGCGCCGTAGTGGCGATCGGCCTGCGGGCAGCCAAGTCATCGCTGTCGATGGCGCAGGTGCCCGTGGTCTTCAGCCAGGTTTTCAACTACCAGGAACACAACCTCGTCAGAGAGAATAGTCGCGGCGTCTCGGCGCTGGCACCCCTGGATGCATACCTTGCCGCCTGGAAGAAGATTGACCCGACGCTCGCGCGAGTCGGTCTGATCATCGGTGACGGCCATGAAGAGCTGGTTTCCGAGGCTGAAATCGCTGCTGCGAAATACGGTGTCGAGCTACTCATCCAGGTGACTAACTCCGACCAGGAGACGCTGTACCACTTCAAGCGCATGATCCGGGAGATCGACGGGTTCTGGCTGTTTCCCGATAACCGCGTTCTGAGTCCGCGTGTTCTGAAAGATATGTTGACGCAGGCGAACCGGCGCCGGGTACCGGTTGCCGTCTCGCACGAGGCAATGCTGTCGATGGGTGCGGCGATCAGTGTATCGAGTGTCGCCTCGGACATTGCGGTGACAATCATCGACGTATTGCAGAAAATCAACGCTGGAAATATCGGCAACGTTCCGCCTTTGAGCGACCTCTCCGAAGTGCGGGTCGTGACCAACGACGCTCTGCTAAAACAGCACGTTTCCGCAGAGGCAACCGCCGAGGGCAGTGGGGGCGGATCACCTTGAGAGACGCCATCGCCCTTATCGCGGAACCATTCATCAAGATGTTTGAGCGCTACCGTGACACGCGCAAGAAGCGCGTGCTGGTGCACGAGATTCTGTCGATCCAGATTCTTAGCGCAATGATGGTCGGCATTTTCGCCATTGGAGCCCTGTACTGGGGCGGTCAGTGGGTGTTGCAGGACAATTACAGTCGCTGGGCATTGCAGTGGACCAACGAACTCAATGAACTGGGTTCACCCCTCTACCTGGCCGACGATAGTGAGGCGCTGCTGCGTCTGGAGAGCTTCGTCGATAAGTACCCGGAGATCGGACGAGTTGCGTACTTCCGTAAAGACGGAACGCCGTTGTTCTCACTCGACGCACATGACGATATGGAGCCACTCGAAGGTCTGTCGAGGTCAACGCTCGAGGATGCACGAGCGCTGATTGGCAGCGCGGAGCCGTATCTGCTGCAGAGCAGCGTATTGGACCCGCGACAGTTCGAGATTCTGGCGCCAGTATGGACGGAAGCGCTGGTCGACGATGGCCTGTTTGCGTTCGATCCCGCGGAGTCGACGCTGTCGAGCGATATGGAGCTCGTTGGCTTCGTCGGAATGCACCTCGACTTCACCATTTTTCACGATCGACTTCTCGCTAACATAAAGGTCGCGATCTTGTTTCTGCTGGTGCTGTTGATCGCGTTCGCCATGTACGGTCGCATGGCGTTGCGAAAGGCGCTTGCTTCGATCTCGGACCTCCAGGACCCGATCCAGGAACTCGCGAAGGGCAACCTCAACGTGAAATTCGAGCCGGCAGAGCATCGTGAGATTTCCGATATTGTCGAGGCGCTGGAGACGACCGCGTCTGCGCTCAGCGAACGCGATGCAATGCTCGTTGAGCTCGCAAATCACGACAACCTGACCGGGCTTTACAACCGCCGCCGTTTTGTTGAAGAACTTAACGTCGAACTCGCAAACATCGCCGTACACGGCCACACCAGTGCCCTGTATTTCATCGATCTCGATCAGTTCAAGTACGTGAATGACACTTGCGGTCATCCGGCGGGTGACCGTTTGATTCGGAAGGTCGCCGACGAATTGTTGCGCAGCGTGCGGCACTCGGATGTGGTGGCACGCTTTGGTGGCGACGAGTTCGTAATCCTGCTGTGCGATTCCGACAGGGAAGCCGCCCGCAGTCTGGCCGACGTCATTCTAGCGAATATGAGACGGCTCGCGCATGTTGAGGAGGACCGCGTATTCCACATTCATTGCAGCATAGGCGTCACAATGGTCGGCGATTCGAACGTCAATCCCGATGACCTGATCGCCGAGGCGGACATCGCCTGCCGTGAAGCAAAATCAGCTGGGCGCAATCGCCTGCATTTCTTCGAGCGAGACAGCCAAAGCGTGGAACGCGCTTCGGCGGATGTTGGTTGGATGAACAAACTGCGTAACGCGGTCGATGCAGACAGCTTCGAATTGCGCTTCCAGCCCATCAACCGAATCGACACGGGAGTGACGATTCATCACGAGGTGCTTTTACGTCTGCGTGGTGATGACGGCAAGCTCCTGAGCCCGGACGCATTCTTACCGGCAGCAGTCCGCTTCGGATTAATGTCGGAGATCGACCTCTGGGCGATTCGGCATGCGTCCCAGGCGTATGCGGAACACGTTGTGGACTGCCCGCAGCTCAGGTTGTCGATCAACCTGTCCGCGAACGCCTTCGAGAACGAAGATCTCGCCAGGTTCGTCGAGGCGGCTTTCATCACGAACGGCGTGCCGCCGAAGCGCATCATCTTCGAAATCACCGAAAGCCTCGCTGTGCGGCGGCCCCGGCACGTGGAGCGGCAGATCAGCCAACTGCGGGACCTGGGCTGCAAACTTGCGCTCGATGATTTCGGCACTGGCTACAGCTCTTTCAGTTACCTGCAAAAACTGCACTTCGATTACATCAAGATCGACGGTGCGTTCGTGCATGACATCACGAACAATCCGGTCGATCAGAAGATGATCAAGCTCATCTCGGAAATTGGTCGCGAAGCAAACATGCAGACGATCGCCGAGTACGTGCAAAATGCGGAATCGCTCGAATTGCTCGGCGAGCTGGGTGTCGACCTGGCGCAGGGCTATTTCGTCGGTCGGCCGACCAAGCGTCCATTGTACAAATCGACGCCGATCTCGCTCAGCCTGCAGCGCAGCAAGCGCTCGTCGCAACTCTGAATTCCAATTACGCTTTCACGGTTGGCTGCTGAACCCGGTCTGGTAGCTCGAGGCCGTGAGTGTGCGGCCCGAGTTCTCGGCGCCAAAGCGCCAGCGCAAACACGAACGCGAGCGACGCGAGGATCAGGAAGAACAACAGCATCGGCGTGTAACCGGCCGGGTTGTCGGCGCTGGCGCCATTAATGTCGTTCAGCCAGCCGGCTGTGATGTTGGCCGCCAGCATGCCGGCATTCTGAATCATGAACAGCAGGCCATAGGCTGTGCCGAGCTTGTCGCTCGTCGTAAGTTTGATAACTGCCGGCCACATGATTGCCGGAATCAGCGAGAAGCTGATGCCCAGCATGATCATCGTGAAGCTCAGCCCCCAGCCGTAGCCGAATAGCCCGAGGAAGGACAACGGTAGCAAGAGGGATCCGACCATCATCCCCAGGCTCCGGCGACCGTAGCGATCGGCCAGCCAGCCGAACAGCGGTGAGAAGAACAACGCGGCCAGGTACACGTAGCTGTTGAGAATCGCCGCGCTCTCCAGTGGCATCTCGTGTGCATGCTGGAAGTACTTGATCGAGAACGTGCTGCGAAACGGGAATATTACCGAGTAGAAAAGTACGCAAAGTCCAAGCAGGTACCAATAGGAGCGCCCGAAGCGGGCAACGGTGCGCCAATCGAACGTCTCTGCGTCCGCTTCGACGTTGCCGGGTATCGGTACCGGAACGTGCCGTTTGTCGATCCAGCGATAGACGAGTGCAAATATCAGGCTCGTGCCCGCCATGAAGGCGGCGAGCATCAACGGTGGCTGCCAGCCCTGCTCGTAGAACTGACCAGCCCACACGGGCGAGAGATCAGCGGCATAGGAACCCGCTCTCGCAACGCTGAGATTCAGGGCCATCGCGAACGCCACGCCGCCGACACCTCCGAACCAGATGGCAATCGCGACTGTGGCGGCGACCAGCATGACCTCGGCGCCGAGACCATAGACGAGGCGTCCTGCAATCATCGTCATAAAGTCTCCGCTTGATGCGGTGATGACGGCGCCCGCGAGACACATGCTTGTCGTGATAAGAATGACGGCCGGTGCGCCGAAACGATCGACGATCACGCCGCCAATCAGCACCAGGAAAATATTGGGCAAGCTGTAGATGCCGTTGAGCAACCCGATTTGCGTATCACTGAAGCCGAGCTCGCGACTCAGAATTTCTGCGACCGGACCAATGGAGTCGTAGACGTAATAATTCCCACACACCACCAGGCTGAGGAACAGGAGAATCCACCAGCGGGTGCCGGCATCGACGGAAGATTGTGACATTTGGATTTCGCTGCCTCGAGATTGTGTTCTTTGAATTGGTCGAGTGGCGCCGTTGAAAGACTAGCACACGATGGCAAAAACGAGCGTAGAGCCGAAAATTTGAGTCTATGTCGCGGTACGCCGACAAGTAACCGACGAACGGCTGCCATAAACCGACAGATGACATTAACAGTTCATTGACGTGGCTCTACTATGGTGTCGTGGGGAACGACGAACAGGAAAAAATTATGTCAATTGAGAAAACCACAGCAGATAAAGCCATGCCGCGCAATGCTCACGAGGGTCGCAGCCAGCTTGACGTTGCCGAAACGGTGCCGAACGGGCACCTTAAAACACTGTCGCTCGAATTCGAGGATGACAACTTCGGTGCTGACCCGTACAACAGCACGGGACAGTTTTGCCAGATCAAGCTGGATGACAGGGACTAGTTTATGTGAGCATAAACTATTGATTTTAAATTGAGAATTGGCACGACACTGGATATAATTACAGTATCTTTTTGCCCTACAGGGACGTGCCATGATGCCTGCTAGTTCGCTCTCCGATCACCTTCCCGACATCGACGACCTGGATCGCGCCATTGTCAATCTTGCCACGCAAATCAATGTCGCCAACTACGAACTGCTGGTGCTCATCCGCCGCTTCGACGAACGCGCCGGCTGGCTGAAGTGGGGATTTCTGAACTGTACTGACTGGCTGCACTGGCGCTGTGACCTGAGCATTGGTACTGCGCGCGAAAAAGTACGCGTCGCGCATGCACTGAAAGTCTTGCCGGCGATCGCTGAGGCTTTCCAATTCGGCAAGTTGTCCTACTCCAAGGTGCGGGCACTGGTACGTGTGGCTCGCCGTGAAACGGAGGCGGAGCTCCTGGCCTTTGCGCTCAAGACCACGGCGGCCAGGGTTGAGGAACGTTGTCGCGAGCTGCGTTGTGGTACGGCGGCATCCGATGCGGAAGCCAATCGGGCTTACGCCCGTCGTACACTCACGCTGCGACGTGATCCGGAGCGCGGAACGATGAGCATCACTGTGGAATTGCCGCTCGAGGCCGGTGAGCTCATCGACAAGGCACTTGATCGGGCTCGCAATGACGACCTGTCTCAGGGTGCAGAGTTTGCCGAGGAAAGCTGGTCAGCACGGCAGGCCGATGCACTCGTGGCGATAGCGAGATGCTATCTCGGTGGGAATGCCGGGGAGCCAACGGCAAACCCGGGGAACTACCAGGTCACCGTGCACGTCGATCAGGCGGCCCTGACGGAGGGCGGTGGCCGATCCGGACTTCCGATCGAGTCGGTTAGACGTATTTCCTGCGACAGCGACAAGGTTGTCGTCCTCGAGAACGCCGATGGCGAACTACTGAGCGTCGGTCGTAAGACCCGTATCGTGCCTGCCACGATCAAGCGGGCACTCTGGGCCCGGGACAAGGGTTGTGCATTTCCGGGTTGCTGCAATCGCCGCTTCGTGGACGCCCACCACGTCCGGCACTGGTCTGCGGGTGGCGAGACCTGTCTCGACAACCTGATGCTACTTTGCTCCCGGCATCATCGCCTGGTGCACGAGGGCGGTTTCTCTATTCAGAAGGACTACCTGGATCGCTGGATGTTCAAGCGACCCGACGGTCGAGCGGTGCCCTCATGCGGTTATTGCCCCAATGACATGATCGACGACAACGTCGAATCGATTGATCCTGTGAATTGCGTGCGCGATTCCGCGGAATCGTACCTGACCGGGCGATCAAGTTTGCTGCAAATGCCGATGCCACCCCCGGCAATGGCAATCTAACAGCTTGCCAGCGGCTGGAATTGCCGATTGTGAGGTCCGCTCTCCAACTAAAACCGGGCGCACAAATGATAGGATTTTGGGAATTGGAAAGGGCTCCTGTTGACCCAAAGGTGACGTCCGCGTCGGCAGAGTGAATTCATGGGCGCGAATGAAATAATGGTTTTCTTCTATGGGCTTTTCATGGATGAGTCGTTATTGGCTTCGAAAGGCGTTCGTCCAACGGAACTGACTATTGGCTATGTTGATGGGTATGGTCTACGCATCGGGAAACGCGCAACGCTACTTCCTGAGGCGAATAGTCGCGCATATGGCGTGTTGATGAAGATCGCGTCAGAGGACGCTGCGGCGTTGTATTCTGAACAGAGTGTTGCTGACTATGTCGCCGAACCTGTTGTCGTGACATTACCCGGGGACATCCAATTGTCGGCTGTATGCTACAACTTGCCGGCCGCAAAGTTGGTTGGGACAAACCCGGAGTACGCGGCGGCCTTGCTGGCACTGGCGATCAAACTGGGACTGCCTGACAGCTACCTGAGACACATTAGGAATGCCATCTAACCTCTTAATCCATGCGACTGCTTCTGGCCGAACTGAGACGATCACTTGGAGTTCGTGCGACTGACTGCTTGCGATGGGAGCAGACGTTCAGAAGCGTTGCATGGCGATACGGTCAATCCAACGACCGGTTCACGCCAGTTAGCAGCCGCCCATCTGCTAGAATCTGAGCCGTTGTAAATGACGGCTGGTGACCCATAGCGGTCATCCGCAATACAACACCCCTATTCGCGTTGATAATCTACGCTGAAGCAAACGAACAGTAATTAGGCTCCTTGGGGGGGACCATACATGCACATAGTTCTGGGGCTCTTGACAGCCATAGTTACGGTGTTGTTTCTGCTAGATCGATTGGGAATCAACTTGGGGGGATTGAACCCGTTCGATTGGCGTCGTAGACGCGCTTTCGCAAAAAGATACGGGGCTGACCCGATCTACGCGGTTGAAGACCCGGTACACGTGGCGGCGCTGCTGATTATTGGCGCGGCAAAACTCAATGGAGACTTAACCGCGGAGCAGAAGAAGGTTGCACAAGAACAGTTCGAATCCAACTTTTCGATGGATTCTCGTGCCGCGTCTCAGCTCTTTGGTTCTGCGGCCCACCTGTTGGCGGCACCTCAACTTATCGATACACAGTTAAATGCACTCGCTGACAAGAGCAAAAGCCATTTTTCCCAAGATCAGGCCGAATCCATGGTCCAAATGATGATTGAAGTTGCTTCGGCAGACGGAGATTTGACCGCGACGCAAAGTGAGTTCATCGACGGCATCCGATCTCAATTTGTCCCAGTGAAAAAACGCCAAGGAACGTGGGCATAGTAGCCTGAAAGAGTGATTCAACCTTAGTCCTCACTGTCCGCTCTTGGCCGATCTCTGCCTGTCGAATTTCAAGAACAAGTGCTTCCTCAGCGACTGCTCTCGGTATAACCGGTCATTCGATCAGGTCAGGCGCGACTCCGCGGAGTCGTACCTGTCCGGATCGCAAAACTCGAGATCTATGCTTCGTCGTGCAGGCCGCGACGAATCGTGTACAGGACGTTCTCGCGGTGAGCCCGCGTTTCCTCATTCGGTCCGCGATTGCCGTCCAGCATGCTCTCGATTCTGCGCAGATTGAACAGCGCCGTTGACTGCGACACGTTGTCGTAGCCGGCCTTGGTTTCGCCGCTAACCATCGCAAGCAAACGGTTGACGTAGTCGAGTTGCAGGTTCTGCCGGAACGTGTTGACGCTCGAGCGCAGGTCGGCGCCGAAAATCGCGAGTGTCAGGTCATTCATCACAGCGGCGAGATCGTAGTCATTACCATACAAGCGCGAATCCGTGATGCGCTTTTGCACGACCGGATGCATCAGGTGGTCGAGCACGCCACCTTGTACCGCGAGCATGACATCGTGGAGCTTCGGATCCTCGGTGACTTCCCAGAATTCGAAATCCCGGCGTTGTTGCCGCAGGTGGCTGTACAGATCTTCGTTCGCACGAAACGCGTCCGGTGCAAAGACATGATCGCGCAGCACGTTCATCGCGCGTTCCTGCTCGTCAAGGCTCACCGCAACGAACGGTGTTGTTGCCCCGGGCTGACCGACCATCGCACGATTGACCATGACGCCACCGATGTAACGAGACGTGACGTTGGCCGCCCACTGGAAAGCTGACGCAGCGCCAAGGTAACCGTCGTGCAATTCCTGAAACGACTCACCCTCGGTGCCGTATCGGTTGCGCATGTCGTCGAGTACGTGATCTACGAGTCCAAATCGATCGATCGCGTAGCCGATGGCGTCGTTGCTCATATCATAGATATTGACGCGCGGGTCGATTGCCTTGCCGGGCGCACGCATGTCGTCCGCATCGTTGCCGAAAGCAAGGTCGGGTTCCGTTGAACGGTTCAGAAGGGCGTTGCGTGCTGTCTCATCGTCGAGGTCGGGCGAATAGCCAAACTCGATGGCCCAGTCGTCGTAGGGACCCGGACGTACCGTGTAAAACCAGGTCTGCTCGCGCCCCGGTGGCGCAAAATTGACAGATGGATAATCCATCACGGAACCAGCCAGTCCTCGCGCTTCAACTGCTGTTAAGTCGAACGCCTCTTCGGGTGACAGCATTTGCGTCGCGCGCATATTGTGATTGAGGCCAAGCGTATGGCCGATCTCGTGCAGTATCAGGTAGTGCAGCGCATCGTGAATGATCTGTTTTTCATGTTCCGGATCTGGACCCGTCGCTGCGAGCGCCTGTCGCGCGAACAGGGTATTGACGTGCAGGCCGTGGCCTAACGAGCAATAGACGTCAGTAGTGTCTTGCGCTGGCGGCAGCCCACCATTTTGTATGGCCTCCATCAGCTTCAGCGCGCGCGTATGACGGGCAATGAAGGAGTACTCGAGCATGACGTCAGCGCCGATGATTTGCCCGGTCCGCGGATTCGTGAAACTCGGACCGTAACCGCCAAAAGGAGGCTGCGGCGAGGATGTCCAGCGCAGCACGTTGTAGCGAATGTCCCCGGCGTCCCAGTCGGCGTCGTCCGGTTGCACCTTGACCTGAACGGCATTGCTGAAGCCCGCTTTCTCAAACGACTGATTCCACGCCAGTGCGGCGTCGCGAATCGTGTCCCGTAATTCCAACGGTGTCGTATTCTCGATCCACCAAACGATCGGTTCGACCGGGTCGGAGATTTCTGCCGTGGGGTCCTTCTTGACGAGTTTCCAGCGTCTGACCAGGTCGCGGTACGGCGTGTGACTTTGAGACGTCAGGTCCGTGACTCGATCCAGGAAGTAACCGACCCGCGGGTCGTCGAAGCGCGGCGTGTACTCGCCTTCCGGCATCTTGATGAAACTATGCTGCAGTCGAATGCTGACAAAGCGGCTGTCCGTGACGTCTTCCTGCGCCCGGACCACGGGTGCCGGGTTCTCAAAAACGTACTCGACGAACACGTCGGTGTTGTCCGGGTAATTGCGCACATCGTAGACCTTGTTCTTGCCTTCGCTAAGGCTGCCGAGCGAGAAGACCGTGTTGAGGTCCTGCTCCGGATCCGGCACAGGCTTGATCGGATGCAGGCTTTCGCTCATGAATATCTCGTCAGCCTTGATCAGGATGCGGCCGCTGGTTTCGTCCTCGGCAACGATATCCTGTACCGCGAGCACGGCGTGGCTGATGTTGGCTTCCGCCGCGCGGGCCAGCGGGCTGTCGGCGTCGAAGTAGAAGCTCGTGTTTTCCTTGATCAGTTCGACGCGCTTGAAGTGGCGCCGCACCGAGACCACGGCGTTCTCCCGGAAAATGCCGCGAGCGTGACCCGCCTCTACGGCCCCGTCCGTGGTCGTAACGAAGTAGACAAACTCCTGGTCGATCTGGCCGGGCTCGATGCCCAGGTACAGTTCACCCGATTCCTTGTCACGGTAGACGTCAAAGTAGCCGTCGTAGTGGTCGCTCTTCGCAATGATGTCGGCGTAGGACGCACCATTTTCGCCGCCGGCGTCTTCTTCATTGGCGCCGCCACAGGCAGCCAGGAACAGGAAAAGAGTGAGGCAGGTGATTCTGGCCATCATGGGTACCCCCAGGGTTCTTGTTATCCGGTGAAGCGGGCGATTATAGGGTTTTAGTCGTGTTTGTGCGCGTGCGTGTGCAATCGGGCATCGTGCGTGCGAAAGTGCTCCGAGAACCAGAACGACAGGTCCTTGGACAATCGCTTCTCGTTGTAGCTACCGTCGTCCTCGACCTGGTCCATGATGTCCCTGAGGTCGTCAAGCAGGATCTCGTGGTCTTCCTTGTGCTCGGCGTACGCCATGTAGCGGGATTCGCGCATGAACTTTTCCTCGAGCGCGAAGTGCGCGGAGATCTGGGCGTAAATCTCGCCGAGTGAATTGATGATGTCGTCCCGACCGACGCCTGCACCCATGGCCTCGTGCAACGCATTGATCATTGCGACCAGTTCACGGTGCTCGTGGTCGACCTCGGCTACGCCGACACTGAACTCTTCTCTCCATTCGATAAGGCTCATCGGTAGTGAAAGCCCCCGGTCTCAGGCCTGAACGATATCGTGAAATACCGTCCCGGCTCCAGCGTTACGTCCTCGCTATAAGTGTAATCCCAACCGTCCGTGCGCGCTGAATCCCTGAGTCTCGCGGTGATGCGGTGATGGCCGGGCGCTACGTCGAAACGCTCGTAAACAGACGCCGCGCCATCGTCCCAGAGGCCCGATGGCTGTGCCTCGAGTTTTACGGTGTTGCTGCCGTCGATGTCGATTTCAATAGTCAATGGCAGCCGCGCTCGCACGCACCGCATCGGGCGTCGCATGTTAGGTGCCAGCTTCGCCATCTCCTCCGGCGTGAGTTTCACGCAGGGCTCGACGGGGTCCGTGGCGTGACTGAGCGACAACTTGATTGTCGCCATATCCCCGGATGCATACTGATATGGCGGCAATATGGACAGCCATCCGATGACGACGCCAAAAGCAGCGTAGAGTGCTATCTGCATCAGGATGCGGAGCGCACTAATCATCACCAGGCTCCTGATTCATTGCGCTTAGCGACGCACGAAATTCCTGAATGGCTTTGCGGCGCCGGCGTTCCGGGGGCAGCCAGGACAGTTGCAATCGCTCTCGCGGTACGCGCTTGCGCAAGTACGGATCGCGCTCGCCTGCGATGCGCTGCCGCATCCACTCATCGCCGAGACGGTAGTAGCAGTCGTTCTCGCCACAACCTGCGAGCATGACGCCGTCGGCCAGGTCGCGCGACAACGCGAAATCAATGAAGGACGGTGGCAGCATCGCGACACAGGGCATCGTCAGCACCTGCGTTTCGCCGTCGTCGCGCAGGGCAGTGCCGCATTTCTCGCAGGCGTACACGAGTATGCGCGGGCCGTCGCTAAACCTGCCCGAGGCTTCGAGCGACCTCTCACGCAGGTCCGCGACCGGATGGTCGGGCAGTTCGATGCCTGGCACGATGGCCGTGGCCCGCCGGAATGGTGTTGCGGTTGGGCATGCGCCGACGCAAATACCGCAACTTGTGCAGTTATTGTCACTGACGACGGCTTCGAGATCGTAGTTCGTGCCATCGCTTCGCTGTTGCATCGTGATGGCGCTGAACGGACAGTCTTCGAAACATCGCGCACAGCCATTGCAGTTGTCGAGACTGACGACGGCCGCTGCCGTCGGTTTTGCCGGCGGCAACCACGGTAGTAGCGCCAGCAACACCGTCAGGCCGACGATGATCAACCAGAGCTGTCCCCCTGGAATAGTGTCGAGCAGCGGGTATGCCGCAAGGTAATACCAGTCGAAATCGAGGGTTGCGGGCGCGATATCGAGATTTGCCGGGGCCTGGCTGACAGCCGGGAAGACGAGCGACAGCACGGTCAGCGTCACGGCAGTCCCGATGGCCAGCGATCTTGGCGGATTGACCCGGGCCCTGGCGTGCCGCTGTATGTGCACCCACATCAGGAGCAACATGAACAACGGCCCGAAGATGTGAATAAACACCATGAGGGTAAAGAAACGGTTGCCGAGCGCCGCGCTGTTCAGGAAGTTATTAGCAATTGGCTCACCGAACATCGGCAGCGTGTCGAGCCACTCGGATGTCGCAATGGCAATGTACTGAGCAAGCTGGTCCCAGACGAGCCAGTAGCCGCTGATGCCGCAGATATAAAGGAACCACAGCAGCGGCACGCCCGTGAGCCATGCGAAGAAACGCCGGCCGCGCAGGCGATCGAAGGAAAACTCCCTGACAATATGCAGTAGCACGACAACGACGAGCGCGTCCGATGCGTAGCGATGCAGGCTGCGCGTGATGCCCGCGGCATACCACTGGTCATTCGTTATGTACTCCACCGACTGATAGGCATTGGTAATGCCGGTGTCGAAGAATATGTACAGATAAATGCCGGTACCGGCAACGATCCAGAAGAAATACCAACCCAGCGCCCCGAGGCAGGCAAGTGGATTATTGGCCCTGCCGAATCCCAGGTCGAAGACATATTCGGCGCGCGCAAACAGGACGCGCAAAACGCGTTTGAGGAAATCCATCAGTGAAGTCTCACCGCGCGTTTCGCCATTCGCGCACGACAAATGTAGCTATCGCGCCGAGGCAAAGTGTACCGACCAGTATTGTCATGAAAATCGAGTAATCGAAACGATAGCGTCCGCTATTGGGATCGTAGACTGTACAGAATAGTTTGAAATTATCGACCCAGTGATCGAGCAGCCCGGCACTTCGTGGTGTGTTGAACACGAGCTCTTTCAAAGGCTCCACGAAGGCGGGGGCGGTGAAGTCCTCGCCGTAGACCTGGCGATAAATGATTCCGTCCGCATCCACGATGGTCGTCTGCGACAAGTGATCGAAGCCTACCTTGCTGGGGAAAAACTGAAACCCGACATTTTTGGAGATGGTCGCGATCGATGCTGCATCGCCACTCAGGAAATGCCAGCTTTCCACGTCGATAGCGTTTCTGGACGCGTACATGCGCATGAGATCCGGCGTATCGATTTGCCAGTCGAAGCCGATCGTTATCACGGAGAACGAATCATCGCCGAGCGCTTCGCGCGCGATCTCGGCGGTCTCCTTGATATTGCGCGTGATCAACGGGCAGACGTGGTGGCAGCTCGTATAAATCAGGCTGACGACGAGAGGCTTGCCCCTGAGATCGGTGACGCGAAATGGCTGGCCATGAATGTCACGAAATGTCACGTCGACCAGCGGTCTGCCGATGGCGGCCTGGCTGATCGCAAGCGCCTCATCGCGGTCATATTCTGCCGTCGTCGCCACCGACGAGAATGTCAGGCACGCGCAAAGAACGAATAACGCGATGGCGATACCGCGGAACATCAGCCCAGGATCAGTCGGTCGAGTATCGAAGCAGTGAGCAGCAAGCCGAGTTGCACGATCGATGCCGCAAACGTCCGCCATGCGAAGCCGACGCTGGGCGCCGCGTGGAACGCGGAACTCGCATACAGGAAGAATCCGCCGCCCGCGAGGGCGCCGGCCAGGTAGATCCAGCTCATGCCGTACCACATCGGCACGATCGACAGCGCAACCAATGCGACAGCGTGCGCCAGGATTACGCTGGTCGACACCCGGTCGCTGACGATCACCGGTAGCATCGGAATGTTGGCGGCCGCGTAGTCCTCTTTGCAGGCGTAGGCCAGCGCCCAGAAATGCGGTGGAGTCCAAAGAAACAGCACGACGGCCAGAACGACCGGCGCCGGGCTCAGGCTTGCACCCATCGCAGCGGCTCCTGCCATTACCGCGAAGCTACCCGCCAATCCGCCGATGACGATATTCAGCCACGTCGTGCGCTTGAGCCAGACCGTGTAGACGACGCCGTAGGTGAACGCGCCAAGGAACAGGTAGAACGCGGCCAGCCAGTTGGTTGCCAGCGCTGCCGCCGCCACTGCGATCAGCAGCGACAATACGATGGCACCGAGCCACAGCGCGCCCGCCTTGAATTGCCCGGTGACGAAAGGGCGAAGTTGCGTGCGGCGCATGAGCGCGTCGGTGTCGCGCTCGTAATACTGGTTGAACGCACCGGCAGCCGCCGACGACAGCAAGGTGGCCAAGCCGAGCACGATCAGCTGCCAGGCGCTGAGTCCTTCGCCCGGGCTCATGGCAACGCCCGCGAAGGCGCAGGCCATGATCAGCACGCCGAGGCGCACTTTTGCCGTGTGATAGATGAGTTTAAGGGTGGTGGCCGTCTTCATATCGCGGTCTCAAAGGTGACAGGACCGGCTCGAGAGCCGGTCCTGTCGGTAGCCTAGCTCATTGGCCAGATCTCTGAGAGATACTTCCAATTGACGAAATAGTAGAGCACGAAGGAGATAAAGAATATGCCAACGAGCACTGCCGTGCCCGGAATTTTTACGTGCTCGGCACTGCCGTATTCGCCGACGGCTGCTGCGGCCGGCGGAACTTCCGGATACGACGGTAGCTCGTCGTCTGCGAGCTTCTTACCGAAGAACACCGAGCCGACCACGATGACAACGAACATAAGGCCCCCAAGAGCCGCCATGATGGCGAACATTCCGTTCAGGCCCAGCATGAGAAACGCCGCTGATGGGTGGTCGAACGGTAGCACCGCGTCGGCAAAGGTCATATCCCAATGCCGTCGTGATACCCCGAGTGTGCCGGCGCCCATCATGAACACCGAAATGCCCGAGACACCAATGCCGAAAACGTACGGCTGCCACTGGGCAAGCTTTTTCATCATCAGTTCACGCCGGAATATCAGAGGCACGAGTATGTAGGTAATCGCCATGAAGGCGAGGGTGGTGCCTGCGACAACCGTGGCGTGAAAGTGGCCGGGTACGTACAGCGTGTTGTGCATGATCAGGTTGATCTGCTCGGTGCCCATGACGACACCGGAGATACCGCCGAGGAAGCCGAAGAACACGAGTGACATGAACATGCCGGCGAACGCCGGGTTGCCCCATGGCGCTTTGCGCAGCCACTCAAACAGACCCTTCGTCAGCCCACGGCTGCGTTGCGCTGCTTCGATCGAACCCGGAACGGTCAGGCCGTGCACCATGCTGCCAAGCACCGCGAGGTACATTGCGTAACTGGTGTTGAAGATCTTCCACTCGGAGCTGAAACCAGGCTCGACGAGCAGGTGATGCGCGCTTGCTAGCTGCAGGAACAGGATGTACATCAGGAACGCCATGCGGCTGACTTTTTCGGACAGCGGTTTGGCCCCAAATACCATTGCCGCGATCGCATACCAGACGGCGACATGCGCGGCGACGTTGATCTGCTGCGAGGAATGACCCATGCCCCACCAGATCGTCTTGTAAACCAGCGGATCAATGTGGCTGACGAGGTCGATGGACCAGAGGAACGTCGGAATCAGGATGATCGCGCCGGATGCAATCGTGAATACGGCGATAATTGCGGCTGTTAACGCGCCAAACGTCACGAGCGGAATCGAGCCCTTGTAGGTTTTCTCGGCTTTCGCGACCACGAGTGTCGCGAAGAACACGCCGCAGCCCAAGAGCGCACCCACGGCAAACAGAATGATGCCGAGATAGAACTCTGGATCCGCCTTCATCGGTACGTAGGACGTGAACATCACGCTCGACCCGCCGCGAAGTACGGCAATGTTGGTCATGATCGCGCCGACGAGCATCAGTCCAAACCCGGTCCACGCCCACCGTGGTCCCGCAAGTCTCGAATTCAGCAAAACCGCCGATGCGAAATACAGCACGGCCATCTCGAAGAAGATAATCCAGACCAGCAGCACGTCGAAGCCGTGCGCCGTCAGTACCAGGTAAAACCAGTCAGCCGGAAGGAAATGGACGGCGGGCCAGCGCGTCAACGCGACGAGCAGCCCGAAAAAGCCGCCGACCGCGAGAAACACGACGGCAACCACCGCGTTCGCTTTGATGAGATTTTCTGCCGCGCGATCGACTTTGAGGCCGGTGGTCGGACAGGTGCGAAATTCTGCAGCATTAGCCATGTTGATGTCCCCCTTACTCGGTCACGTAGATCTTGCTGACCATCGCGTGATGAAGAATCCCGCAGAACTCGTTACAGATCACGCCAAACTCGCCGGCCTGGTCAGGCGTCATTGAAAACACCATTTCGTAACCCGGATGTACCTGCAAGTTAATGTTGACGGGCTGCAGTGAAAAACCGTGTTGCCAGTCGATCGACGACAGGTGGAAGCGATAGCTCTGGTCTTTCTCGAGCTCGAGTATCGGCGACCAACTCCAGCGCTGGGCAAGCAGGTAGACGTCGCTGCCAGGTGGCGGTCTTACGACCGGATAGCCGCTCTCTTCCCTGACCTTGTACTCGTCGATCATCGCCTGCGTATTCTCCTGGAATCTCTCTGGCGTGATCCGGTAGGCTTCGCTGGAGAGGTTCTGCTCGCCGACGCTGTGCCAATAAATCATCATGAAGAACATCGTGAGGCCCCACAGGAAGGCGATCACGATCCATATGAGTTCGATCCTGGCGATAGGTTCTTTCCACCAGATCCGTTCACTCGGTGGTGTCAGTGCCATCGGTGTGCCCCCCTAATTTGCAATCGGAATCTGGGTGATCTCGATGATGCCCCAGATGATGTAGAAGACCGCCGGAACAGCCAGACCGAGAACGAGCAGCAGGAACGGGTTATCCAGCACCCGCTGCATCAGTGGTATCGGTTCCGGCGATGAAGAGTCCGCAGCTGAACTGTCCACGGCATTATCGTTATCGTTTTCGGACATTTTTCCCCTCCCAGAGTCCCAGGTTCCGGCAACGCTATCTAAGTAGTTTCAGCAACGATATCAGGAATTACCCGTATACAGTCGAATTAGCCAGAAACTTGTCAGTGCAAGCGTCATGAGTATAGCGAAGAAGATAAGCGAGCGGTGCTCGAGAACTTTTCCGGTGGCCACCTCGATGCGTACCAGTATCCAGTCGGCAAGAAGGTACAAAAAGATGGCGACAACGGTGAAATAGATGGCTTCCATTTGCGCAGATTAGCAGGTCATTTCAGCGACGGCACTTGCGAATCTACTTTAACTTGAATATGCAAGCCTGCGGATCGCAGACCGGCACCCGTCGACCAGTAATTGGTTTCAAACGAAAAAGTTGCACGGGATGAGCGACGGACTAGAGTCGAAGGCGAGGCGAAAGCCTCGCGCCAGCAAGTTCGCTTGTTGACGACCGCCCTGCTTAAGAGGTCCGAGCCTCGGCCAGTGTCGGGGGCGGTGGACGCGAAAAAGGTGGAACCTGACACGAGAGCGGCGAGTGAGAGCTCGACGAAGGAATGTAAGGAACGCGAAGGTGGAACTCGGAAAAAGAAGCCGGAGTGTTACACCGGGTAGCCCGATATCAAGAACGTAGTCGGGTCCGAATTTGGAAAGCAGGCCGCAAGGCAGGCCAACCGGGTAAGGAGCCGAGAACGCGACAAAGCAGAACTACCCAAGCGTCCTCTAACACTAAAAGCGGCCCCAGGGCCGCTTTTTTTTGCCTGAAATAAGGTGACAGTAACCCTAATTCCCTGACAGAATCTCTCGCCGCCGCTCGATTTGTTGAATTAGGGTCACTGCCACCTTATTTCATTCCTAGACAACGTCTAATCGAATTGCGAGACTGGCGCGCCACAATAAGAATCAGGAGTAAGCCGATGCTTCGTCTCTGGATCGCCAGCCTGGCGCTGTTCGCAACTGCGGGCACCGCCATCGCCGACTCACCGACACTCGCCCGCATCGCCGAGACAGGCGAATTTCGAATCGGTTACGTCCCTGACGCGCCGCCGCTGTCTTTCGCCGACGAAAACGGTGAGGTTATGGGCTATTCGATCGATCTCTGCCGCCACATTGCATCGGCCATAAGTTTCGACCTCGGTTTGGAGGACATAGAAATAATTTTCAAACCGCTGGTCGGAATCGAAAATCGCATTGGCGCGGTCGAAAATGGCGACGTTGACATCGAGTGCGGGACCACCACGGTTACGCTATCGCGCCGCGAACGCGTCGATTTCACGCTCATGACCTTTATCACCGGTAGCGGCGTGCTGTCCCGGAAGGATAAACCGGTTGGCACGATTGATGACCTGGATAAGAAACGTATTGCTGTTATGAGTGGTACGACGACCGAAGAGGTGCTGCGCCGGGTCGCAGACGTTAACGACTTTCGATTGAAGTTGGTTCCCGCCGATTCGCACGATCAAGGTGTGGAGTTGCTCAACAAAGGCAAGGTTGACGGATATGCGTCGGACCGGGCGGTGCTGATCGGGCAGGTGTTCCGCAATGCGAACGTGGCGAACGAGTACATGATGATGCGCAGTGCATTGTCGTTCGAACCTTATGCGTTTGCGATCCCGCGCGGTGACACGGAGTTCAGGCTGGCTGTCGACCGGGCGCTGGCGTCACTGTTCCGCACCGCGCGTATCAGACGCGTCTATCAGAACTGGTTCGGGCGCTATGGGGAGCCGCTGTCGCCGATCGTCGAGGCGATGTACCAGTTTCAGGCCGTCGCGGAATAGGTTAAGCCCGAAAATCTGCAGGTACGTCGCAAGTTAGCGACAATTAAGGCTTTTTCTGCAGAGGACGGACCTGCATCACATTCTTGCCGCGCCAAGTGTGGCACAAATAGCCCCAGACCCACTCCCTGGGGAAGGTCATGAGAACTGCGCTTGGGCTAATCATTCTGGTGCTGCCGTTGCTGGCAGTTGCCGATTCCGTTGTACCTGTCGATCAGGTTGGTACCTACGTCAAGATCCGCAAGTCGGCGGATTCAGCTTCCGATGTCGTCGGCCGGCTGCACAAGAGCAAGCCACGCCCACTTGTGAACGCCATTTCGGGCTGGCACGAAGTCGAACTCGATGATGGCACCACCGGCTTCGTAAGTTCGGACTGGTCAGTCGTCATTACGGACGACGAGCCAGTCGCGGTCGAAACCGCAGAGACCGTTGCCGAGCCGTCGCAGGCAGAAGTTGAGGATGCAGCGCCGGTTGAGGTTGTTGACGAAGCCCAGCAGGCTGCCGAAGAAACACCGCAGGAACCGCCAGCCGTCGTTGCAGACAGTGCGGAAGACACCGCTTCTGTCGTCGCGGCCGAGCCGGTGGAGCCCGCCGCCGAAGTCGAGGAGCCGGAGGCTGTGTCGGAAAGCGCAGCCGAGTTGCCGGACCTGGACACCGCCCCGAAAGTCGAGGAATCGTTACGCGAAGAGCCCGTAGTCGAGACCGAAACCACTGCAACGGAAGTCGTTGCAGCATCGGGTTTGCAGGGCCCTCCGGGTCCGCCCGGGCCACCCGGGCCTCAGGGACCACCGGGACCGCCAGGATCGGCGGTAACAGCGGGAGCCGGTGGCCAGTCCGAAATCAAGGGTGCCGAGAACTTCGTCGTCAAATTCAAGCGGCCAACGGTCGGCGGTACCTCGCAGATCTGGGACGATGGCAACTTCGTCGGTATCGGCACGACCACGCCGAAGCAGCGTCTCGAGGTCAACGGCAGTATCCAGGTGCACGAGCAGAACAGCAGTGTCGCCGGGCTCATGATCACGCAATCGACCGGTGATACCGGCTACATCCTGCATAACCGCGCCAACACATTGACGATCGGTGCAGGCTCGATTGACCGCATAACGATCGATCGCGACGGCGACGTTGGCTTCGGCACGGACAGGCCTGCCTATCCAGTGCACATGGCGAGCGGCGCTTACGTGTCAGCCGGCGGCGTATGGACGAACAGTTCGTCGCGCGAACGAAAAGACAATATCGAGACGCTCACGGTCGAGGATGCAATCGCGGCACTGGCGCAGCTCGAGCCCGTGCAATTCAACTACCGAAACGATACTGGCGAAACCTACGTTGGTTTTATCGCCGAGGATGTACCTGCGCTAGTGGCGACTGCCGATCGCAAGAGCCTGAGCACGATGGATATCGTCGCTGTGCTGACGAAGGTCATCCAGGCACAGCAGGCAAGGATCGAAAAACTCGAGCAACGAATCGAAGAATAGACGGCTTTCCTGTGGGAGCGCGCCCCAGCGCGCGATCTGCAATTTGTTCGATTCGCGCGCTGGGGCGCGCTCCCACGCTGATTCCTATGGCATCGCCTGCACTTCGGCGATGTAACGATCGACGACATCGTCCAGCAGCGAGAGCGGTACCGCGCCATTTGACAACACCGCGCGGTGAAACGCCTTGATATCGAACCGGGCACCGAGCGCGTCCTGCGCTCGCTGGCGCTCCTGCAGGATTTGCAGCATGCCGACCATGTACGCGGTCGCCTGTCCGGGCCAGACGCTGTAACGGCCAGCTGCGCCCTGCGACGCACCGACGGACCATCCGACATTATCCCGGTTGAACGTTGTGGCATCGTCGAACGACCAGCCAAGGTTATGGATGCCTGTGTCCATGACCAGTCGAGCAGCGCGCAGTGCCTCGTATTGCAGCCGGCCGAGTTCGCCGTAGGAATCGTTGCCATACCAGCCGAGTTCGTGCGTGAGCCGTTCGGCATATAGAGCCCAGCCTTCGACGAAAGCTGTGAAGTGAACGATCTTGCGAAATGACGGCACGTCCTGTTCCATCGCGATCGCAATCTGCGTGTGATGGCCCGGTATGGATTCGTGATAGGTCAGCGACGGCAGGCGGAAATAGGCCTCAGCGTTCGCAGTTCCGGCATAGAACGCACCTGGCCTCGTGCCATCGAAGGACGGGCCGATGTAGAAGCCGCCGAACGGGTCGGGTAATACAACGACGTCAGCGATCGGGAATATATCGAAGGCTTCGTTCAGTCGCGCTTGCGCATCCGCGATGATTGCTTCGTGGGTCGCCTGGACCTGGGCCGCGGGGATGATGCCGCCGTCCTGCTCGACGCGTGCGAACAGCTGCGGGATGGTCTCATTCTGCGGGTAGCCGAGCTGATCGAAGATCAGTCTCATCTCCGCATGCAGGCGCGCCAGTTCGTCGAGGCCGAGTTGACGCACCTGCGCCGGCGTCAGGTCCGACGTCGTGTGGTGCCGTAACGCGTAGGTGTAGTAGTCGTTGCCGCGAGGAAACTGGCCGACGCCGATGATCGGCGGTGCGTTGTTGATGAGCGCCTGCAACTGGCTGCGCAGTTGTTGATACCCACGAGTCACGTCACTGGCGGTCGCCGTGCGCGCGCGGGCGATCAGGTCGTCGCGAACGGCGTCGCTCAGCTCCGCAATCAACGACACCCTGGCAACGAAGCTGGCGAAATACGGGTTGTTGTCGACGGTACTATTCGCGATCCCGCTAACCTGGTTGAGCGCGACATTCATCGTCAGCGCGGGCTCGACAATACCGGCAACGCGTTGCCGGTTGAGGTGATCAATCAGTTGTTCGAATTTTTCATCAACGGCTTGTAAGCGCGTGATGTAGTCCTCTGCATCCTGTTCGGTCGCCAGCGGGTGAATATCGGTGAAAAACCGTTCAGTGCTGCGATGTACGCTGAAGCCCATGTAGGTTGCCGGAAAGTCGTAGTAGATGAACTCGAGCCGGTCCAGGGCATCCTGCAGGTAGTATTCGTAGACGTCGTAATTGAGCTGTTCGTCTACAGTTAGCGTGCCGCGGTCGTACGCGCGCAGCGCATCGAGCACGACCTGCAGCATGGCGAATGTCTCGCGCTCGTAGCCGTCAGACAGATCATTCAGTCCAACACTATCGAGCGGGAATACGGATTCCAGCGCCTCCCAGACGATGTCCTCGGGACTGCGTTCGAGCAATGCGCCGAACGACACCTCGTACAGGTCGTCGAGGGCCAGCCCTTGCAGTTCCTGGGCCAGTAGCTCCGACGCCGTCGGTGGTGGAGGCGGTGGTGGAGGCGGTGGTGGGCTTGTGCCGCCCCCGCTGCTGCCGCCGCAGGAAATGACAAAAAACAGGGCAAAGGCCGCAAGTAGCGATTTGTTCATTGAGCGTCCCCAGACTCTTTACTTATGCGGTATTTAGTCAGCCGGGGCCCGATTTAGTTCGCATCCACGTGTAATCGCCGTAAGATTCGGGGCTATCCTCCAGGAATGTCGATTCCATCAAAGAAGAGCCATGACTGAAACCGCCCTCGACAGAACAACAGACACCACGCCCGATTACGCTGGCATGTTCGAGGATCTGCAGGGGACATTCGCCGACGACCGCAGCAGGGACCTCGCATGGCGCGACCAGCAACTGGCGGCTCTCGAACGCATGATGGCGGACCGCGAACAGGACATTATTGATGCGCTCGCCGCGGATCTCGGCAAGGCACCACAGGAGTCGTGGACGACAGAAATTTCCTACGTTGCGGCGGATGCCGCGTATTGCTGCAAGCATCTCAGGCGATGGTCGAAAAGGCGTCGAGTCAGGACGCCAGCTATCGGTCAGCCGGCTCGGAGCTGGATACAGCCCGAACCACTGGGCGTCGTACTGATCATCGGCGCCTGGAATTATCCGTTGCAGCTGACGCTGGCGGGCCTGGCGGCTGCGATCGCGGCGGGCAATTGTGCCGTCGTCAAGCCCTCCGAATTAGCGCCGGCGACCTCCGCACTTATCGCCGGGCTCGTAGCGGAATACCTCGATGCCGACTGCATTCGCGTCGTCGAGGGCGGTGTTCCGGAGACGACTGCATTGCTGGAACTGCCGTTCGATCACATCCTGTACACGGGCAACGGTAACGTTGGGCGGATTGTCATGGCCGCGGCCGCGAAACACCTGACGCCGGTAACGCTGGAATTGGGTGGCAAGTCTCCCTGCGTCGTGCTGCCGGATGCCGATCTCGAGACGACGGCGCGGCGTATCGCGTGGGGGAAATTCTCGAATGCCGGCCAGACCTGTATCGCGCCGGACTACATCCTGGCAGATGCTGACACCGAGGCACTGCTCGTACCATTGCTCGCGAAGTCGATCGAGGAAATGTTCGGAGCGAACGCTGAGGTATCCGATTCGTACGGGCGAATCGTGAACATGCGCCACTTCGAACGGCTGTCGTCACTGATGGACTCCGGCCACGTGGCGATTGGAGGTCAGACCAATCCGGCCGCATTGCATATCGCGCCGACAGTTCTGACCGACGTATCGCCGGACAGTGCCATTATGCAGGAAGAGATCTTCGGACCGGTCCTGCCGATCGTGAGGGCCGAGACGCTCAACGAGGCAATCCGGTTCATTCAAGCCGGCGACAAACCGCTTGCAGCGTACATCTTTACGAAGGACAGTGCCGCGGAGTCCCGGTTTCTCGAGTTGGTGAGCAGCGGCAGTGCCTGTGTCAACGACACGATGATGTTCATGGCGGTCGAGGAACTACCCTTCGGTGGCGTCGGCGCCAGCGGCATGGGCGCCTACTCCGGTGAGCACGGCTTTCGCACGTTCAGCCATATGAAGGCGGTCATGAAGCGCAGTTGGTGGCCGGATTTTGCGTTGCGCTATGCGCCATTCACGGCAAAGAAATTCAGGCTGCTGCGAAGGTTGCGCTAACCCTTGTCAATGGGTCTCAGTCGCTCGTCCCGAAAATCTTGCGAGTCAGCGCGCGCCCGACGATGCGGATTTTGTTTCTCGTGTCGAATCGCTTGAGGTTCGTTTTCAGCGTTCCGGTCGTGAACCGGGTCTTCTTCGAGTAGTCGATGCGGACGTCGACGAGAACGGGTTTGCCGTCAGCTGCGGCTCGAAGTGCATCGCCGATGCCTGCCTCGATTGCGCCGTCCACGTGTATTGGAACGTATTCGCAGCCGGTCGCGGTCGCGAACGCTTCGTAATTCAACGCTCCGATCGCCGTGCAGGTAGTGCGCTGGTAGGGCACTTCCTGCGCCTGCGCAATCTGTGCGAGTTCACCGTCGTTGAACACGAACCACACGGCGCCGACGCCATTCGACGTCGCTGTTACAGACTCGAGGCCGGTCATCAGGAATGCGCCGTCGCCGACGATGCCGATGACCTGTCGGTCCGGGAGCGCCAGCTTGGTCGCGATCGTTGCCGGCACACAGTAGCCCATGCAGTTGAAGTCGGTTGGTGACAGGAACATGCCGCCCTTGTGAATCGGGAGTAATTCCGCAGTCAGGAACGTGTGGTTGCCATCGTCCGCGATGATGATCGCGTCGTCGTCCAGTTGTGCTCGAAGCCCGTCGAAGAACCGGCACGGGTTCACCCGGTCCCGGGAGTCATGATGCAGCCATTCCTTGCGATACGCGGACTTGTCGCGGGCGATCTTTCCGGTGATGCCGGAATAGTCGCGCTCGTCGAGCGTGTCTTCGAGCCGCGTTGCGAGGGCCGGGATCGCGTCACGCGCGTCCGCGTGAATACCGATGACCGCTTTGTAGTTCGCGCCGATGGTGTCTGCATTGATATCGACGTGGATGAGATTTGTCGGCGGAATCGCGCCGTAGCTGCCGGTGCAGATTTCCGCGAATCGTGTACCGACAGCGAGCATGACATCACAGTCCCAGAACGCGTTCTCGGACGCTGGAACGGCGGACGGGCCGAACGTCATGCCGGCATGCAGAGGATGCTCGCCCGGGAAAACGCCGAGACCCTGCAAGGTTGTGGATACGGGCGCGCCAAGCCGTTCGGCGATGCGTACAAGGTCGTCGCTCACGTCTCTTGCGCCCCAGCCGACAAACAGGCCGGGTCGATCTGCAGCGGACAGCAGGTCGGCCGCCCTGCTAATTGCCTCGCTATCGAGCTGTGGCCGCAAAATCTCGATGTTGGCGTCCGGCATCGCGTCCACCTCACCGGTCAGCAACTGCAGGTTGGCCGGGAGTTCAATGAACACCGGACCCGGTTCGCCCGACACCGCCGTCGTGTAAGCCTCGTACACGGTGGGAATGGCATCCTCGTATCGTTCGATCTTGTAAGTCGCCTTGGTCAACGGGGCCATTAGCGCCTGCTGATCGACGTCGTGCAGCTGGAACGACTGTTCCATATCGGTCCGGATGCCGCCCGAGATGACGAGCATCGGGACGCCGTCGAGGAACGCCTCTCCGATGCCGCTCATGGCGTGCGTAATGCCTGCCGCGGGGACGATGGCGAGGACACCGATGGAATCAGTTGCGCGGCTGATGGCGTCCGCCATGAATGCGCCGCCGCCTTCATGCGTCACCAGCACGGGTAGAATGCTCCGCGACCCTTTGAGTTCGTCGTAGAGCTCGATGTTGTGGACGCCCGGTATGCCGAACGTATAGCGAACGCCGACCTGCTCGAGGGCATGTCGGACCAGCGCGGCGGCTGTGGTTTTCATGTCGGACTCGACTTGCGGGAGGCAGGTGCTAATTGTGCCTCACTGCGGCGAGAAAGGAAGCGTCGGCGGTCGCCTTAGGTGACGCGAATCTGCACGGAACCCACTCCCGCAATCTCGCCAGCGAGGGTGTCTCCCGGTTGCACCGGTCCTACGCCGTCCGGCGTTCCCGTATATACAAGGTCGCCGGGCTCCAGCCGATAGAATCGCGACAGGTGGGCAATGATCTCCGCTACCGACCAGACCATATGGCTTAGGTCCGAGTCCTGCCGGGTTTCACCGTTTACGGACAGAGAGATGCGTCCACTTGCCGGGTGGCCGATCTCGTCCGCGGGCTTGATCGGACCGATAATGGCCGCGTTTTCGAAGTCCTTGCCAATGTCCCAGGGGCCAAGGTTCTGCCGCGAGGCAATTTGCAAGTCGCGTCGCGTCATGTCGAGCCCGCAGGCGTAACCGAACACGATCGATAACGCGTCATCGACGGGCAGTTCGAATCCGGGCTTGTCGATTGCGACGACAAGTTCGACTTCGTGGTGGTAATTGTCGGTACCGGGAGGGTAGGGGATCTCGGCGCCCGAGGACACCACGCACAGATTCGACTTGGTGAAGTAGCAGGGTTCTTCGCGATCCGGATCAAATCCCATCTCGCGAACGTGCGCGGCGTAGTTGCGGCCGACGCAGAACACGCGCCTGACCGGGAACCGGACCCGAGTGTCCGATTTGGCCCCGGCGATCTCGGTGGAGATCGCCGGGGCCGGTTCAAACAGGTAGATCGTCACTCTGTGACGACTTCCTCGACAGTGATAGCAACGGCGTTGGTTACCGTCATGATGACCAGGTCACCGACCTTCGCACGTTTCAGATTCTCGGGATTGCGCGCGACGTATTCGTTGACCGTACCTTCCACGCCCTTCAGCTTGAAAGTATTGGCCTCGATGTTGA
>Ga0255053_10000171_pt1 | contig 33959 bp, 26 predicted proteins | sample JV7_2_22_MG_FD_188635 | JGI IMG/M metagenome (GOLD analysis project Ga0255053, IMG submission 188635) | Seawater microbial communities from Jervis Inlet, British Columbia, Canada - JV7_2_22 | ecosystem: Environmental > Aquatic > Marine > Inlet | place: Canada: British Columbia | collected... | reverse complement strand
TCCTTGATATCGGGTAGCAGATCGAGGCCGGATCGGTCAGGCAGCATCAGATCCAGGAGGACGACGTCGACCTCTTCCTCGCGAAGGATTTGGAAGCCGTCTGCGGCGGTCGTCGCCTGCAGATATTCGAAGCCGTCGCCCGTCAGGAGTGACCCCAGCACGTCCTGAAGGACGGGCTCGTCGTCGATTACGAGGATGGTTCCGTTTCCTGCCATCGTTGAAGCCTGATCGTTGCGCAGGCGCCGCCGTGCTCAAGATTCTCGAGCCCGATTTCGCCGCCGAGTTGGGCGATCATATCACGCGTGATGGCGAGGCCGAGGCCGGTCCCACCACGCTCTGTCTTGGTCGTGAAGAAAGGTTCGAAGACCTTTTCACCGATCTCTTCGGGCACCCCGGGGCCAGAATCTTCGACCCGAATCTCGGCCCAGTCGGTGCCTCCGTCAATGGAAAAATGAACGACGCCGTCCGGCGGCGACGCCTCGATGGCATTGCGCACCAAATTGCCGACTGCAAGCTCCAGCGGCCCGACAGACCCCCACACCATCACCGGTTCTCCGGCTTCCGAGATCTCGAGCCTGTCCTCGGCGCCCAGAGACCGCGCGGCATCCTGCGCCGCTCGTACGGCGACGGTTGCCATATCGAGAACCATGCGGCTGTCGGCTGAATCACGCACAACGGCCCGCAGATTGGAAACGATCCGCGAAACGCGAAAGCTCTGGTCGACGAGCTTCGAAACGACTGCCGCTCGGGGATCGTCCTCCGGCGTCATCTTGCCGAGCATCTGGGCAAAGGAAGAGATTCCGGTGAGCGGCGTGTTGATTTCGTGCGCAAGACCTGAGGCGAGCCGGCCAAGTCCCACGAGACGCTCCTGCTCGCGCATCCGGTCCTGGAGATCGCGCAGCTCGCTGACGTCCTGCAATACAACGACCCTGCCGTTGAAGCTGCCGCTGTCGAGCTCGAGCACCGAGACCGCCAGTATGACCCGGCGCGGTGGATCTGCGAGGGTGCGGGCCTCGGTATTGACCGCGTGGACAGGGAGCTCGCCGCCCCAGTCCTCGGGCAGGTTGACCAGGGTCCCGAGACCGAGACCGACCAGCGCCCCCGTGTCGCGACCAAAGATGCCGGCGGCCCGCCGATTGGCCGAAAGAATGTGTGCCGCGGCATCACAGACCAGAATCGCCGCGGCCGAAGACTCGATGATCCGCTGGGTATTGGTGTGGAGGATCCGATACTCTTCGGCCTGGCGTCGGAGGTCGTCCAGATATCGGGCGCTTTCCAGAGCAAGCGCCGCCTGGGCGGCAAAGGTCGCAACCACCTCTTCGCCCTCGGACCCGAGAGGAAAGACCCCGCGACGCAATCCGAGATACAGCAATCCGTGTACGGTCCCGACACGCTCGAGCGGCACCCGTACGGCATAGCCGAGGGTTGCCAGCGGGTCTTCGTACTCGCCGGGGAACTCCGTATCGGCAACCGTTCCGGGCAGCCGCATCGGTAACAGTTCCTCATCACCCGTGATGCGCTCGAAACTTGCACCCGCGGTAAGCAGATACGTCGCCACCAGATCGAACTCGAGACCTTCGGTCAAGGTCTCCGACAGTCTCACGAGCACCTCGCGCGGATCGGTCACCCGCGCCAGCTCACGGCTTGCCCCGGTGAGCAGCGATCGGGGCGCCGGCCGCCCCTGGTGGAGCCACTGATCGAGGAATCGCTCGACCCGCAGACGCACCGGCTGCAGCAGCACGACCAACAAGACTCCGGTGGCAAACGCAAAGAGGTTACGGAGTGAGCCCAGGCCACCGGTGTATCTGAGGAGAAGATGGTTGGTGAGGGCAAAGATAAAGCCGCCGGTGACCACTACCAGGGTGGCCGAAAGAGAGTCGCGGCTGATCGGCTCGAGATCCCACAGGCGGTAGCCCTTGAGCGCCGCCACCCAGGTCAGGGGAATCGCGCTGATCGGAAAGACTACGAGCCACGAAAACGGCTCGAACGGTATGCCGACCCATCGGGGAATCATGACCAGCACGAGGAAGGGCGCGAGACCTACGAAAAGCCCGAGGGCAGCCCACTCGATCTGGCGCCGGATGCGAAGCTCCCGCGCCGCCGACCGCCACCGCCAGACCTGGAGGATCACGCCGAAAATCATCGATGACACGAAGAGGACCCGGAGCAACGAGGCCACGGCCGGCCACCACGCCTTGGCATCAGGGAAGACGACTGTGCCTGCGGAACCTGCCACGGCCGTCAACGTCAGCAGGTCCCAAAGGCGCATCGACCGGTCGCGCTCCGGGAAGATGGCGAAGAACCGAACGATCAGGAATGGCAGGGCTGCCCCGACGCCGCGGCGAATGATCTGGAACAGGAGCTCGGCGGAGGCGATGCGGTTGGGAACGGCTCCCAGAATCAACGCCGCAACGGCGAGCAGCAGAAAGGTCGCCGCCTCCCTTCTCCGGGTGCCCCACACCGCAACGAGTGCGCAAGCCAGCCCGAGAAACCCAACCGCGGTGCGCGCGAGATAGACCGAGTTGAATGTCGGCGGGGGAGAGCGAAACCGAAGCTCCGAGATGGAGCCGTCGGCGTGGCGAATGCTGAGATCGTGGTCTGCCCCGCCGGCGAGAATGAACGCGGGATCGTCCAACCGCTCGACCGACACACCGTCCACCTCGACCACGGTGTCGCCCACGGTGAGACCTGCGGCCTCGGCAGTCGATCCGGCCGGGACATCGTTGATCACCAACCCCTCCTCGACCCACGAAACCGAGAAGTCGAGGCGATAGAAGCTCCGCACCGTGCGAATCAGGGATGTCCCCGACACGATCACGACGAAGACGGCGATCAACGTCAGAAGAATGCGTCTCGTACGCATCACATAAGTATAGACGGAACGTTCAAGCGTTTTAACATTAAACGTTAGAACGTTTTAGGCGCCGAGCGCCTGATCGCTGCTTCCCACCTCGTACGGCCGGTCAACCGTAATGACACCGGCAAGGAGCATGTCCCGAACTGCGAGCCCGATCTGCCCCCGACTGAACGCCAGCAGCTCGGCCAAAAGCCCCCACCCGCACGGCTGAGCAGAAAGCTGGTGCCAGATCTGTTCGACAAGATCGGAGTCGGATTCGGAGTTCCACACAAGATGACCGGCGGACGGGCGAAGGAAGGCGGTCTCCGGAACCGTATTGGCAAAGTGGGCAAACTCGTCCTGGATTCGCGCCGCCTCGAAGAGCAGTGGCTGTACCGGGAGGTACTGATCGGTTTCAGCTGGTGACGACAGGATTGAAAACCTGAAGGTCCCCATTTGCGGCGGTGAGTTCAAGATCTCCAGAAACGCCTCGGGGCCGGCGAGATTTCCGCAGAGGATGCGCCCGATCATCTTATCCCGGGTGTGGATTGCACCGAAGGTGTTGCCCTCCTGGTCGTTCACCTCGAGCACTCCTGTAGCGCCCGACTCGACCACGGTCTGGAGGATTGCCGGAAGATCGAAATGTTCGAGCTTGCCGCGAAGGTTGCTGCCGCTGTGCGCGCCAAGATTGGCGACGGTTCCCTCGAGGCGCCGCGCCAGGCTTTGCAGATAGTGTAGGGCGAAATCTCGCGAGGTATAGAGCTGACGGAGCAGGACGGGGCGCGGCCACTGCAGAGTGGTCCCCCCCTCGGGAAAGTGGGCCATGGAGTTGAGGGCGGTGCCCGTGAGGACCTTGGCCTCGGACAGGGTCGATCCCGCCCCGATATAGGCCACCGGCTGCAGCCCGACCTCCTGGCTCTCCTCCCGACAGATCTCGACCACACCATCGAGCACCAGGTAAAGGGCGGCCGGCACTTCACCGGGCCGAAATAGGACACCCCCGGCCGGTTGCACGTCAACCCCACCGAGTCGCGCCAGCGACATCTGCTCGTCAGGGGGCATGCCGTGAAAGAAAGGGCAATCCCTGATCGCCCGCACGAGATCTTCGAAGAGCATTTAAAATTTGTATCACAATTCGCCCCAGTGTGTTCAATCGATGACCACACCCGCAGGAAAACAAGCTATGGCCGTTGTCGAGCATTGGCGGCTTACGGCCATCTTGTTTTCCAAGGCGACACCGACGCCGAAGGCGGCTAGTAACCCGACGAGAGCAAACGCCTCAGATTGCGGCAGATCTTCGGCCGCAGCAGAAAGCTGGCGGGATATGCGGGCTCGAAGATACAATGGGGGGATGGCACGTGATGAAAAGACCACGGATGCTTTCCGGCAGGTACTGCAGGAAGAGCTCCGCAACCCCGTCTACCTGACCAAGAGCGAGGTCGACGGCGGCTGGTGCGATCTCTTCCCCGTGCTCGCGGCGTCGCTGCCCGCCCCATTTCCCATCTTCGGGCGCGACGAAGAAAAGGTCGTAACCTGGGGCTATCCGTTGCTCCTCTCGGAAGGGGTACTCAAGCTTCGACGCGACCTCGAAGCTCTGGTCGAAGCCGAGGCGGAGTACCGACGTCGCTCGCAAATCGGTGACGGCGACGACAAGCAGCGAATGATGACCCACCGCGACCGCTATCACAAGTCCATGTCGGCGACCCTGGAAAACGTCGTCATGAACGACTACCACCGGGGACTGGTGGATCTCTTCCTTCTCTTTCACACCGGCGAGGTCACGCGGGCCCTGGCAAAGGTGTCGAAAGCGGCCTCCCACCCGCTTTCCGGTACAGCACAGGGAAATGGCGACGACATACGGCAGGCCATCGCCACGGTCATCGCCGATCTCCTGCGACGTGCCGCAATGACCGCAGTTGATCATCTTAAACAACTGGTAAAGGTGCAGGTCACTCCCGCCCTCACACCGCTGCTCGGGATAATCTGCCAGGACCAGTTGCTCCTCATCGATTCCCGTCCGCCGCAGGACATCTCTCAGCTCAGCTCGTACATGCAGGCACGCTTTCGACAGAAGGCCGAAGCAGTTGTCGAAGCCAACAACGAGGTGCTCGAGCGCCTCCGCGATCTGGTTGCACGCAGATCTGAGGTCGGGAGCCTCCTGCGGCTGGCGGTCGGCTCGGGCCTCAAGCTCGATCGACCCGAAGCCCTCCTCGAGCCGAAGCTCCTGGATGCCATTCAGACTGCCGGGCTCGCCGATACCCTGAATCTCTCGGTCGTCCAGATGGATCTCCTGCGCGATCTCGGTGTCCGACTCAAGACCTTCGAGCTGCTTGCCGCACTGAGAAGGCGCGTCCTTCCCATGCAGCGGCAGGGGACCACTCTCGTGCTGAGGGGCCGTTCCTCCGCGACTCCGATCGCCAAGACTACCCGCCCCTACGATTTCACTGCGCCCGGGGTCGTCGACTCCTCGGTCCGCCGCTTCGGGCTGATTTACGATCTTTCGAACTTCACCACCGTTCTCGAAGAGGTCCGCAAGGCCGGGCGGATGGCCGAAGAGCGGGCGCTCCAATTCATGTACGTGTTCCAAAACCGCCTCGAGGCGATCCGCCTCCGCCGTCGTCTGACCTTCGAGAAGTTCCTCGGTGACGGTGCTTTCTACACCTCGCGGCGAGCGGTGCGGGTGATCGCCGCCGCGTGCGAGATTCAGCAGGTCTACGAGCAGCTCCGAAATATCGGTTTCCCGTTCAATCACGGCATCCGTATCGCCCTCAACTTCGGCGTCTATCGTCTACTTCCCATGTTGCATCCGGGTCCCGAGGCGAAGAGATTCGAGTTCTTCGGTCACGGCATCGTCGAGCTCGCGCGCCTGACCACCGGAAAGAGCACACGCGATGTCTCCGACATCGCCGAATTTCTCGTCCATTCCGGCTATGACCCTGGAGAGGTCGATCTATTCCTGTCACCGCTGGCCTCGGTCCGCAGCGGACAGGAGCAAATTTCGACCCGACCTTACGCGGCGACCATCGACGGCCACGGCGAGCTGCTCAACGAGGGAATCGTCGTTGCCATGCCGTTCATCGAGGAGCTGGAACTCGAGATGGAGATCTCGACTCTGGCGGTAGCAACCATGGACAGCCTCCGGTGGGTCCTTTTGCCTGTTGATCCAGGAATGCCCGACACCCTGTTTGTCGGCCTCCGCTATCTCGGAGTGGCCCGGCTCAAAGGTCTTCCACCCCAGGAGCTGGTGGAGGCGATGGTTTTGACGCAAATGCCAAAGGACCGTGAGGAGATCCCTTTCAAGCGTTCGCTCGTCGGCCTCCTCCGCCAACACACCCAGGGCGACCAGTCACCGAGGGACGCGGCGCTCACCACGGAAGAGTCCATCGAAACAAATCTCCTGGTGATCACCTACGTGCTGGAGGATGGAAAGAGAAAGTGGATCTTCGGCGAGTACCGGGATTCGGATGATGTCCTCCTGCATGCGATTCGGGTGCCCATCCAGACACCGGAGCTCAAGCCCGGCGAACCGATGGAAATGTGGCTCTTCCGCAATCGATTCGAGCTCGCCCGTATCTACGAAAGCCTGCGACGCGAATCCGCGGGCATGGCGACCCCGCTGGCCACCCTCCGCAGCCGGCCGGGATATCTCGCATGTTTCCTTGCTGCTCCGCACCGCGCAGTTGGCTAGCCGGCTATGCGGCTGGCCACCCAATCATTTTCACCACCAAAACACCAAGGACACCAAGAAATCACGAAGAGTTTTTTCAAGGTGCTGATTGGCTTATCAGAAATCTGGGTGGCGCAGCCTACGAACCATCTGCACGAACCTGGTAACGGTTTCTGATTATCCTGTTGTTACTTGGTGTTCTTGGTGTCTTGGTGGTGAATCGGGTGGGTGGGAGGGAATTCCTAATTCCTCATTCTACGACTCGAGGGCTTCTTCGAGGATCCTCCGTTAGCTCTTGAAACGATGCTCGGCGATCTCACCCGCTTCAACCGCCGCGAGGACCGCACAATCGGGCTCCTGGTCGTGACGGCAGTCGGGAAAGCGACAGTCGCCGGTATGACTCGCGATCTCCGGAAAGGCTGCCTCGAGCTCTTCCCTGGTGGCCTCCCACACGCCGAACTCCTTGAGGCCGGGAGTGTCGACCACGAAACCGCCGTAGGGCAACGGCATGAGCTCGGCCGCGGAGGTGGTGTGCTTCCCCTTGCCAGTGCTCTCCGAAAGCTCGCCAACCTTGAGCCGGAACCCGGGATAGACCGCGTTGAGAAGTGACGACTTGCCGGCGCCCGAGGGACCACAAAAGAGGGTGGTGCAATCGACCAGCATCCGTTTGACAATGCCAAGACCCCAACCGGTGCGGGCAGACACAAGGAGCACTCGATTGTCGAGGTGGGCATAGGCCGGGAGCCATTGCTCGACCTCCTCGATCCCCTGATCGGCCTTGTTGATTGTGATCACCGCGTCGATGCCGGCCAGGCGGCATGCGACCAGGAAACGATCCAGGAGACCCGGTTTGGGCACCGGTGCGCGGGCGGCGAAGACGAGAAGGGCCTGGTCGACATTCGCCGCCAGAATCTGGGCCCGGTTCTTCGACGGCGCCTTGCGAAGAAGGCAGTTGCGGCGCGCGTGGACGGCGACGATAACCCCGTCCTCGTCCTGCATCTCCAGGGTCACCGAATCACCGACAACCAGGCGGGCCGCCGGCGGCGTCCCGCCCTCCCAGTTGAGGCGTCGCCGTGACGCCACCACCAGAGTCTCGTCTCCAACCTGCACGCGGACCAGCGGGCCGTGCATCGCGATGACTGTGCCGTCGACCATTTCCATGACGGCGAGGAGTATAGCGACAAAGCTGTGTTGGCGCGCAACTCCGCGTCCGAGTCCGAATTCGCCTCGCGCGGGGCTTTACTCGCGTTCAGGGTTGAATTCGCTCCAGCCTTGGCGGCCTCATGGTGAGCTCATCGATCGCCTGACAGAAGCGTGCGAAGGCGCGGTAATCCCCGGGCGACACCGTCTGCGCGGGCAGTGAGATGCGCAGGACCGACTGGCGGGTGCCATCGACCGGCTCGAGGGTTTCGCTTACGGACCCCCACTCCGCCTCCAGCTGTCGCGGCTGCCTCTTTTTCGGCTTCCACCCGGGCGGTGGCACGAGATCAAGCTGGATCCGGCGCTCGATCGGCACCCGCAGCATCAGGGGATAGGTGCGTTCCGGAAGGCGCGCCAGCGTCGGCACCACCGGGTTGGCGAGAATCAGGCTTCGACACACGAGCTCGCCGTCCTCCGAGTCACACGCACCGGGAACGATGATGTCGAGACGAATGGTGGCGCCATCCTCGGTCTTCTCAACCTCGCCATCGACCGTATCGGCACCCGAGAATATGGAGAGCGCCATCTGCCGGTAGACCATTTCAACCTGATCCTCCGGGACACTCTCCAGTCTTTCGAGAAGCCTGGCAGCCTGGCCGCCCCGAAGCGGCATCGTGAAGGCGATAAACGCTCCACCATCGGCGTCGACGGTCGCGCGCACGGCAAGCTCGTCGACCAGATCGAGGTTGGGAAAGGTCGGCAGCGTTTCGATGCGCACCACCGGCTGACGGGGATCCGACAGCGGCAGCACCAGGCCGTCACTTCCCTGGAAAAGGGCATGTATGGAGCCGACGCCGCGGCGTTCCTCGCGACTGTCAAACCAGATTTCGTCACCACCATGAGCTACCCGCAGCAGGGCCACTGGAAAGGCGTCGAGGGTCGGCACCTGAAGACGTTGATCGCGGTCGGTCCAGGGTCGGGTGAGTACAAGGTCGACATCCCACCCCGCCTCCACGAGTACGGCGGCGACGATGCCGAGGCGGTTGCCCCGGCGGCGGCCAAAGCTCTCACCGGCAGTGTCTGCCACCGATATCTCACCGCTCCCCCTCTCAACCGTATCCACCAGCGCATCGACCAGTGAGTCGAGCTGCTCCTCGGACGTCTCGCCGACCAGCACCTCCCGCCTCCACTCACGGAGCTCCGGCGACGATCGCAGGACCGGCAGCACCCGGTCCCGCACGGCATCACCCACGTCCTGCCAGCTGACCCCGAAGCCGTAATTGAGCCACGGCATCAGATCCTGGGCGGGTGGAGCGAAGGGCTCGGTCGGCATCGGCGGCACGTTCTCTGCCCGCCAATACAACATCCGCAGGTCCTGCCACTCCTTCTCGCTGCGCTCCAGCCCCTCGAAGTTGCCGTCCACTTGAATATCCACCTCGGGCGGCACCAGAAGGATGTACTCGGAGAGACCGAAGGCGCGGTCGGGGTCTGCAAAGCGGTAAATATAGGGTGGGAGGTGACCGTCGCGCGATGCGCCGGTGGGACCGACCCAGGCCACATACTCCTCCTCGACCACGTCGCCGGATTCGATGTCCGAGAGGGTGACACTGCCCTGACCCGGCTGAATATCACTCGGCACCACGACTTCGCCATCCGGTTTGAGGACCCTGATGTTGAGAATGTGGGCGTCCGGCAGCGGCTGCAGAACCGACGCCCGCCGCGCTCCCACCGGCGTGTTGGCGCGGGTCAGCCCGTGGTAGTAGTAGAGGCTCGATCCATCGACGAATATCCGCTCCACCGCCTGGTCGAGAAGCAGCACAGCATCGACATCCTCCCCCAGATCACGGTGTTTGCCGATGAAGTCGCGACCATCGACCGCGAAGGGTGTGAAGAATGGTTCGCTGCCGTTGCGCCACGACAGGGTCAGAAGACGAAGATTTGACGGGTCCCGATCGAGGGCGGCGGCGAGCGCCGCAAGCAGCGCATCGTGGTCTTCACCGGCCAACAGCAGGCCGAGCTCGTCGAAGACCCTGAGATCTCCCCATCGTTCCCGTGCCAGCTCGAGCTCTACGCGCGCAGCCCCAACATCCCCGTTCTCCAGGAGGAGCGTCACCAACTGGACGTCGAGGTCCGGGTCCACCACCTCAGGTGCAAGGCTCGCAGTGGCAGCAGCCGCTTCACCGACAAGGCAGCTCGACGCCATCCGGCCGATCCACCGTGTCTCGATCGGAGTCGCGACGGCCAGCGCGCGCAGCAGTGAGCCCCGTTCCCGCCACCGTTCGAGAGAGGCCAGAACTTCGAGCCGAAGGTCGGTCACGGCCAGAGAGCCCGGGAGGTCCGCCTCCAGCTGAGCCAGGCCTTCCTCGGCCTCACGTACCCACCCCCTCCTTACGGTCTCACGAACCCAGATTCGTAGAACGCGTGAATCGTCGGGGTGGTCGGCCACCAACTGATCGAGGATATTCTCTGCGTCCTCTCCGCGTCCCTCACGCATCGCTACTGACCGTTCGAAGAGGCGCGAACCGGGAATGCTTCTCGCCGTCCTCAGGAGCTGACCGATCTTGCGGGCGCGTTCGGCACCCGGCACGCCGCCCTCGGTTGTAATGAAATGGCGAGCCAGGGCAAGGGCCGCCCACGAATCATCGGGATCGGCCACGCGACCACGCTCGATCCAGCGGTGCTCGCTTTCCGGGTCGCTGCGCACGCGGGCCAGCTGTGCAGCGAGAAGATACTCGGGCACCGTAGCGTCGTCGCCATCGAGACGCCGTGATAGCTCGTTGGAGGCCGGCGGCAGTGCCGCGGCAATTTCGGAAACGGCCCACACTCCGTCAGCCCGGTCGACACGGGTTACTCCTTTGACCGGGCGTCCCTGGTCGTCGAGCAGGCTGAGACGAACCTCCGGACCATTGGGGGACGCCACCTCCAACCGCAGCCGGTGCACACCCTGAGCGAAACGCAGGCGGTACCACGCGACGCCTGGATCTACCTGTCCGCAGTTTCGGCGCCGATCGACCGGGCGTCCGTCCACCTCGAGGTTGTAGCCTCCCCTCGCCTCGACCACCATCCAGCCACTCGTTTCAGCAGCCACCTCCAAGGTCCAGGAAACGAGAAAGACGCCGTCGGCAATCATGGCCCGGGGCGGCCCATGCCAGGCGTCGGCGGTCCGCATCAGCAAGCGGAATGGAACTGCCGGATCGGACCACGCGGTACCGAGCGGCGGCAGCTCCGGATCCGGCGGCACCACGTCTCTTTCCAGGTCGAGAGTGCTGAAGACACCGAAAGCGCCCGCCAGTTCGGCGGTTGTCAGCGCACCGGCAGGCGGGCGGGCACCGAGGCGGGCCGCCACCCGCTCGAGAATGAAACCGAGCTCCGGATCGCGACCGTTGTCAACCGCCGCCAACACCTCTTCCGGCTCTGGGAGATCCTCGATATTGGCGAGCCACCAGGAGGCGGCCGCCACAGCGTCGGCACTGCTCGGGTTGGCGGCGATCGTCGCCAGGGCGTGTTCACGCGCACTGTCGAGGTCGAACTCCATCCCCGCCTGCCACACCTCCCACCAACCGGCATTGACCGTCAGGGCGGGGATGAGGCAGACGACGATCAGGACAGTGCGGCGCCACAGAGTGATCATGGCGCCTCCAACCGTCTCTCCAGGTGTCGCTCGACCGTCACCAGGAATTCCCGCAGTCCACCAACCTCCTCCGAATCGTAGGTCCCTGGTTCGAAGTGCAGAAAGCCGTCGACCCGGTAGCCGTTGCTCAGTCCCTCTGTTGTGATGTGCAAAGAACCGAATGGGGTGTCCAGTTCGATCGCAGTCGGTATTGTTTTGGGTGGGCGTCCGAGATCGACTTCAAGGGACCATTCAAGGTCGGGTCGTACGTTGATCTTCAACGGCCCATGCCGGGTACCGCCGGGCACCATCCGTGCCGCCCACTCGAGCTCCCCGGGGTATGTGCCGACGCCCCCGCCGCTCGCCAGCGCGCTCTTTGCGATCACGCCTTCGATCTTGACAATCGTCGGATCGCGGCCGGGCACCAGTTGCATCGTGGGCTCGCCGGTGAGTTGGGCACCGGGGAAGAGCTCCTGCAACCAGCGCGCGAACCGCTGTGGATCCCGACTGCCGGCAAACCGCCCTCGCCGACGATCGGCCGCTTCACCGGTATCGCGAGTCTCGATCGTGATCGCCACATCGGAGTTGTCGCCCGGTTCGAGAGCGAAGCGTATATTCGTCCTCCCCGCACCGACCTCCGGCGAGAACTGAGGTCGACTCTGTAATCCGTCGACCACCAGAACGAATGCGTCCTGATCCATCGATGGCGGTGGATACGGTGCGTGACCGGTGGCGGTTCCATCGAGCCACAGATCGTCCTCGGGCAGATAGACGATCGCGTGGTTGAATACCTCGAGAACGGCGAGCTCGCTGCTGACAGGACCGAGATCAGCGGTCCGGATCATCACCATTCGTGCCGGCACACCAATGACGTCGAGCAGCGCCACCAGGAGGGCGGCCTTGTCCTTGCAGTCGCCGATGCGATGGTGGAGGACCCAATCAGCCGAAAATGGGCGGTAGCGATGCTCTCCGAACTCGAGTCCGACGTAGCGGATATCGATGGTCACGAAACGGTAGAGGCGGTTGATACGATCGAGTCGTTCGTCGAGACCATTGACCAGGCGACGTGCGGTTTCCTCCACCTGCTCCGACGTCCGTACCCTCGACGCCACGTGGCGTCCGTACCAGTCCGCCAGATCACCCCATTGAGGGTGGTTCGAGTAGACCAGGTAGGGCATCACCAGGAGCTGCGGCGCGGCCGGCACGTCGGTCGGGATGGCCGGGAGGTCACGCCATTCCCAGCTCAATCGGACGACGCCATGTTCGTCCTCGTCGCGCACCGGTTCGCCCTCGAGATTGGCAATTTCCCAGTCCGGGAGAACCGCGCCCGGACCCACCAGTTCGACCTCCATCAGCGCCACCGGAACCCCGCGACCCAGGGGAATCAGTCCACCATTGTATGGGCCGGTCTCGTTGGCCTCATTGGTCTCGGAGAGAACGTAGGCGATCTCGACGAGGTCGCCGTTTTCAAGCTCATCAAACCGAAGCACTCGCAGCCGCGTGTCGTAGTAAAGGTTGAACTCGGGCTCTGACAGGCGGGGCGTGTCACCCTGGCGGGCACCGACGTCGGAGCCGTCGCGACGCAGGATTCTTGCACGCAGAACACGCAGGCGTTGGTTTTCAGCGACATAGGGAATGTGTTGGCTGCGCAGTTCGTCAGCTCGCGCAGCATCGGTGATCAAGAACACCTGCTGAACCCTCTCCTCGGTCAAGCGCGAGGGCAGGAATCGGATCTGTTGGTGGTCGAGAATTGCGACTGCCGGCGTCGCAGCCGGAGCCGCATCGGCCATCCGCCACAGCTCGTCCGGGGAACGAAGCCAGTCGAGGTTTTCCCTCTCCTCACCCAGCAGCTCGAGCAGGCGTTGAGCGCGGCGGTCCTGGGGTCGGATCTCGAGCACGCCTCGAGCAAGCTCTGCGGCAGCCGTATCGTCGACCACCGAGTGTTCGATGCTGGCCAGTTCCATCATCAGATCGACGTCGGTCGGAGAGCGTTCGAGACCAACGGAGAGTATCGACCGGGCCGATTCGAGATCCCCATCCGCGGCAAGCAGCCGCGCCAGACGGACCCTGGTTCGCGGTGCGTTCGATTCACGCTCGAGACGCGTCGACAGGAGCTCCCTCATCGCCGAGCCGTCGCCACAGCTTTCTGCGATCCTCTCGTTGAGCTCCATGATGTTGACTGCTCCTGGCGTCACCTCCGTGAGCCTCATCGCGGCTTCCGCCGCCAGATCCCAGCGGCGAGCGTCGATGGCCGCTTCGGCGAGACCAATGTTGACCCGCACACACAGTGGATAACCACGGCCCAACTCGGCCAACCTCGGCACCACCAACGGCCCCCACAGAGCCGCATCGAAATCGAGCATGGCGCCGCGAATGACGGCACCGCCAGTGTCCGCCTCGGCCAGGAGATTATGGGCCTGCTCGTACAGCCCCCGTTCCCCGTACCAGGCCGCAAGCTCGAGTCGGGCCCACAGCAGGTCAGGGTCTTCTTTCAACGCCTCCGAGAGGAGGTCCCGCGCCGCTCCCGGCTCGGTGGTGACGAGCCATTCCAGGAGCCGAGCCTCACCAGGCATCTCGGCACGAGCGTCCCGACACGCAGCGCGAACGCCGCCTCCCCCCACCGGTTCCGGATGCCGGGCGACGAGAAAAGCTGCCAGAGCCATCGCCGCCCCGGGGGTGCCCTCAGCACGTGCTTTGCGGATCTCCGAACCGAGCTCGCGGACATCTGGCGGCTCAGAGTCGATCGGTGGATGCAACGCGGGCGGCTGCCGAATTTCTCGCACCCCATCAATGGCTGAGCCGTCGGGTCGGGTGAGGCGCGCGCGAAGCCACCACCGCTCGTCCTCCGAAGCGACAGCGATGACGACCGCGTTCTCCCCCTCACGCAACCATCCCCCGCCGACCGCCTGGTCGGGCGCCCGGTCCAGGGGTTGCGGCGTGGTCACCAGCTCGACACCGTTGAGCCAAACCCGCGCCACCTGCGCGACCCCCACCCGCACCGCCACGGGCTGTTCGCGATCGCTCACCACCGATGTCGCGAGGTAGGCCATCTGCCGTTGCGGAGGCCAGGCGAGACCCGACACACGCACCCATCCCGACGGATCGGTGCCTGGTGTCGCCCGCCATTCGAATTCAGCCGGCGGCGGCACCGCTACATCATCGAAGTCGGTGAGTTCCTCGAGGGCTATTGGCTCGTGAAACCACCAGGACGTGAGCCCGCCCATGGTACGGAAGAGTTCCCGTGCGGCGGCGTCGCGGCCGCGATCGATTTCGGTTTCCGCGCGCCTGATGCGGATTTCATCCGCCATCAGCGGATCGATCTGCCGTGCGGCGGTCAGGCGGTCGAGGCCACGTTCGGCGAGCGTCCAGTCTTCAAGAGTCGTACGCCAGCTGAATGCAAAGACGAGATGATGGTAGTCGGCCGGGGTCAAACCACCCTCGACGGCCGCCTCGATGTGGCGTTGGACCCGTTCCTCTATGGGACCGGCGCTGACCACCGGTGAAAGGCACAGAAAGAACAGGGTCAGCCCAACCAGCCTGCGCAGATGCACCATCGCTGGTTGTTTGCCATTCTTCGCGGAAAGATACCTTAGAGCCCACATATACCGATTGAGTATGGCAGATCCGATTCAGGCAGAGGAGCAGAGGAGCAGGGGGGCAGGGGAGCAGGGGAGAGGCTACCGGTTCAGACAATGAGGTCGAGGATCTTATCCAAGCTGGTAACCCGCAGATACTGTTCGTCTGCAAAGAGGTTGTGCCGGTCTATGAGCACCGAGGTCAGTCCGGCATTTTCGGCACCACTGTAATCCTCCAGCGGCGAGTCACCGACATGCACCGTTTCGGCCTCAGAGATCCCTATCCGCGCGAGTGTTCGATGGAAGATCTCGGAGGACGGTTTTTCAATCCCTTCGATGGACGACACCGTAACCGTCTCGAAGATCTCGAATATATCGAGCGAACGGAGGATGTCGGGCAGCCGACGGTCCCAGTTGGAGATGACCGCCAGCCGGACTCCGCGCGCTGCGAGTGTCTCCAGAGTGTTAACGGTCTCTGGAAAGACCTTCCAGACGCTGGTCTCACAAAACGCCGCGTAGAGATCCTCGAGGAGTGGCTCCCAGGGAGCGTCATGGTCGAGGCGACGGAGCACCTCGCGCACGAATTCGCCCCACCAGGCAAGCTCGCCACCGGGAGCAGAGTTGTATCGATCCAGTCCGGGGACGGTGCGGCGCTGCATTTCGGCCCACGCATCCCGAAAGACCGGTCCGACCTCGTCGGCTTCGACCGACCTCCCCATACGGCTGAGGTGATGGGCGTAGATCTCTCCCGGGCTCGGGTCGCAGTAGATCATGGTTCCGCCGGCATCAAAGGTGACCGCAGCAAAACCGTTCTCGTTCATGGATGGAGAATACCGGATCGCCAAAACCTATCCTCCCTCGACTTCACCTCGCCGCCCCTCCGCTCCTCTGCTCCCCCGCTCCCCGACAGGAACAGCTAAGATGATCCCATGCTTCACGCCGTCATCATGGCCGGAGGATCGGGGACCAGGTTCTGGCCGGCCTCGCGGCGCGACCGTCCCAAGCAGTTTCTGACCCTCGCCACCGACACTCCGCTGCTACGGATGACCTTTGAAAGGCTCGAAGGGCTGGTGCCGCCGGAGCGGGTGTGGGTCATAACAACCGCTGCGACCGCCGATGCCAGCCGCAACATACTTCCCGAGCTTCCGGCCGGCAACGTTCTCGCTGAACCCGAGGGCCGAAATACCGCCGCGTGTGCGGGCTTTGCCGCCCATGCCATGCTCTCCCGGGACCCCGAGGCGATCTGCATCGTGCTCCCCGCCGATCACGTTATCGGTCAGGAGGAACGTTTCCGCTCGGCGATGGCGGCAGGGGCGCACCTGGTCGAGCGCGAGGGCGGTCTGCTGACCTTCGGTGTCCAGCCGACGAAGCCGGAGACCGGATACGGTTATCTCGAACTCGGTCAGGAACACTGCCGGGATGGCGAATGGGCAGTTCACTATTTGCAGCGCTTCGTTGAAAAACCGGATCTGGAACGGGCGCAGCGCTATCTCGAGTCGACACGGTTTCTGTGGAACGCCGGGATTTTCGCGTGGCGCGCTGTCGATCTCCTCGATGAAATCCACCGCCAACTGCCCAAGCTCGCCGAGGGCCTCGGCCGATTGGCGGAAGCCATCGGATCTTCGAAGGCCGATGCCGTGGTCGCCGAGGTCTACCCAACCCTGCCCGCCACCTCGGTGGATTTCGGAGTGATGGAAGGGGCACAGAAATGTTGGACCGTTCCGGTCGACTTCCCATGGTCCGACGTGGGTTCATGGTCAGCACTCGCAGAGGAGATCCCAGGCGATTCCTCCGGCAACCACCGCCACGGACGCGTCCATACCGAAGATTCGCGCGGTAACGTGCTGGTCAGTACGGGCCCGGCATTATCAGTGGTTGGCGTCAACGATCTCGTGGTTGTCGCCACGCCGGACGCGGTGTTGGTCGTGCCGAAAGAGCAAACCCAGAGAGTCAAGGATGTGGTTGAAGCGCTTCGCGAGAAAGGGTGGGACGACGTCCTCTAGAAGGTAAAGAGTTAAGAGTTACGAATCGGCATCCCCTCAACTCTCAACTCTTAACTCTCAACTCTTCACTTTTTTTCGCGGAGTCCGTACTGCTCGAGCTTGCGGTAGAGGGTGGATCGACCGATGCCGAGCTGGCGCGCGACGTCGGAAAGATTGCCCTTGTTGTTCTCCATCGCCCGAACGATGGCCTCGCGTTCGAGCTCCTCGAGATTCATCGTGCCGCTGGCGGACCCGGAGTCCGCTGCCGGCTGGGCGCCCGGCGCGGCCGAGGGCTGATCCTCACCAATCCCGGGCGGCAGATCATCGAGGGTGAGCTCGAGTCCGGAAGAAACCAGAAGAGTGCGGTGGATCACGTTTTCGAGCTCGCGGACATTTCCAGGCCAACCGTGGGTCGCCATTGCATCCATCGCCTGGGCTTCGACCCGGGTCACCCGTTTGCCGGCGTCGCGCGCGTACTTCTCGAGGAAATGCTCGACCAGCAAGGGGATGTCCTCGCGCCGGTCGCGCAGCGGCGGCAGGGTGATCGGGAAGACCACCAACCGGTAATAGAGGTCCTGGCGGAAGGATCCCTCCTCGACCATTTTCGTTAGGTCGCGGTTGGAGGCGGAGATCACCCGGACGTCGAGCTCGATGGTCTCTACGCCTCCGACTCGCTGAAGGACCCGCTCCTGAAGAACCCTGAGCAATCTCGCCTGGGCCGAGGGAGACATCTCGCCGATCTCATCGAGGAAAATGGTGCCGCCGGAAGCCCGTTCGAATTTTCCGGGGTGAGTGGCGACGGCGCCCGTGAAGGCGCCCTTCTCGTGACCGAAGAGCTCGCTCTCCTGCAACCCCTCTGGAATCGCTGCGCAATTGACGTCGATGAACGGTCCGTCCGAACGCAATGATGCGAAGTGGATCGCCTTGGCAACGAGCTCCTTGCCGGTGCCGCTCTCACCGGCGATGAAGACCGTAATCTCCGATTCGAGCACCTTTTCAACCTGATCGTAGACCTTCCGCATGGCGGCCGAGGAGCCGACGATGCTGCGGAGGTGGTAGCGATCCGAAAGCTCTTCCTTGAGACGTGCCACTTCTTTGGCGAGGCTGCCGTGGGACAGTGCGTTGCTGAGAGTGGTCAGTAGCCGTTCCTGATCGATCGGCTTGGTTAGATAGTCGTAGGCTCCGAGCTTGGTCACCTCGACGGCTCGCTGGACGTCGTTGTCGGCAGTCACCATGATGACCGGCAGCTTCGGATGGCGCCGGGTTACTTCCTTGAGAACCTCGACGCCATCGACCTCAGGCATCATGAGATCGAGGAGGATGGCGCCCGGAGGTTCGCCCGAGCTCGCCAGAACCTCGGCCCCGGACGCGAAGGCGTCGACCTCATACCCGGCCTCCGTAACCATGAAGGTCACGAGTTCCCTGATCGCCGGATCGTCGTCCACCACCCAGATCATCTTTTTATCCGCCATGGTGGTCTCAGTTTACTTTAGTCACGGCGTAGCCCACAGGGCGACTGGTCCCGGCGAAGCTGAAAGCGAAGCCGGAAGCCGGATCCCCCAACGCAGCCTCGAGAGCCTCAGCTATCAGCACCCCTCCGCCGCAGGCACACCAGCGTGACATCGTCTTCAGGCTCGCCACCGTCAATATGCGCGGCCAGGGCGGCGGTGAGCCGCTCAATCACATCACGCGGGCTCCCATCAACGGTGAGACAGGCGCGGATTCTGTCGAGCCCAAACTCGTCGATGCCGTTGATGCCGCCCGCCTCGAGGAGGCCATCGGTATAGAGCAGCACCGTGTCGCCCTCGGCGAGTGAGGCATTTTCGGACTCATAGCTCTGGTCGGAGAGCAGACCGATAGGACGGCCGGTGGCTCCAAAGTCATGGACAGAACCGTCGCGACTCAGCATCAGTGGCGGATGGCCGGCGCTGACCCAGCTCAGGGTCTCTTTCGTCGAGTTCCACTCCGCCGCCACCAGGGTGGCGTATTTGCGACCGCGGGTGAGGCGGCAGAGGGTTTCGTTGACGTCGGCAATGACCGAGGTCAGGGGTTCGGACCCCGCGCGCCGAGTCCACAAACAGGCTTGGATATTTGACGCCACGAGGCCGGCCGGAACGCCCTTACCGGATACGTCGGCGACCACAATCCACCAGCAATCATCGCCGACCGGGATCACGTCCCAGTAGTCGCCGCCCACCTCATGACAGGGCTCGAAGAGGACCTCGATCTCGAGACCCGGGATGTCGGCACGGCCCTCGGGTTGCAGGGCGCGCTGGATCTCGGCCGCAAGACGGACCTCGCGACGCAGCTGTTCTCGGGCCACGATCTCCCGGTGGAGGTCGGCTGTCATCAAGGCGATCGCGAAGGGCACCCCGAGCTCGGCCAGGAACTCCACGTCCGCGGTTGAAAAGCCCCCGCCCCGATGGTTGAGGAGCTGCAGCACCGCTATCAGCGTTCCTTCACGGTCACGAACCGGCACTGTCAGCAGTGACCGGGTCTGGAACCCGGTGAGTTGGTCGACCTTGGGGTCGAACCGTGAATCTGCGTAAGGATCGTCCAGGATTTCCGCCTCGCCCGATGCCGCCACCGCTCCGACGATGCCCTCACCCACCTCCACCGTCAGAGGACCGGTGGTCAGACCCTGGGCAACCATCGATCGCAGGCGGCCGGTCTCCCGGTCAACCAGGAAGAGGCTGCCGCGTTCGGCATTGATGAGCCGCGTTGCGATGCCGATAACGTGCTCGGCAAGCTCGGCCAGATCGAGAGTCGAGTTGACCATCAGCCCGGCCTCGACCACCGCCTCCAGCCGTCGGACCCGCTCCAGAGCCTCGGTAAGCTGGTCTGCCGTTGAATCGCGATTGCTCACAATGCTCCCCGTCCAGATGAAGGAACATCGTAGCGCAGATGGCATGGCTATGGGATGCAGGATGCAGGATGCAGGATGCAGGATGCACCAGAAGCGTAACCGCCCTCTGGGTGGGCGGGTCAGTGAAGGGTCGAGGTAATCCAAACGGACAGCGCTTCGGTTGCCATATCGCCGCGCAGTGCGGTCTCGACGGCGCCCATCCCGGCAAGTGCCTGCACCAGATCCTCGTCGGAGTAACGCCCGGCTCCTTTGAACAACCGTCCGAGCACAAAGAGGGTTGGCGCCTTTCCCCCCGCTCGCTGGATCGGCGACGGCGCGTCGGCCTTCACGAGCTCCACGATCTTTGGACCGAGCCCGTTTTTGAATCGCCTCGGGTACCAGAAGTCATCGCGAGTCTTGTCAGTCGACATCTCCCCGATGAGTCCATGTTCTGCCGCCAACCTCCTCAGGTAGAGGAGGTTCTGGAGGATCGACGCCACCTGGCTGAAGAGAATAGACGGAGCCCCTTTGGGGGTGACCGGCCGGCCCTGCCGATCACGCACCTGGATGCCGGCGTCGGTGGCCGCCATGATGTCGAGGATCGGCGACGCCCGGCGCTCGAAGACCGCATCCCATACAACGTCGAGAGAACGCTCTTTGGGAAAGCTGAGGGCCAGAACGAGCTCCTCGTCGACCATCCCGTCGACGTTGGCCGCCGCCAGCTTCCGTCCCTCCTGAATGAGCAGCCGGGGGGCGAAACCGAGACGCTCGAGCAGCAGTCGTGCCGCCTCCGGCGTGAATCGGACATCGCCGGCTGCCCTTGAAAGCAGCTCTCGCAGCATCGTGTCCTGTTCCTTCGACAGGACAGCATCTTCCCAGGGCTTTGGTGGTTCGGGAACCGGCTGCCAGCGAAATACACCTGCCTCGTCAACTGCATCCACGAGCGCACCTTTGGGTTTGCTGTGACAGCACGCTCCCATGATCAGGGCGATACCGTCGGCGATCCCCTCACCCAGCACCTGCAACACCGGCGCAGCATCCACGGTGGCCTTTACGGCGGGACGAGGATCCGGTGGGCGCCTTGCGGGTATGTCGATCCAGGCGCGGATCTCCGGCACCACCAGTACGCGCTGTGGCGCGAAAAGGGAAGGTGAACAGAGCTCGACGGAGAGATCTTCCGGCGTCAGAGCTTCGGGCAGGGTTTCGGGATCGATATCCCCAAACTCAGCGCACACCACCCGCACGGTCTCACCGAGCGCCTCTTCAAGCAGGTAGTCATCGGAGGAGGCGACGAGATAGACCGGCGCGCTCACCGCCACACCCACAATTGTTGGATGAACTGCAGAGGAGTTACTCTGGCTCGGCTTTTCCGGTTCATGATTGCGTGAGAGAGGCCGGTGAGAATTGCGGGTTAGATTTCTCCACGATCCTGCAACTCCTGACACTCGATGCAGTGACGCGCCCACGGCACGGCGTCGAGGCGACCCAACTGGACCTTTTTCTCACATGAAACGCAGATCCCATAGGTGGTGTCCTCGATACGATCGAGGGCTTCATCGACCCGGCGCAGAATGTCTCGTTCCCCGGCGGTCAGCTGATAGCTCAGATCACGAATCACCGTCGACAGGGCACGATCGCCGAGATCCGGCGCTTCTTTGTCATTGGCTTCGGTTTCGCTGGAACGCGCCGCCTTGACGAGCTGTAGAAGGGATTCCCGCTTCGCCAGCAGCTGTTTGCGATAACGTTCTCGCTGTCTCTTATTCATCGCTCAGTCCTCCGAAAGGGCTGTCCATTTCCACCCACCACACTGCGGCCTCCGGTCCTCCATTTGACCGTCCCTCATTGTACGACGACTCGATGATACGCACCACCACCGAGCATGTTGGCGGCACGGAAAAGCTGCTCCCACAACAGGAGTCGCGCCAGCAGGTGGGGCAGGGTCATGGGACCCAGCGATAGCTTCTCATCGGCCCGAGCGACGAGGTCTTTTTCGAGGCCGAGGTCGCTGCCGATAGCGAAGAGGATGCCCTCGACACCCTGGTCGGCGTACTTCTGCAGCCGTTTCGCGAAGGCCTCGCTGGTATGGGTCGGGCCATGCTCGTCGAGGGCCACGAGCCGCCAACCGGGCTCGAGATGCCGCATCAAGATGTCGGCCTCGAGCCGCAGCACGCGCTCGGGATCCTTGTCGCGTCCCCCGGCGGAAGCCCGCAGCGGGCGGTCTTCGGCCGGCCATCTGCGATGGACCCTTTTACGGTAGGTCTCGACCTCGCGTTCGTAGGGACTCGCCGTCGGCCGGCCGAGCCAGGCCACACGGACCTTCACTGCGGATCGCCCCCATCGATACCGAGCGCCACCTTATCGAGCTTCGGAGCATCACCCCACAGGCCATCGAGTCCGTAGTAGGTCCGACGTTCTTCGGTAAAGACGTGAATCACGAACTCGCCGTAGTCGAGGAGCACCCAATCCGCCCGTCTCTCACCCTCGACGTGGAGGGGCCGCTTGCCGGCCTCCTTGAGCTGCCGCTGCATCGCGTTGGAGATCGCAGCAACCTGGCGGTCACTGGCACCGGAACAGATCAGAATACTGTCGGTGTAGGAGGTGAGGTCGGAGACCAAGAAACCGACGATCTGGAACGCCTTCTTGTCGGCGGCGGCTCGCGCAGCTGTTCGGAGCGAATCCATCAGTTGAGCGTCCGCCATCACTCCTCCGTTATCGAGGCCGGCGAGTAGAGGCCGTACTTTTCGATATAGGAATGGACCTCGTGCGGAACGAGCTCGCGAATCGGCAGACCGCGACGCTGGCGATTCCGGATCGAGGTGCCGGAAATCGGGAACGGCTCGTGGTTGAGGAGGTAGATCGTCAGCTCCTCGGGGTCGGGGACCTTTTCGAACGGCTCGACAAGCTGGAGCCGCGGCAGCAGCCGTGCCGGCACCCGATGCTCGAGCTCCTTGCCCCACATGTGGGCCCGATGGAGAACCACCAGGTGGACAGAATCCACCAATTCCTCCCACATTTCCCAATCGGCGATCTGTGAAAAGGAGTCCGAACCAAGGATGAAAAAGAAGGTGCTACCCGGGTATCGCTCCCGGAATCGCCGCACAGTCTCCACCGAGTAGGTCGGCTGGGGGGCAAAGACCTCGTCGTCGGAGGTGAAGAAATTGTCGTAGGGCAACGTCGCCATGGCGACCATAGCGAGGCGGTGGGTGACTGGGGTGAGTGGCGCCGCATTTTTGTGCGGCGGCGATCCAGCAGGTACGAAGTACACCGATTCGAAGAGAAAGGTCTCCTGCGCGCGCACCACCGGCACCAGATGGCCGAGATGGAAGGGATCGAAGCTCCCGCCATAGATCGCAATTCGCGCTGTCATGGCCCTTCTTTGACCTCCTCAACCAGATCGAACAGCGTTCCCACCAACCTGTCGATGCCCTCACCTGTGACCGCGGAGATGGCAGTCGACTGGACTCCGTTGGCCTTCGCAGTGGCCGCCAGCTCGGCGAGCCCGGCCTCGCGGTCGGCAATCGCGTCGAGCTTCGTGCCCACCAGGATCCAGGGCCGATCTTCGAGCGGTGCCGTGTGGGCCTCGAGCTCACCACGAATGGTATCAACTCGCTCGCCAAGCGGCGAGTCCGACGCCAGATCGACGAGGTGCACCAGCACCGGGCAGCGCTCGACATGGCGCAGAAACTGGATGCCGAGCCCCGCGCCCTCGTGGGCCCCTTCGATGATGCCCGGTATGTCGGCCATCACCAGGGTTCGAAGATCGTCGCCCGATGGGCTGACCACTCCCAGGTGGGGCTCGATGGTGGTGAATGGGTAGTCGGCAACCTTCGGTCGTGCGGCTGAGAGTCGTGCCAGCAGCGTCGACTTGCCCGCGTTCGGCAGGCCCACCAGACCCACATCGGCAAGCAGTTTGAGCTCCAGATCGAGGTCGAACTCCTCGCCCGCTCCGCCATCCTCGGCGGTGCGTGGCACACGATTGGTCGAGGAGGCGAATCGTGTGTTGCCGCGACCGCCACGCCCCCCCTTCGCCACCAACATCTCCTGCCCGTTCTCCACCAGATCACCAAGGACCTCTCCGTTTGCGGCGTCTCGCACAACGGTTCCGGGGGGAACCTGGAGGCGAATGTCCTCGCCGCTGGCGCCTGTTTTGTTCGAGCCGCGCCCGTTCTGGCCGCGTTCCGCCCGCACCTGGCGCCGGTTATGGAGGTGGAGGAGGGTGTTGAGACCCTCACCAACAACCAGGATCACATTGCCCCCGCGGCCTCCGTCGCCACCGTTTGGTCCGCCGCGAGGCACGTACTTCTCGCGCCGGAAGGAAACGCAGCCATTGCCGCCGTCACCAGCCCACACCGTGATCCGTACTGAATCGACAAGCATCGCTTACCGCCGCGACACCGCCGCGCTCGGTCGCTTGTCCTTAACCCGCATATCTAACCAGCTGTCTGCTGCGGCCAGCGATGCACCTCACCCAGCGGTGTTTTCTCGCCTCGGGGTGCTCGACGTACCGCAAGTACGTGCTCCGCGCCCTACGAGGCCCGGCCGGCGCCCCCAGCGTCGTCCGTTGCGTGCGCCATGGTCCCGGATTCTAGGCGCCGCGACGACGGCGATGTCCCTCCATCGCCGAGGAACGGCAACAACGAAGACGGGGCCATGCCGCCGCAACCCTTTGGGCCGATGGGGGTCGCGGCCAATCTCTGCGTTGCTCGTCGTCGACGATGCTCGGGCATCGACTCCTCCTCGCGCCTTGACCTCGGCTCGCGAGCCCCATCGGCGGACGGCACTGGGGACACCGGCCGGACCTCTAGGTCGAAAACCCCCCTGGGCACGGCACCTCGCCGCCCTCGCGACGAAACCCGGTGAGATATGCCGGTTTGATGTCATGTGGGTTCAGCGCGCCGATCAGTTGGGAACGATGCTGATGAAGCGGCCTAAACGGCCCCGGTTCTGGAACTTCACCTCGCCGTGGGAGGTGGCGAACAGCGTGTCGTCACCGCCGCGCTTGACGTGGTTCCCGGGCTTGAAGCGAGTGCCGCGCTGACGGATGAGGATGGTCCCCGCCGTCACCTGCTGACCGTCACCAACCTTGGTGCCGAGACGTTGCGCGTTGGAATCACGGCCGTTGCGGCTCGAGCCCTGTCCTTTTTTATGCGCCATGATGCCCCCTAGGCCTCGATGGCCTCGACGCGAACCTTGTAGTAGTCCTGCCGATGGCCCTGGGTCTTTTTGTAACCCTTGCGTCGCTTCTTCTTGAAAACGATGATCTTGTCACCGCGGACCGGCGCCAGCACCTGTCCGCGCACCACCACCCCGTCAACCGTCGGCTGTCCGACGCGAACAGCGTCACCCTGACTCACCAGCATGACCTTTTCGAAGAGCAGATCGTCGCCCTTCTTGAGATCGGGCTGGGTGCGTTCCACCAGCAGCTCATCGCCCGGGCTGACCCGGTACTGTTTGCCGCCGTGTTCGACTATTGCGTAATCAGTCATTCCACACCTCTCCCCAGCAAAAGGGGCGCTATTTTTAGCAGATAGGAGACTTGGTGTCAACAGATATCAGCCGCCCACCCGACCGATTCCGGGTGCTGGATGCTCTGATGCTCGATGCTCGATGCTCGATGCTCGATACAACAAACCAATATTCCGTCTCGCTTGTTTATCAAGGGGAGGAGGGACGGATCCGGCTTTGTGTTTCGCACTACGCCGCGACCCGTCGAGTATCCAGAATCGAGAATCGAGTATCGGCCAAACGGGCGGCGTCGCGTCAGAAACCTGGCGGACGGTCTCCCTGCGGGCCCTGACCGCGATCGCCGGGGCGGCGTTGTTGCTGCGGCCGATTCTGCTTCATCCGTCGCTTGATTTCCTCGATTTTCTGCCACTGTTCATAGGTCAGGATCTGCCGAACTTCGATCAACATCTCAAAACGCTCGTTCTCGAGCTTGTGACGTGCGGTCTGAAAGACGGCGTAGGCCGCGCGCACGGGCGCCGCGTCGAATTCCTGCTGATCGACCGAAGCAGCGAGATCGAGCCCTGCCTTGTCGACATCAGCCTTGAGGTCGATCATTCGCCGCGCATGTTCGAATACGACTTCTCGGATCTGAACCTGCTGCTCGTCGGTGAGCCCGATATGGCTCACGAACCGCTGATTTTCCCACCACTTACCGGGGGGAAGATCGAATTCGTTCGCCGCCAGAGGGCCTACCGCTGCGAGAACCGCAATGATGATCAGTACTCTCTTCATGACTGCCTCCACTTCCGCCCCCTCACGACGCTCCGTTTTCAAAAATCACATCATCCATCCCCTGGTCGATGAGCTCGAAGCCCGGGATGGAGTCATCAGCCAACATTGCGTCGACTTCGGCCAGAATTTGCTCCACCGGCAGCTCGGAGACGACTCCGGGGTCGACCGTTGGCGCCGGCGCCCACAGCGCCTTGAGCCCGATGGCCGCCACCAGAACCGCCGCTATCGCGAGCAGCGGGCGGGTCCACAAGCGGCGCCGCTTGAGCTGAGTTGTCGGTGCCAACGGCAGCCGCAAAATGATCTCTTGCCGCTGCCGCTCCCAGTCCGGGGCCTCGTCTTCGAGATCCCGCCGTCGGGCATCAATGACAGCTCGCATGGCGGACACCTGCTGACGGCAGCTCACGCACGAACCGAGGTGCTCCTCGGCCGCCGCTTCGAGCTCGAGGCCGGCCACTACTGCGGTGAATTCATTCTCTTCGAGATGGGTCTTCATCGGTATGCTCCCAAATCCTCCCGCAGCTTGTGCACCGCCCGGTGCAGCTGCGTTTTGATTGTCCCCACGTGGACATCGAGCACGGTCGCGATTTCCTCGAGCTCCATCTCGGCGTAGAAACGGAGGCGGAAGATTTCGCGTTGGCGCGGTGGCAACTTTTCTTCTTGAGCCGCGAGGGAGGCCACAGCCTGCTTCTGCATCGACCGGCCCTCCGGCCCGACATCGTCGTCCGGCACCCGATCGAGGAGGTTCAGCTCCTCATCGTCGCCGGGCTCCTCGTCTACCACCGCCTCGCGTCGCCGCCGGCGCAGCTCATCGAGGCAGGTATTGATGGCGATTCGGGTGAGCCAGGTGGAAAAGGCGGCGCGTCGATCGAAATCGCCGATCCTGGTAAATGCCTTGACCAGGCTGTCCTGGGCCGCCGCGTCAGCCTCTCCCACACCTACATACTGCCGGCACACCATCCAAACCCGGCGCTGGTGACGATTGACCAACTCGCCAAAAGCATCGTGGTCACCGTTCTGCGCCCGCAGAACCAGCTCGTCGTCCGCTTGGGAAAGATCAGTTCGAGATGGATCCATGGCCTTTGCTCGCAACACATCCCTTTGACGTTCAACTTCTTCAGGGGTTGACACCGGTAAAACCTTGAATGGTGGACACTGACTGCAGGATACAGGGTTCAGGGTTCAGGGTTCACCAATACACAAACCCATCTCTCCATTGGCAACGGGTGGGCGGGTGGGACCTGCACCCTGCGCCCTGTACCCGTTTCGCAGTAGCGCAGGCTACTGCGGAACAACCACCTTCAAGGCTCCTGGAACAACCTCGAAGCGGGCGAGCGGAGGATCGAGGGTCACCGAGTTGCCATCGAGGTGCGCCGGCATGGATTTTGAGAAGTGGAGCTCGAGCCACGGCGCCTGCAGCTCGTGGGTTCCCTTTTTCCTGCCCAACGTGCCCCGCATCGCGGCCACCAACCGGGCCAGCCGTCCGAGGGGACCGACCTCCTCCACCAGGCATGCGTCGAGCAGCCCGTCATCCGGCACAGCGCCCGGCGTCAGTGCAAACCCACCACCGGTGGTTGGTCCGCCGTGGACCGCGAGAATCAGGATGGTGCCCTCGTAGTTTCGCTCCTCGGTGACCATCCGGACCGTCTGCGTGCGAAAACGAAAGAGGGCCGAAAGCGCCGCGATCAAATAGACGGTGAAGCCCCTGACCCACTTGATCCGCACCGCGCGGTCGTTGATGTCGCCGGTGAGACCGACGCCGATGGCGTTGAGGACCATCCGGTCGCCGATCCGGATCAGGTCTACGGGTTTGCATCGGCCGCTTGTCGCGACCCGTGCCGCCTCTTCGAGGTCCGCCGGGACGCCGAGGGTACGCGCGGAATCGTTGCCGGTGCCGAGGGGGAGGATCGCGAGCTCACCACGCCCGGCACGGTGCAGCCCCTCCGCCGCCTCGCAGACCGTGCCGTCACCGCCCGCGACCACGACGCGTTGAACGCCCTCGCCAACCGCCGCGGCCGCAAGCTCGGTGGCGTGGCCGGGAGCCTCAGTGAAGACCACAGGTGCTGAGAGATCCCAACCCGCCAGTCGTTGAGCTGTCTGCGGCCACTCACGGCCCAGCCGGCCACCCGCCGCCGCCGGATTGACGATGATCCTCACCGCAGCAGCGTAACAGACACGGCCGGTGCCGCGGGCACTCGATGCCCCCCCTCCGGGAGAGAACCGCGACCGGCGAAAATACTTCCAGACACCGTGTAGAATCATCGCGTCGAACTTTGATGACCAGGGGTCGCACAACACAAACTACCGAGGTGAACATGTTCGAGTTTGCGATCTTCGTCCTCTTCGCGCTCGCCATCTCCGACCTAATCGTTGGCGTCAGCAACGACGCGGTCAACTTCCTCAACTCGTCGATCGGTTCAAGGGTCGCGCCACGCACCGTGATCATGGTCATAGCAAGCCTTGGCATGCTCGCCGGCGTGACCTTTTCATCGGGCATGATGGAGGTGGCCCGCAAGGGCATCTTCCACCCGCAGTTCTTCACCATGCCCGAGCTGATGACGATCTTCCTCGCCGTCATGCTGACCGACATCATTCTGCTCGACCTCTACAACACCTTCGGCCTACCGACCTCGACCACGGTCTCGATCGTTTTCGAGCTTCTCGGTGCGGCAGTCGCGGTCTCCCTTCTGAAGATCAGCCAGGCTGGAGCCCCCTTCCGCGAGGTCGTCAACTACATCAACACGGGCAAGGCCCTGGCCATCATTTTTGGAATCCTGTTGTCCGTCGTGGTGGCTTTCATTGTCGGGGCGCTGGTGCAGATCGCCACCAGACTCCTCTTCACCTTCGACTATGAGAGAAGGTTGAAACGATACGGGGCCCTGTGGGGTGGTGCGGCCCTTGCGTCGATCATCTACTTCATTCTCATCAAGGGCGCCAAAGGAGCCTCCTTCATAACTCCCGAGACCCTTACCTGGATCAAAGGCCACAGCGGTCTCATCCTGTTGGCATCCTTTGCCTTCTTCACCGTCTTGCTCCAACTCTTGATGCTCCTCACCCGGGTCCACGTTCTCAAGGTTGTCGTCCTGGTCGGCACATTTGCCCTTGCCATGGCATTTGCGGCCAACGATCTGGTCAACTTCATCGGCGTGCCCTTGGCCGGTCTGGCCGCGTACTCGGAGGCCGGCGCCGCAGCGGATCCGATGACCGCCACGATGGAGGCGCTGCGGCAACCGGTCCAGTCCAATACCCTCTTCCTCTTGATCGCCGGCCTCATCATGGTCGTGACCCTGTGGCTGTCCCGCAAAGCGAGAACCGTCACGAGAACGGAGGTGCGCCTCGGTCGACAAGAGGAGGGCTACGAGAGATTCGAGTCCACGGCACTGTCGCGCGCCGTTGTCCGACTCGTGTCATCGGTCGTCGAAACCGGAGGGCGGCTGGCGCCGTCCGCCATTCGTCGGTGGGCAAACGGAAGACTCGATCGTTCAGAGTTCCGCCCACCGCCGGCCGACGACGGTACCGTACCGTCATTCGACCTGGTCCGCGCCGCCGTCAACCTCATGGTGGCGAGTGCGTTGATCTCTCTCGCCACCTCGCTCAGGCTTCCGCTGTCCACCACCTACGTCACCTTTATGGTCGCCATGGGGACGTCATTTTCCGACCAGGCGTGGGGACGGGAGAGCGCCGTCTTTCGCGTCAGCGGTGTGCTGACGGTGATCGGCGGTTGGTTCTTTACCGCCATGATGGCGTTTACCGTTTCCGGCATCTTTGCGGTCATCCTCTACTATGGCAAGATCTGGGGAATCATCGCTATCGGCGCCGTGGCGATCCTACTGTTGGTTCGCACCCGAGACCTCCACCGTGTTCGTGAGAAAGAGGAAACCGCCCTGGATGTGTTCAACCTGCGCAAGATCAGCGACGCAACAGCCGCGGCCCGCACCACCTTCGAGCATACCGGGATCTTTCTGCGCGAGGTCCGCACGGTCCTCGAAACGGCATTCTCGGGGCTCTTTGCCCTCGACCGACCGCAGCTCAAAACGGCCCGCGAGGGGCAGCGAGAGCTTCAACGTTGGTCCAACATCATCGCCGCCAACATATTCAAGGTGCTTCGTCTCCTCGGCCGCGATGAGAGGATCACTGACACCGAACGATTCGCGCAAGCGATCAGCTCGCTCCAGGAGATCAGCGAAAGTGTTCGCGACGTCGCCCTGCGAGCCTATATTCATGTTTCGAACAACCATTCGGGTCTGCTGGATTCGCAGATCGAGGAGCTGGACCGCATATCACGGATCGCGTTCGATATTCTCGACCGGACCGCAGATACCATGTCGCGCAAGGCACCGCCGGACCATGAAGTCGTCGCCAAGCTGACTCGCGAGATTCGCGAGCTGGTCCACGAATTCGACCGGAACCAGATTCGCCGAATTCAGGACAACACATCGAAGACGCGTTTGAGCATCCTTTCCTACAGCCTCGCATGGGATTGTCTGAAGATCGCCGAGCAGACGGCCAGCCTCCAGACAGTCTTTGAAGATCCATTCCGACCCTAGCCCGCATATCTCACCAGCTTTCTGCTGCGGCCGGCGATGCATCGCACCCGGCCGCTGCTACCATGATGCAGTAATTACGAGGCCGCCCGCCTCAAAGGTCCGGCGGCACTTTTTTGGGACCGGAGGTCTCCCGACATATGAGCGACAGCGGCGAGACGCAGACACAGCGCGGAACAGCGATATCGATCTGGCAGAGCACCGGGGCCCGCTTGCTGACCCTTCTATTGCTTCTCTACGGGTTTCTGGTCAGCATCGGCATGCTCGGCAAGGCGTTCAAGATGTTTTCGGGCGGCTTCGTCGACGGTCTGATCGCAAGCGCTTCGAACCCGTTGCTCGGCCTGTTTGTTGGCGTTTTGGCAACGACGCTGGTGCAGTCGTCGTCGACCACCACCTCGCTCGTGGTTGCGTTGGTGGGCAGCGGGGGCATGCCCATCGACACCGCCATCCCGATCGTCATGGGCGCCAACATCGGCACCTCGGTCACCAACACTCTCGTCAGTCTCGGTCACATCGGCCGGGGAGGAGAGTTCGAGCGGGCGTTCGCCGCCTCGACGGTCCACGATTTCTTCAACATCCTGGCGGTTATCGTGCTCTTCCCGCTCCAGATGGCGACAAACTTCCTCGGGACCCTGTCATCACAGTTGGCGAATCTGTTCGCGGAGGTTGGCGGGATGACCTTCGCCAGCCCGCTCAAGGCGGTCACTGGTCCGGCGGTCAAGGCAGTCGCCCAGCTCCTGGACGGACACCCGTGGACCCTGCTCATTCTCGCCCTGGTGATCATGTTCGCCTCGCTGAGATATCTGGTGGTGGCCCTTAAATCTATCGTCCTCGGTCGCGTAGAGGCGTTCTTCGATCGGACCCTCTTTGCCAACGCTGGAAGAGCAATGCTCTTCGGTCTCTTCATCACTGTCCTCGTCCAATCGTCCAGTATCACCACCTCGCTGGCGGTCCCCCTCGCCGGCGCCGGAATCCTCACCCTCATCCAGATCTTCCCCTATACTCTCGGCACCAACATCGGCACCACGATCACGGCGATGCTGGCCGCGCTTGCGGTGGGCGAGATCAGCGCCGTGACGGTAGCCTTTGCCCACCTTTTCTTCAACATTTGCGGCATAGTCCTGATCTGGCCCGTTCCCGCCATCCGCAGGATCCCGCTTCGTCTTGCCGAAAGCTTCGCGGCAATCGCGGCGAATCACCGCTGGATGGCTATCGCCTACATCCTCGTCTGTTTCTATGCCGTGCCGTTCGCGGCGATTCTCCTTTTGAGGTGAAACCATGTTCAAGCAATTTTTCGAGCTGTTCCGCAAAGACAACATGTTGCAGCAGGCCTACGACAGGTCGCTCGAGATGCTGGAGGCTGATCGGGAGATGTTCCTCGCCGCCTCGAGCTCGCTGCGGGAGCACGACGACGCGCGCATCGAGATCGACATCTATGCCAAGGACCAGCTGATCAACGCCTACGAGCGCGAGGTGCGACGAAAAGTGTTGACCCATCTCGCGCTCACGTCGAGCCAGAGCATTGCTGCGGGCCTCGCGCTGGTGAGCATCGTCATCGATATCGAGCGCATCGGCGACCTCACCAAGAACATCGTTGATCTCGCCCTGCGTCACCCGGGCAAGCTCGATTGCGGCAGCCTGGAACCCGACGTCCGCAAGATCGAAACCACGGTCAAGACCATGTTCACCCTGCTCATCGAGGCGCTCCCGAACGGCGACGAGGCCAAGGCCAAAGAGGTCATGTCGGAGCACTGGTGGATCGCCCGCCGTGCCGACGAGATCCTCAATTCCCTGATCGTCCGCGAGGACCCCGACCTGGTGTGCGGCGAGGCGGTGAGCGCAGCGCTCTACGTGCGGTTTCTGAAGAGGATTTCGGCCCACCTCATGAACATCGCATCCAGCGTCGTCAACCCCTTCGATCGCATCGGCTTCCGAGATGACGACCTGGCGAACCCACAGGACGATGAGTGAGCTTCAACACAAAGAGAGCGCGTCTCAGAAAACGATGATGTAGTCGACCTGGAGGCGATCCATAACGGGGATGTCGACGAGGTCACTCGCAGGCTCAGTGTGGTACCACGTGAAGTTGAAGTAGCTCCTCATGACCCAGCCCAGACGGAGGTCGAACCGATAGCCGTCGACATCCGAGGCCATGGTCGTGTCCGACTGGGCAAAGACGTAGAAGAGGGCGTCGGGCTCCGAGTAGTAGCGGCTGGCGCGGAACATCATCTGGCCCTTCTTCTTGTAATCACCGACCTGGAAGCGCAGGAAGTAGCCGGTGTCGTACTCCTCGCCGAGGCCCTTGGCCCCGGTGTTGGAGTAGCCGAAGGCGTAGAACGTGATCGGCCAGCGCTCGTTTTTCGTCCAGCTCCAGCTGAAGAACCCGTTGACGATCTGGAAGTCGCTGATCAGCTGGCCCTCGTCGTCGAGCAGGTTCGTCACCCTGTTGCCGTGGAGCTCGCCGTTCAGGGTGAGATCCGCGACCAGTTGCGGGCGACGCCAACTGTCGTAGCCCATTCCGACCTTGAACGAACCGACCGAGTCGGAGCCGAACTTACCGTAGACCTGACCGCCGAGGAGGTGGGCGTCTTTTTTGTCCTTCGCCTCCTCGAGGATGTACTGGTAGAGATTGGCCTTGAGCGGACCGAATCTGAACTCTTCCATCGCGCCTTCCACCGTCACGTCGTCGTCCCACTGCATGTCGGAGACGACCCACTTCTTCTTGGCGTCGAACTTCCCGACGGTGAGGCCCAGCCAGTCGTTGGGGTGAAATGCCGCAAAAACTTCAGAGATCGAGATCGGTATCAAACCAAATCCGCCGTCAAAGCTGCTGTTGTCGGACACCGGATCCAACGGATCGCCACTCCTGAGCTGGAGCCCGACCTCCATCCAGTCGGTCACGTTGGTGTAGATCCCGGGCCGGATCCGTGCTCGGAATCGGTCACGGTGGTTGGTGGGTGAGATGCCTTCGACCTTGAAGAACTCGGCGCGCAAACGCAGATCCCCCTTGAAGTCGATACGGTCATACCATTTCTCCTCCTTCGTTTCCTCCGGAAAAGGGGCTTCCACCATAAGCGGGGGCGCCGACGGTTTCGCCAGGTCGGGCTGTTGAGGCACGACAGCCGAGGGCTGCCCGGCCGCCCTCCGGCGGTCGTACTCGGCCTGCACCGCTAGCGCTTGCTCGATGGTGATCACACCCTGCTCGACCAGCAACTCGAGCAACGGATCAAGTTCCATTTCCTCTGCGCCGACTCCCACAACAGCCACAGAAAGCATGACTATTACCGAAATCCTCACCATCCTTCGCCTCATCGACTTCTCCTTGAATTAACCCGCATATCTCACCAGCTTTCTGCTGCGGCCGGCGATGCATCGCACCCGGCGGTGTTTTCTCGCCTCGGGGTGCTCGACGTACCGCAAGTACGACTCCGCGCCCTGCGAGGTCCGGCCGGGGTCCCCAGCACCGTCCGTTGCGTGCGCCATGGGTCCGGATTCTAGGCGCCGCGACGACGGCGATGTCCCTCCA
>Ga0255053_10000165_pt1 | contig 34711 bp, 28 predicted proteins | sample JV7_2_22_MG_FD_188635 | JGI IMG/M metagenome (GOLD analysis project Ga0255053, IMG submission 188635) | Seawater microbial communities from Jervis Inlet, British Columbia, Canada - JV7_2_22 | ecosystem: Environmental > Aquatic > Marine > Inlet | place: Canada: British Columbia | collected... | reverse complement strand
AATCTCCCGCTTTCGGGGGGGAGTAGAACAGGTAGCGGTGGACCCGTTTCAGTCGGGTCATCTCCATCGCCGTGTCCTCGAGGAGACATGCGTAAAGCGCCGCCGCGCCACCTTTCGTGAAGGGGGGGCAAAGCCTGGTCTTGACCTGTCCCGGGAGGGGGGCCTTCGCCATCAGGATCAACGCGTCTTTTCGCGTCACGGGGGTTCCCTTCTCGCGGCGTCGCATCGAACGGCCTTCATTGTATAAGGTTTTTTCGGGGAAAGAACACGGGGTGCGCCGGCAGGCCGTCCGCCACCACCCCGCCCTTAGCAACAAGCGATTGCCAGAAATCCGATCCCCGGGTACTATATCTGCCTTTACCGTTACCGCATGAGGGGAGCGCCATGAGGAAGAAAGCCGGGAGGGTCCTTTCCATCGGTCTTCCGAAGGGTAGTCTGCAGGATTCCACGATAAAGCTCTTCAGGAAGGCGGGATTCTCCATATCGGTGGGCTCCCGTAGCTACATCCCTTCCATCGACGACGAGGAGCTTTCCGGGCTCCTGATCCGCGCCCAGGAGATGGCCCGGTACGTACAGGACGGTATCCTGGACCTCGGGCTGACCGGGCGGGACTGGGTCCTGGAGCAGAATGCCAAGGTGAAGGAGGTCTGCCCCCTCCAGTACGCGAAAGGGGGCTTGCGGCCCGTCCGATGGGTGGTGGCCGTTCCCACCGATTCCCCCATACGGCGTATCAAGGATCTGGGCGGCAGGAGAGTGGCCACCGAACTCGTGCAGTACACCCGCCGGTTTCTCAAGGAGAGGGGGATCGAGGCGAACGTGGAATTCTCGTGGGGCGCGACGGAAGTGAAGCCCCCGCGCCTGGCCGACGCGATCGTGGAACTGACCGAGACGGGGAGCACCCTCCAGGCCAACAACTTGCGGATCGTGGACACCATCCTGGAGTCTACGACCGTCCTGATCGCCAACCGGGACGCATGGAAAGATCCGTGGAAACGAAAAAAGATCGAAAATATCGCGATGCTTCTCACCGGCGCACTTCGCGCGGAGGAGACGGTGGGGCTGAAGATGAACGTCGGCCGCGCCGATCTCGACCGGGTACTCAAGGTTCTCCCCGCTCTTCAGAACCCCACGATATCGTCGCTCTCCGAGGCGGGCTGGTTCAGCCTCGAGGTCATCGTGGACGAAAAGACCGTGCGGGAGCTGATACCCGTACTGAAGAATTCGGGTGCCTCGGGGATCGTCGAGTATCCGCTCAACAAGGTGATTCCGTAACAGGGACCAGGCTTCTCCGGCAGGCGCTCAAGGCGTCTCTTCTTGCGTACGGGGACGCGGATCCGTCGTCCGATCCCGTCCGGTTCCCCCGCCGGTTCGCGGACCGCGCGGACGCGGAAGTCGCCGCGTTCGTTGCGGCCTCCTTCGCCTTCGGCAACGTGGGCCAGATCCATGCGTTTCTCGAAAGGATGTTCCGGACACTCGGTCCCTCCCCCCATGCGACCCTGACGGCCCACCGCCCCGTTTCGCTGTCCCGTGTCTCGGGGCTTTCCCACCGGTTTATCTCCCCCCGCGGCGTACACAGGTTCCTCCTCTGCGTCCGGAAAGTCCTCCTCGAGCACGGTTCTCTGGAAGGTCTCTACAGACGGGCAATGGAACGCGAGGGCGGCGACGCGCGCGCATGGCTCGCAGGTTTTCTCGCCTGTTTCCGGGAAGCTTGGGGGGACAAGATCCCGAGGGAGAGGGATTTCCTGTTTCCCGATCCTCGCAAGGGATCCGCGTGCAAGCGGCACAACCTGTTCCTGCGTTGGGTGGTTCGAGGGGGCGACGGGGTGGATCTCGGGATCTGGACGGTTCTTGGCCCCCGGCAACTGATCGTCCCCGTCGATACGCACATGGCGCGGCTGGGGAGATGGCTGGGGCTTACCTCCCGCCACACTGTCGACGGAAAGATGGCCGAGGAGATCACCGATGGGTTCCGGGCGGTCTGCCCCGAGGACCCCGTCCGGTTCGACTTCGCTCTGACCCGGATCGGGATCCTGAAGGCCTGCACGGTCGCGACCCGGGGGACGTGCAGCCTGTGCCCGCTCGGACCTGCCTGTTCGGGGGGGACACGACCCCTCCTCCTGCGCGGAAGGGGTGGATGAAAGCCCTCCCCGGGAGAAAATGGTGTTGCCCCCCTTTCCCCTCTGGGATAGATTTGGAAAAGGCACCTTCATTTCCCGGCATGACGGGACGGGGGAGGGAAAATGACGAATGAAAAATTGAAAATCGGGGGAATTCTCATATCTTCGGGGTTGATCACGGAAGATCAGCTGAAGGCCGCTCTCAGCGGGCAGAGACAGCTTGGAGGCACGGTCGGAGAGAACCTCATCCGGCTGGGCTACATAAGCGAGGAGGTGTTGCTGAGTTCCCTGTCCGAGCAGACGGGTCTGCAGCACATCAATCTCACCCGGGTAGAGGTCCCTCCTTCGATCCAGCGCCTCATCCAGCTGGAAACCGTCCGGTCCCGGCGGTTGCTCCCCATCGGTTTCGAGGGGAGGATACTCGTGGTCGGGATGGTGGACCCGACGGATCTGACTGCCCTTTCCGAGGTGGAGTTCCAGTCGGGGCACAACACGAAGCCGGTGATCCTGTCCTCCACGCATTTCGAGCAGGCGCAGAACTTCTTCCAGACGGCGGGATACGGGGAGGACACCCTGAAACTCAGCGGTGAGACACTGCCGCGGGAGATTCCGGCGGAGAGCAATATCAGGAGCCTTCTCAAGGCGCTGGTTATCTGGCACGGCCAGGATCTCCACCTCTCCTCCGGTGCCATCCCGTCCATCCGGGTGGACGGGGAAATCAAGCGCCTGGACATCCCGGCGCTAAAGCCTGTGGAAGTCGAGTCGATGGTCCACGATATCCTCACGCCGGAACAGAAACGAATCTTCCAGGAGAACCTCGAGCTCGATTTCGCCTTTTCCCTCGACGGGGTAGGGCGTTTCCGTTGCAATGTCTACCGCCAGCGCGGCTCCCTCGCGTTTACCGCTCGTCACGTTGCGGACAAGATTCCTCCCGCCACCGAGCTGGGCATCCCGGAGTTCCTCCAGGAGTACGCCTTGCGCAAACACGGGCTCATCCTGATTGCCGGGCCGAACGGGCACGGCAAGACGACGACCCTGGCCAACCTCGTGGACATGATCAACCGGGAGCGGAAGGCCAACATCATCACCATCGAGGATCCGGTCGAGTACACGCACCGGCATAAAAACTCGAACGTGAACCAGCGGGAGGTGGGAACCGATACCAACTCGTTCGGCGACGGACTCCGCCATATCTTCCGGCAGAACCCCGATGTCATCGTGATCGGGGAGCTCAGGGATTTCGAGAGTTTCTCCATCGCCCTGACGGCGGCGGAGACCGGCCACCTCGTCATGGCGACGATGCACTCCAACAACGCCACGGCGGCCGTGGATCGGATCATCGACATCTTCCCCCCTGCCCAGCAGTCCCAGGTGCGGGCCCAGCTGGCGGATTGCCTGCTGGCGGTTTTCTCGCAGCGCCTCCTCCGGAGGGCGTCCGGCAGCGGGCGCATTATGGCGTGGGAAAAGATGAGCACTTCTCTCCGGGTCCGGAACGCCATCCGCGAGGGGAAGGTCCATGTCCTGCGCGGGATGATGCAGACGAATGTCGAGGAACTGGTGAGTATCGACTGGACCCTTGCGGAGCACGTTGCTTCCGGGAGGGTGAAGTACGAGGAGGCAATGAAGTACGCGGACAGCCCCACGTACCTCAACGAACTGCTGAAGGTCAGGGGGGCGTACAGGTAAGGCCTGCACGGGATCGGGGGAAGGTCGAGCAGATGATTGGCAAGACGATCCGGCTGGTGGACGCCGCCGCCGGCACGGTCTCCGTGGCGAAGCTGTCCGTGGGGGATTCCGTTCTTCTCGCGGAAGAGAAGGCGGGGAGGCATTTCGGGGTGTCGGTGGAGGAGACGATCAGGGAAACTTGAGCAGTTGACCCGATTCCGGTGGTATGATGGAACCGTAGACAGCTTACGGGCAGGAGGGATGTATGTTCGGACTTGGGGTGCCGGAACTCCTGATCATCTGTGTGATCGTGGTCCTCCTCTTCGGTGCGGGGAAACTTCCGCAGATCGGAAGCGGACTTGGGGAGGGGATCCGCAACTTTCGAAAGTCGATGAAGGATAAGAACGAAGTGGACGTTACTCCGAAGCAGAAGCCGGAGAACAACGACAAGTAGCAGGTTGCGGCTGTTCCGTCGCCGGAAACGGGCGAAGGCGACCGGTTCCTAATCCCCGTCGAGTGCCTCCAGGCGGTATTCCTCGATTCCCTCGGGGGGGGTGAAAAACGCCACCATGAAGGGAACCGATTTCCCGGGTTCGACGTCCAGATTGCTGAGCCTGTCTCCGAAGCGGTTGGACATGGCCGCCTCGATCTTCTCCTGATCCGCGAGACGCAAACCGGCGACGATGTTCCCCGCGTACACTGTTTTTTCGGCGATCGTCTGGTGGTTGCTGTCGAGCAGTTCGGCACGGATCCGGATGCCGCTTTTCTTGCTTCGTCCCTGGTTGGTGGCCACTCCCTTGATGATGAACATTTTTCCCGCTTTTTCGCTCATCTCGTAGTATCCGATCAGGTTGCCGACGTGATAGGGACGGACGGATTCCTTCCCTCCCAGCCAGAGCGACTCCATCCCGGGGATGAGGGTACGCAGGGTTTCCTGCCCGGTCTTCGTGAACGCGAGGTACGCTCCGCCCCCCGCCAGCGTCACGAACAGGACCAACAGAAGCGCGACCGACGGTTTTCCGGAGGGGACGGGCGGTCGGGGGTGCGTCGCCTGCATCTTCCCGATCTCCAGGGGGATTGGCGGCGGCACGGCCTGGGAGGGCGATTCCGGGACGGAGGTTTCCTCGACGGGACTGCTTTCGGCCAGATCGGTCATTTCCTCATGCATCGCATCCGCGCGCGAGGAGGGAGTCTCCTCGGAAAGGGGAGGGAGGTCCGGCGTCGGCGGAACCGGTGCCTTGTCCTCCTCCGGAGTCCCGACAGGATCTATCGTCAGGTGTTCGGAGATGTCGAATTGCCCGGAGGATTCCGTGGCCGCTCCCTCTTTCCTCAAGAAATCGGGGAGAACGGTGTCGATCCTCAAAAACTCCTCGGACTCGTGGATTTGTTCCCGTCCCCGTTCCATCGGGGAAGTTGGTACCTTCGGCGCCTGATCCGTCAATTCCTGCAGGCCTTGAACGGGAATTTCTCCGGGCACTGGAAGAAAGGAGATCTCCTCCTCCTTTTCCAACTCCAGCGGGAAAGGAGTGTCCGGAAACCCCGCCGGGGCCGACGGTTCCTCCGCGGCGGGAGGTTCGCTCTCCCCCTCGGAGAACAGGGGACTCTCCATGGCGGTATCCGCCTCGTCTTGCGGCGGAGGCGTGTCCGCAGGTTCCTGCGCGAGCGTCTCCCGTTCCCGGTCTTCGTGGAGAAGCGTGTCGAAGGGGGTCTCGATATCGTCCCGGGGCACAGGCTCGGGCGCATCCGGCGGTTCCACGGGTTCCTGCGTTGAGGCTTCCTGTTCCAGGGCCGTCGGGTATGCCGTCTCGTCCACCGCGGGAGGTTCGCTCTCCCCCTCGGAGAACAGGGGGCTCTCCATGGCGGTATCTGTCTCGTCGCGTAACGGATCGGCGGTCTTTTCTTCGGGCTCGCCGAGGATCGCCCGGAGGTCGAGGATTTCCTTGTCGACGGGGGGGGGTGCCGGCTCTTCCGTGACGGCAGGTTCACTCTCCCCCTCGGAGAACAGGGGACTCTCCATGGCGGTATCCGCCTCGTCTTGCGGCGGAGGCGTGTCCGCAGGTTCCTGCGCGAGCGTCTCCCGTTCCCGGTCTTCGTAGAGAAGCGTGTCGAAGGCGGTCTCGATATCGTCCCGGGGCACAGGCTCGGGCGCAGCCGGCGGTTCCACGGGTTCCTGCGTTGAGGCTTCCTGTTCCAGGGCCGTCGGGGATGCCGGCTCTTCCGTGACGGGAGGTTCGCTCTCCCCCACGGAGAACAGAGGGTTCTCCATGGCGGTATCTACCTCGTCGCGCGACAGAAGCGTGTCCGCAGGTTCCTGCGCGAACGTCTCCCGTTCCTGTTCTTCGGAAAGAGGCGTGTCTAAGGCGATGGAGATGTCTCCTGGCGGAGGTTCGGGTGCAGCCGGCGGTTCCACGGGTTCCTGCGTTGAGGCTTCCTGTTCCGGAGCCGTCGGGGATGCCGTCTCGTCCACCGCGGGAGGGGGAATCCGCCCGGCCTCCCGGTCCTGGTCAAGGATGCTTTTGAAAGCGGTGTCGACCTCGTTGCGAGGCGGTACCGGGGTCTTTTTTTCGGGTGCTTCGAGTACCGCCCGGAGGTCGAAGAATTCGTTCCCTGCGGGAGGGGACACGACGGGGGGAGGGATGTCGCTTTTCATGACGATGATCGACTCGCCACACCTGCGGCAGCGGATGCGTGCTCCCTTCCCCGTAATCTTGGATTCGTCCAATCTGAAACGCGTCTGGCAGGCCTGACACTCAATGATCATCGTTCCCCCCCCGACCATTTCTTCTCTCTCGGCGAAACTACCCCTCAACTATAATAAATTCGCGGGTACCTCTCAACCCCACCTTTCATCCCTTGTGCCGCCTCGTTCCAAGGGCGCACAGAAGAATGCCCACCTCGTAGAGGACGTAGATGGGAATCGCGACGAAAATCTGGGAGAGGACATCCGGGGGGCTCAGGGCCGCTCCCACGATGAAAATGGTGACGATCGCCACCTTCCTCCCGCGGCGCAGAAGGTCCGGGGAAACGATTCCCGCCCTCCCTGCGAGGGCCAGGACCAGCGGCAGCTCGAACATCACGCCGAAGATCAGCAGGATCCGCAGGATCAGCGAAAGGGCCTCCTTCATCGACGGCATCGCAAGAATGGTCGTTCCACCGAAGGCGAGGAAAAAGGAGAAAATCGACGGAACCGCGAGGTAGTACCCGAACACGATCCCGGAAAGGAAGGCAGCCGTCGAGCAAGCGACGAAGAGGAAGAGGATCTTCCTCTCTTTCCGGAAGAGGCCGGGGCCTACGAACCGCCACGCCTCGTAGAAGATTATCGGGCTGGCCAGGATAAAACCTCCCCAGAGAGACAGCTTGAAATAGGTGAGAAAAGCCTCGGTGAGTTCGGTGAAAATGAGCCGGGAGTCCCCGGAGAGTCGTCCGGTAAGGGGCGCAAGAAGCAACTGGTAGAGAACTTCCGCGCGGGTGTAGCAAAGGGCGGTTCCCAGCCCCATCGCGATCAGGGAACGGATCAGCCGTTTTCGCAGTTCATCCAGGTGCTCCGTGAGCGGAAGCCGGACCTCGGAGTTCGTTCCTGGTTCCGTTTCCATCTAGTGCACCGTCTCGCAAATACCTTGGCATTCGATCGCCGCTGCTGGGGGCCGGTCCCTCGCTCCAGCTTCGTTGCGCTTCTTCACCATACTCAACGGTATGCCTCAGTCGCGCGCCTTGCTGGCGCGGCGCATCGACGCTCTCGGTGCTTCAAGCTATTTACGAGACGGTACACTAGCCTTGAAAGCCTTTCCCGGTCATTCCTTGGGGGTGGAGGGGGGCGGAGCGGGGTCGCTCGCGGAAGACGGGGGAGGACCTGCGGGTGGTTCGTCGCCGGAAGACGGGGGAGGACCTGCGGGTGGTTCGTCGCCGGAAGACGGGGGAGGACCTGCAGGTGGTTCGTCGCCGGGTGGGGGAGCGTCGGGCTTCGTCTCATCGGTTTCCTCTTCCCGGACGGCTTCGTCGATCCCCTTCCGTACCTCGTCGGATGCCTTTTTGAATTCGGCAATCCCCTTCCCGAGACTCTTGGCGAGGTCCGGAAGACGCTTTGGTCCGAAGAAGATCAGGACCACCACAAGGATGATGAGCATCTCCTGGAATCCGATTCCGAACATATCCCGACCTCTCTTTTGCCTCTCAGCGTTTACTATAACGCGGGTCTTCCGCCAAATCCACGTTATCCGAATGGATAATCGTCCTATCCGATCGGACGACAATCCTTTGCATTCGTTCCCGAGGGCAGGTAACCATCCGGTTTTCTTTCGAGCACATACTGGGGGAGGCACGGGTTTTGAATATTCCAAGGGAAGTTTCTTCGCAATGAACGAGGCTCCCTCATTTTCCTTCCAGGAGGAACTCACTTGATCATCGGTGTTGACGTCGGGTCGATCAGTGTGAAGTTCGTTCTTGTCGCCCGTCCTTCGGACACCTTTCTGTCCGGAGAGACACGCAGGTCCTTTCTCTCCGCCGATCCGGCCCCGCTTCCGGGGGGCGCACATGTCTATCTCCTCTCCTACGACCGCCTCCTCGGGGACCCGCACAAAAAGGTCCCGGAGCGACTGCGAGAGTGGGTTGGCAGGATCGGAGCCGACAATGTCCGGGGGGTTGCGTTTACCGGAAAAAGCGGAGCGCGCCTGGCACAGGTCCTGGGAGCCCGGTACGAGAACGATTTCCGTTGCCTGGTGAGGGGAGTGACCGCGGTTCACCACGATGTCCGGACGATCTTCGAGATGGGGGGGGAGAATGCGAAGGTCATCCGTCTCGAACCGGGGAGCGAGGGAGGCACGCTGCGCATCCTGGACTATGACACCAACGGGGACTGTGCCGCCGGGACGGGCTCGTTCATCGACCAGCAGGCCAACCGGATGAGGCTGGCCGTGGAGGAGATCGGGGATATGGTCGGACGGGCGGGAAGCGCAGCCAGGATTGCGGGGAGGTGCTCGGTGTTCGCCAAGACCGACATGATCCACGCCCAGCAGAAAGGGTGTTCTCCCGAGGAGATCCTGAAAGGACTGTGCGAAGCGGTCGCCCGCAACTTCAAGAGCAGCATCAACAAGGGCAAGGATCCCGTTCCCCGGGTGGCGCTCGTGGGGGGGCTGTTCGCCAACCAGGGAGTGGTGCGAGCCGTCCGCGACACGTTCGATTTCTCCCCCGACGACGCGCTGGTTCCGTGGGGATACGCTCACCTCGCCGCGACCGGTGCGGCGATGCTCGCCTCGGATGACCCGGCGCTGGAAGGGAAGTGGAAGGGGACACAGTTTGGTTCTCCCGCAGACACCCCCGATGAGTGCAAGGTGTCGTTTCCCTCCTGGCCGTCTCTCGCGACAGGGGACGTCGTATTCCTGAGGGACCGCGTGGCCGAGGCGCCTCCTCTCGAAGGCCGGCCGGAGGTCTTCCTCGGGATCGACGTGGGGTCCGTGAGTACGAATTTTGCCCTTCTCGACGGGGAGGGGAATCTCCTGAAGGAGATCTACGTCCCCACGCAGGGACGGCCGGTGCAGGTGGTCACCGAGGGGTTGCGCGATCTGTGGGAGGAGTTCGGGGAGAGAATCCGGATCCGCGGCGTCGGAACGACGGGCTCGGGAAGGGAGCTTGTCGGAGAGCTCGTCGGGGCGGACACCGTCCAGGATGAAATTACCGCCCACAAGACAGGGTCCTCCTTCATCAGCCGGCGTTACTTCAACCAGTCGGTGGACACCATCTTCGAGATCGGCGGGCAGGATTCGAAGTTCATCAGCCTGGAGGACGGCGTGGTGGTGGACTTTGCGATGAACGACGCCTGCGCCGCGGGTACCGGATCCTTTCTGGAGGAACAGGCGGAGCGGCTCGGTATCCGGATCAAGGGGGAGTTCGCGGAGATGGCCCTCTCCTCCCGGGCCCCCATCCGCATGGGGGAGCGGTGCACGGTATTCATGGAGCAGGACCTGAACACCTACCTCAACCGTGGGGCCTCCAAGGTGGACCTCGTGGCGGGACTCGCCTACTCCGTGGTGATCAATTACCTGAACCGTGTTGTCCGGGGGCGCAGGATCGGAGAGACGATCTACTTCCAGGGAGGAACCGCCTACAACGACGCCGTCGCGGCGGCCTTCGCGTATGTGCTGGGGAAGAAGATCATTGTCCCGCCGCACAACGGGGTCATCGGTGCGATCGGGATGGCCCTCCTTGCGCATGGCAAGGTGCGCGCGACGGAGGAGATGACCCGCTTCCGCGGATTCGACATGGAGAAGGTCGACTACCGCAGGCGCGAATTTGTCTGCAAGGCGTGCAGCAATTTCTGCGACATGCAGGAGATCCGGATTGGCGGGGCGAACACCTACTGGGGGGACAAATGCTCCGAAAGATACCGGAAGAGCGCCCGGACGGACATCAAACCGGTGATCGAGGACCTGCCCGCCCGGCGGGCAGATTGGTTCGAGTCTCTTCTCGGAGGGGAAACAGGGGGCCGACGCGGGATCGTCGGATACCCCCGGGCCATGTACTTCTACGAGCGGTTCCCGTTCTGGAAGACGTTCCTGACCTGTCTGGGGTTCGGGCTGAAGGTGAGTCCGCGGACCGACAAGGCGATCGCGAGGGAGGGATACGAGAAGACCGTTGCCGAACCGTGCTACCCGATTCAGGTCGCCCACGGCCACGTGGGCGCTCTCCTGCGGGATGGGATCGATTTCCTGTTCGTCCCCAACGTCATCAATGCGGAGACTGCCCACACCCACACCGAGTCCCATTTCTGCCCGTGGGGGCAGACCCTCCCGTTCGTCCTCGCATCGGTCCCCGGATGGGAGAAGGAGGTGCGCCAGAAGCTCCTCTCCCCGACCGTCCGTTTCCGGGACGACGAGCGTCTGCTGATCGAGGACCTCTTCGAGTGCTTCGGTCCCCTGGGCGTTTCCCGCCGCGAGATCCGGGAGGCGATCCGGGAGGGGTGGAAGGAGCAGCACCGGTTCGCCAACTTCCTCAACGACCGCGGTGCGGTGGCGGTTTCGGAGGTGGAGAAGGCGGGTGCCCACGCCGTCATCCTGATCGGCCGCGCCTACAACCTCTACGACCGGGATGTCAACCTGAACATCCCCGCGAAGCTGCGCGACCAGTACGGCGCGAACGTGATCCCGATCGATTTCCTTCCGGTGGACGGGATCGATATCCGGGAGATCCACGCCAACATGTTCTGGAACTACGGCAGGAAGATCATCGCGGCGGCGAAGTGGTGCAGGAACCGCCCGAAGTTCCACATCATCTACATCACCAATTTCAAGTGCGGGCCGGATTCCTTCATACGGCACTTCATCCAGAAGGCGTCCGGCGCCCCGTACCTTTCCCTCCAGTTCGACGGACACGGAAACGACGCAGGGTACATGACCCGGTGCGAGGCGTATCTTGACAGCAAGGGGGTATTGCGATGGTGGGCCGAAACGTGAGCGGGTCCGGGCTGGCCGGAAGGACGGTCTTCATCCCCACGATGACCGAGGCGGGGGTGCACACCATGTCGGCGGCGTTCCGTTCTGTCGGAATTGACGCGATCGCCATGCCTCCCTCGGACGAGGAGACGCTTCTCCTCGGGGGACGCTTTTCCTCGGGGGAGGAGTGCCTCCCCCAGAAGGTGACGCTGGGCGACACCCTCAAGCTCCTTGTTCACGGGAAGATCGCTCCCGAAAAGATGGCGCTCTTTATGCCGGCCTCCAACGGGCCGTGCCGGTTCGGGCAGTACGGCCCCTACATGAAGATGGTTCTCGAGGATATGGGGTTCGGCGACGTGATCCTCGTTTCCCCCACGTGTTCGGACGGATACAGCGGCGTGGGAGAGCACTCCGACGAACTTCTCCGCACCGCCTGGCGGGCCATGGTGGGCGGAGACCTCCTCGAGAAGCTCCTTCTCCGGGTCCGTCCGTATGAGACGGAGAAGGGCGCGGCCGACCGGGCGTTCGACGAAGCGCTCGGGATCCTGTGCCGGGCCGTGGAGGTCCCCGGCGAGAAGCAGGGGAGGAAACTCGCGCGGATCGTTGCGGCCCTGCGGGAAGGCCGGGAGCTGTTCCGCAACGTGCCGGCGGACTTCTCCTCTCCCCGCCCGCTGATCGGGGTCGTCGGGGAGATCTTCTGCCGGCTCAACGCTTTCAGCAACGACGACGTGTTGCGGAAGGTGGAGGAGACCGGGGGAGAATGCTGGATCTCCGACGTGACGGAGTGGGTGTGGTACACCAACGCCGACCACCACCGGGAACTCAGGCGGTACGGCAAGACCCTGAGCTTCGAGATGCTCGGTGCGAAACTGAAGTGGCACTTCCAGCGGAAGGACGAGCACGCCCTTATCGAGGTGTTCGAGGGGGATTTCCTCGGGTATGAAGAACCGCATGACATCCGGGAGGTGATGGAACTTGCCCGTCCCTATCTGGTTCCCGAGGGAACCCTGGGGGAGATGCTTTTGTCGGTGGGGAAGTCGGTATACCTGCACCGGAAGGGTGCGGACGGGATCCTCGACATCAACCCCTTCTCGTGCATGAACGGTATCGTCTCCGAGGCCGTTTACCCCCGCGTGTCCCGCGACTGCGATGGTCTCCCGGTCCGCGTGCTATACTTTGACGGAACGCACGTGGACCGCCGGTACGAGCTGGAGATCTTCATGGAGCTCGTCCGGGAATATTCCTCCCGGAAAAGGATGCGGCGCATTCTGCCGGAGGATTTCGGTGCGGCTGCGGCGGCCGGCGCCTGACGCGTTTCCCGACGCGACATCGCACGGAACCGGTCCGCGGCGAGGGGGCGGAAAACGGCGTGAGGTTCGCGGTCGTGTCGGATATCCATTCCAACGGGGATGCGCTCGACGCCGTCGCCCGGGAGATCGAACGGCAGCGGGCTGACCGGGTAGTCCACCTGGGCGATCTCACAGGGTACAACGCCGATCCCGAGAAGTGCGTCCGATGGGCCAGGGAACACACGGCAGCGGGAGTGGCGGGAAACCACGACGCCGTCGTGAGCGGAAGGGCAAGCGGCGAGTTCTTCCATGCGCCGGCGCTGCTTGCCGCCCGGTGGTCCGCGGAGCACATCTCCCCCGACTCGATGGAGTATCTCGCTGCGCTTCCGGGAACCCTCCGGCTTCCCGAGGGTATCCTTCTTGTCCACGGCGCTCCTTCCGACCCGGACCGCTACCTGTTTCTTCTCGAGGATGCGGAGGAGGAGATGGAACCCCTGGCCGGGGTTTCCTCGCCCGGTGTGGTGTTCTTCGGGCACACGCATGTGCCTGCTGCCTTCGTCCGAAGAAAGGACGGGAGCACCGTCTCCGCTCCACTTGCGGAATTGCGGGTCGGGGAGGACGAGACGGCGATGCTGAACCCCGGGAGCGTAGGCCAGCCGCGAGACCGGAACCCCTTCTCCTCGTTCCTGATGTTCGACACGCATACCGGCTGCGCATCCTGGATCCGGGTCCCGTACGACGTGGGGTCCTGCCAGCGTAAGGTTCTCGCCGCCGGCCTTCCGGGATTCTTCGCGACTCGGCTGGCGGACGGGACGTGAAAAGACGTTCGTTCCGCCTTCTCCCGCATACGGCGGACCTCATGGTGGAGGTCCGCGGCGTGGACCTCCCCGATCTGTTCTCCTCTTGCGTTCTCGCGCTCTTCTCGCTCCTCGTGGACAGGCGGACCGTGCGGGAAGCGGAGGTCCGCAGCGCGGAGATTGCCGGTGACACCGCAGAGGAGCAGCTCTTTTTTCTGCTCCGCGAGGCCTTCCTGCTGTTTGCCGCCCACGGGTATCTCGCCCGCAACGCGCATGTTACGATATTGGGGAAACAGGTGACGCTGACGGTGCGGGGAGAGCTTCTCGACACCTCCCGGCATCCCGTCCACCGGGAGATCAAGGCGGTGACGGCGCACGCCATGGCCGTGGAGAAATCGCCGGATGGTTTCCTCGCCCGTTTCCTGGTGGACGTGTAAGCCTGCTACCGATCGAACGCGCAGCCGGACCGGCGCGAAAGGAGTGCCGGATATGCAGTTCAAGGGTGTCGAAATCCGAAAATTGTCGGAAACGATGTGGGAGATTCCCCGCGAGGGCGGGATGCGTGTCCCGGGGCTCATCTTCGCCTCGGAGGCGATGATGGGAGACATCCTGCGTGACGAGGCGGTCCGCCAGGTCATGAACGTGGGGCACCTCCCGGGGATCCTGAAGTACAGCATCGGGATGCCGGACATCCACTGGGGATACGGTTTCCCGATCGGGGGAGTGGCCGCGATGGACGCCCGGGAGGGCGTGGTTTCCCCCGGCGGGGTGGGGTATGACATCAACTGCGGGGTAAGGCTTCTCCGGTCCGACCTGACCGTCGATGCGCTGCGACCGAAGCTGCGGGAACTGGTGGCCGCTTTGCACCGCGAAGTCCCCTCGGGGGTCGGCTCGACGGGATTCGTCCGGCTCACGGCGAGGGAGGAGGAGAAGGTTCTCACCGAAGGCTCCCGCTGGGCAGCCTCCCGGGGCTTTGCCTCCGCGGAGGACGTCGCCTTCACCGAGAGCGGGGGGCGGCTCCCGGGCGCGGACCCCGACGCGGTCTCCGCCGTCGCGAAGAAGAGGGGGAGAAACCAGCTGGGAACGCTCGGGTCGGGGAACCACTTTCTCGAGATCGACGAGGTTGCGGAGGTGTTCGACGACGCCGCCGCCCGGGCGTTCGGTCTTTTTCCGGGGCAGGCAACCGTCCTCATCCACTCGGGTTCCCGGGGGCTGGGGTACCAGGTGTGCGACGACTACCTCGTGACGATGGCCGACTACATGCGCAAAAACCGGATCGATCTTCCCGACCGGCAGCTCGCCTGCGCACACATTCACTCCCCCGAGGGGAAACAGTACCTGTCCGCGCTGGCTGCGGCGGGCAACTACGCTTTCACCAACCGGCAGTTGCTTGCGCACCAGGCCCGGGAGACGTTCCTGCGTTTCCTGGGGATGGGGCCGAACGATCTGGGGATGCGACTGGTGTACGACTGCGGGCACAACAATGCCAAGTTCGAGGAGCATGAGGTAGACGGGGAGAAACGGAGAGTCCTCGTCCACCGGAAGGGTGCGACCCGCTGTTTCCCCGCGGAAAGCGAGGATATCCCGGGGGCGTACCGGCACGTCGGACAGCCGGTGCTCATCCCGGGCGATATGGGGAACGCCTCGTACGTCCTCGCGGGGTCCCCGGAGGCGATGCGACTGTCGTTCGGCTCGACCTGCCACGGGGCGGGCCGCAGGATGAGCCGGACCCAGGCGAGGAACAGCGTGCGGGGCAAGTCGATCGTCCAGGAGATGGAAAGACGCGGGGTGATCGTCGCCTCTGCATCCCACAAGACCCTCGCCGAGGAGATTCCGGAGGCGTACAAGGACGTGTCCGAAGTCGTCGGCGTCGTGCATGACGCGGGGATCGCGAGTCGGGTGGCCAAACTGAGGCCTGTGGCGGTTGTGAAGGGGTAGGGGATCATAAGGGATGCAGGGCGAGTGGTTCGAGACGATCTTCGACGAGAGGTACCCGGAGCTGTTCGGGCCGCTCGAGGGGAACGCGGAAAAGGAGGTGGAGGAGATTCTTGCCCTCCTCGCGGTACGTCCCGGGTCGGTTGTGGTGGATCTGGGGTGCGGCCGGGGAAGGCACGCCATCCCGCTCGCCCGGAAAGGGTGCCGTGTGACCGGCGTGGACCTTTCCGAGAAGATGCTGGGTATTGCCCGCACGCGTGCGCACAGGGAAGGGGTCTCCGTGGAGTGGGTACGCGAGGATATGCGCGCCTTTCGCCGTCCCGGCGCGTTCGATCTGTGTCTCTCCCTGTTCACCTCCTTCGGGTTCTTCCGGGATGAAGAGAACCAGTCGGTTCTGGACAACGTGGGCGCGAGTTTGAAGGAGGGAGGCACCCTGCTCCTCGACCTGAGGAACGCCGGGAAGGGCCTGTCGCGGCTCGAGAACTGGGACCAGACGATCGAGGTCCCTTCCGGGAAGCTCCGGATGTCGATGCGGTTCAACCGCCGCACGATGCGCGCGATGGCGGAGCACGTGCTGATCCGTCAGGACGGGATCCGGATTTCCTCCACCTTCGACGTGCGGGTCTACTCGGTTGACGAGCTCGAGACGATGCTCGCACATGCCGGGATGCGGGTGAAGAATATCTTCGGTTCTCTTTCGGAAGATCCCTTTACGGACGAATCCGGACGGATGGTCGTCCTATCCGTGAGGGAACAGGAAGCCTCTTCCCGCCGATAGCGACCGTCTACAGGAGATCGTCCTGGAGGGAGTGGAACGGCCCGAGCCTTCTCCCGGGGGAGGCCCTCTCGGGTACTGTTCCGACCCGGAAGGGAAGAAGAATCCCCTCGGAGGAATCGGGATGGAGCGCCTTTCCGGTCCGGGGGTCGACACGGGCGAAGGTGATCCCCGGGGGAACGGGGAAGTTCCGGTTGCGGAAGAGAGGCAGGGCCTGTCTCATGAAACGGATCCAGATGGGCAGCGCCACGGCTGCAGCCGACTGCCGGTCGCCCAACGGGCGCGGCGTGTCGAACCCGACCCACACCCCTGCCACGAGGTCGGGCGAGTAACCGATAAACCACGCATCCGTATTTTCGTTCGTGGTACCGGTCTTCCCTGCGAGATGGCGTCCAAGTCCCCGCGCGGCCCTGCCCGTGCCGTTCAGGATGACTTCCTGCATCATCCGGACCATGAGGTAGGCCGTGTCGGGCGGAATCGCCCTTACGGCCGTCGGCGTCGTCTTTTCCAGAATGTTCGCCCGTGCGTCCCGTACTTCTCGCAGAAAAAACGGCGTCGGCCGCAGGCCTCCGGTGGCGTACGTCGCGTATGCGGTGCACATTTCAAGCGGGATTACTCCCGAGGAGCCAAGGGCGATCGAAAGGTTCCTCGCGATCGGGGATTCAATGCCGAGCGTTTTCGCTGTCCTCAAGGCGGATTTGACGCCCACCTCGTTCAGAAGACGGATGGTGGCCAGATTGCGGGATTTGGCCAGCGCCTTGATAAGCGGGATGGGCCCCATGAACGTCCCGTCATAGTTTCGCGGCTTCCAGAGTTCCTCCTCGTTTCTGTCGAACTCGATGGGGGAATCGTCTGTCATCGACACGAGTGTTTTCCCGGAGGAAAGCGCTGCCGTATAGACGATGGGCTTGAACGCCGACCCGGGCTGTCTTCTCGCCTGCAGCGCGCGGTTGAACTGCGACTGGGCGAAATCGGTCCCCCCCACCATGGCGAGGACCGCTCCGGAGTGCGGATCCATGGCGAGGACGGCCCCCTGGAGCCCCTCGTACTCGTTCTTCTCCTCCGTTGCCTTGATCCCTTCGATCAGCGCGGTGTGGGCCGCTTCCTGCAGGCGCGTGTCGATCGTCGTGTATATGCGAAGCCCGTCCCCGTACAGGGACTCCTTACCGTATTTTTCCAACAGGGCAATCCGGACCTCTTCGAGGAAGTAGGCTGCCTTGGACCGGAAGGTGGAAGGAGGCGCGAGGATGATCTTGGCGGCGTAGGCCTGGTCGGCCTCGTCCTGGGAGAGGAACTCCGCTTCCACCATCCTCCGGAGGACATACCGCTGCCTGTTCTTCGCGAGGTCGGGATGGGTTCTCGGTGAATAGCGGTTGGGCGCCTTGGGAAGGCCGGCGAGGAGGGAGCCCTCCGCAAGACCGAGTTCGTCCACCCCCTTCCCGAAATACGTCCGCGAGGCTGTTTCCACCCCGTAGGCGCCCCCTCCGAGATAGATCTGGTTCAGGTACAGGTAAAGGATCTCCTCCTTGCTCAAATATTTTTCCATGCGGTAGGCAAGAATCAGTTCCTTGAGCTTGCGGCTGATGCTCTTTTCGCGGGTGAGGAAGAGATTTTTCACCGTCTGCTGGGTGATGGTGCTCCCTCCCTGGGCGAAACTTCCTCCCAGGAGATCCTTTACGGCGGCGCGGGCGATCGCGGTGAAATCGACCCCGCGGTGCTGGAAGAATCTGGCGTCCTCGGCTGCGACGAAGGCGCTCACGAGGTGGCGGGGAATCTTGTCATAGGGGATGAGGGTTCTCTTCTCGAGGTAGATTTCCCCGATCACCTGGTTGTAGCGGTCGAAGATCTTGGAGGATACGCTTGGCCGATACTCCTTAACGGACTCGAAGGAGGGGAAGGTCCCGAACCTCGCCAGGAAGACGAGTCCGACACCCATTCCCAGGATGAAGCAAAGGAGGAGGGTTCCTGCCAGGAGAAACGGTTTCTTCCGGGGCCGCCCGCCCGGGTCGTCGTCACGCGAGAATACCTGGGATGTCATTCCTTTTCCGGGAAATCGGTCATGATATACAATTATGAACCAAGCAGCGGTCCCAAGGGAAGGGCGGGAGACGTAACCGATCGCGGCCGCCCCATGACCTTTGCCTTGCCTCCGGGGCTTTCCGTGCGGTTCCTGCCGTGAAAGCGACTGGAAGACGCCCTTTAGCGGCGGTCGCCCGGGGAAGAGACGATTTTCAAGGAATGAATATCTAATGAATACAACCGTCCAATGGGAAACCAGGGGGAGGGACCCATGAGAAGGATGTTTTATCTGGGGGTTACGGCGATCCTGGCACTTTCCCTATTGAGTTGCAGCGGGGATGACCGGTCGTCCCAGTTCGCCCAGATCTTCAGCGACCAGCCGGCCGACGGGGATATCGCCTTCTTCCCGTCTTCTTCTCTCTTTCAAGTGACGAATGGCCCGGCCACGCTCTTTTTCGGGATCGACGCATCGGACCCCGGAGTTCCCGAATATCGGGCCTTCCTCGATTTCCCCCTCAACGGGGCCACCGGCGGGGAGGTGGTCCCGGCAGGTGCGCAGATCCGGTCGGCCACGATCGAGGTGTTCGTCAACGAGGTCAGCTTCGCCTCCACGGTTCCCACCCTGATCGACCTGGTGAGCTACCCGATCAGCGGACTGAGAGCATTCGACTTCGACTCCCCCCCCTTGACCTACCCGGATGGCTCGTTCGCCTTCCGGACCCTGGAGTTCTTTTCGAGCGACCTGGAGAATTACGTGCTCATCGACGTCACGCCGCTCCTGGCGGAGGCGCAGAGGCGGGGCCTCCCCGATTTCCAACTGCGGTTCCTGCTCGACTTTGTACCGCGGGCCGAGGGCCTGGTGGGGATCGAGGACCTGCCGAGCGCGACCATCACCGCGCCTCTGCTGACCGTGGAGTACGAGTGATTCTCCGGGGACCGTCGCTCCCGGCAGGAAAGAAGGAAGACGGAACCCGGGCAGGCTCCGACGCGGAATTTCCCCGATTCTGTTGTAGAATCTTCTCGTGTCTTCCACGGGAACGAGGAAACGGTTAGCCGACCTCGGTGCGGTCGCGTCGGGCCTGGCCCACGAGATCCGCAATCCGCTGAATTCCCTGTACATCAACAGCCAGATTCTTGAGGAGATGCTCGCCGCGCTGCCGATCGCAACGGACCGGAAGGAGGAGCTCCTCTCTCTTGCCCGCGCCAACATGAAGGTCACGCAGCGCCTGAACGACATCCTCTCCGAGTTCCTCCGGTTTGCCCGTCCGACGGCGATGGAGTTCGTGGTGACGGACCTGAACCGGGTCGTTTCCGACACCCTCCGGTTCCTCGAGGTCGATTTTGCGCGGCGGGGGATCGAGCTCGAAAGCGTCTTCCACCCGGACCCGCTCCCGCTCTTTGCAGACGAGAAGCAGCTGCGCCAGGTGCTCCTCAACATCCTCCTGAATGCCGAAGAGGCGATGGACAAGGGGCCGAAGGTCATCAAGGTGACGACGGGGTCGGAGCGGGGGCAGCCGTTCGTGCGGATCGCCGACAACGGCAGGGGGATCCCCCGGCAGGACAGGAAGCAGATCTTTCGTCTTTTCTTCTCCACGAGGAAAAGCGGTACCGGCCTGGGTCTTCCGATCGTCCGGAAGATCGTGCGCGAGCACGGCGGAAAGATCGGCATCCGCAGCCGGGAGGGGCGCGGGACGACGGTGACCATCTCGCTCCCCTCGGAAGAGCGGTCCAAGGAGAGGCTTTCGGCGCAGGCGGCGGGAAGACCGCTTCCGGAGAAGGTCAGATGAAAGAGAAGGCGAAGGTCCTCGTAATCGACGACGACACGGACAGCCTTTCGAGCTTTGCCACGGCTCTCAGGCGGGACGGGTTCGAAGTTCATCCCTTTGCGGACCCGAAGGAGGGACTTGCACACCTTGCCTCCGAAGGGGGGGATGTGGTGCTGACCGATCTCAAGATGCCGGGGATCACGGGATTGGAGGTGGTCCGCCGCGTGGTCCGGGAAAACCCGGCCGTTCCGATCGTGGTCGTGACCGCCTTCGGCACCGTGGAAAGCGCGGTGGAGGCGATCCGGGCGGGGGCGTCCGACTACCTTCTCAAGCCGGTGGGAATTCCGCAGCTGAGGGCGGCCGTCTTCAAGGCGATCAAGGAGCGGAGCAAGAACGTGGAACTCGAGAAAAAGGACAGGGAGATCCGGCGCCTGCGGGAAGAGAAGAAACGGAAACACGGCGTGGGAAGGATCATCGGCGAGTCGAGAAAGATGGAGGAGATGATCCAGAGAATCCACATCGTCGCCCAGACCCGGATGAACGTGCTCATCCTGGGGGAAAGCGGCACGGGGAAGGAGCTGGTGGCCCGGGCGATCCACGATCAAAGTCCGAGGTGGGACATGTTGTTCCTGCCGGTCAACTGCGCTGCGATTCCCGAAAGTCTCCTCGAAACGGAGCTGTTTGGCCACGAAAAGGGGGCGTTCACGGGCGCCGTCGCCGCCCGTCAGGGGATGATGGAGATTGCGGACGGGGGTACCCTGTTTCTCGACGAGGTCGGCGAAATGTCCCTCGCGCTGCAGGTGAAACTGTTGCGGGCGATCGAGCAGAAGGAGGTTATCCGTGTAGGCGGGTCGGAGGTGATCCGGGTGGACATCCGGATCATCGCGGCAACCAACCAGGATCTCAAGGCGAGAGTGGTGGACAAGACATTCCGGGAAGACCTTTTCTACCGGTTGAACGTGTTCAGCATCACGGTGCCCCCTTTGCGGGAACGCCGCGAGGATATCCCGAAGCTTGCCGGCCACCTCCTGGGCGAGATCGCCGTGGAGAACAATGTTACGCCCAAACCGTTGTCGGCAGGCGCGCGCATCGCCCTTCTCGCGTATCAGTGGCCCGGGAACGTCCGGGAGTTGCGCAACGCCATGGAAACCGCCTCGCTTATAGCCAAGGGCGAGTCGATCGAGTGGGAGGATCTCCCCCCGGAAATCCTGAAGAACATCCTTCCTCCCTCCCCCTCCGGCCCGATTCCGCTTCCCTCGTCCCGAACGCTCGAGGAGATCGAGCGGGAGGCCATCGTGTCCGCCCTGCTGGAAACGGACGGGAACAAGACGCAGGCGGCGATGATGCTCGGGATCGGGCTGCGCACCCTTCATCGAAAGGTGAAGGAGTACGGGATCTCCTGAACGGCAGGAAGCCCGGTCTGCCTCTCCCCGTCTTGCCGGGGAAAGGGCATGTCAGAATGGCGCTGTGGATGAGGGAAGAGCGTGTGCCATTATGGCACACGGCCTTCCCCCGATTGTTCCATCCCCCCGTTACTTAATAAAATAGACTAGCTAAAACATATATCTACATGAAACCCGCGGAAATCCTTCCCTTGGCACGGTTGTTGTTTTATTAAGCGGTACAAGGAGGAGAAGGTGGCCCAAAGGGTGGTTCTGATTGCGGATGCGCAGGGGGATGACTGGGGTCTTATGACCCCCCTGCTGGGGGCTCTGTCCGATGCGGGGGCGATGACGGAACTCTTCACGGATTGCGCCGCGGGCCTTTTGAGTGCGGTCCGCGGCGGGACGGACCTCCTCGTCGTCGACATGGATACCCCTTCGTTCGGCGGCCTGGATTCGTTGGTCAAAATCGGGCGGATCGCTTCCCGGGTCCCGGTTCTTCTCCTGTCCGCCGAGGACAGCAATGCGCGGCGGATGTGGGCGGTCGAGGTGGGCGTGGTGGGATACGTGACCAAGCCGGTGGACGGGCAGGCACTCGCCCGCTTTGTCGCGAAGGTGTTGCGAGGGTACTAGTGTACCGCCTCGTAAATAGCTTGAAGCACCGAGAGTGTCGATGCGCCGCGCCAGCAAGGCGCGCGACTGAGGCATACCGTTGAGTATGGTGAAGAAGCGCAACGAAGCTGGAGGGGATGCAGCGGCGCTCGAATGCCAAGGTATTTGCGAGACGGTGCACTGGACCATAACGTACTAGACGATAACAAGAGAGAGAGGAGAAGGGCACGATGGCTAAGATCATCGGGATTGATCTCGGAACCACGAACTCCGTGGTGTCCGTGATGGAGGGCGGGGAGCCCAAGATCATCATCAACGAGGAAGGCAACCGGCTGACGCCGTCTGTGGTCGGGTTCGGCAAAGGGGGCGAGATCCTCGTCGGCCAGGTGGCCAAGCGTCAGGCGGTGCTGAACCCCGAGAACACCGTCTTCTCGATCAAGCGGTTCATGGGGCGCCGGTTCGAAGAGGTCTCCGAGGAGATGAAGCTGGTTCCCTATAAGGTGACGAAGGACGACAACCAGAAGGCCATGGTGACGGCCGCCGGGAAGGAGTACTCCCCGGAGCAGATCTCCGCCATGGTGCTCGGGAAGCTGAAAAAAGCCGCGGAGGCGTACCTGGGCGAGGAGGTGAAGAAGGCGGTCATCACGGTCCCTGCGTACTTCAATGACTCCCAGCGCCAGGCGACCAAGGACGCGGGTGCGATCGCGGGTCTGGACGTCCTGCGGATCATCAACGAGCCGACGGCTGCGGCGCTTGCGTACGGCCTCGACAAGAAGAAGAACGAGATGATCGCGGTCTTCGACTTCGGGGGGGGCACGTTCGACATTTCGATCCTCGAGGTGGGGGACAACGTCGTCGAGGTGAAGTCGACCAACGGGGACACGCACCTGGGCGGCGACAACATCGACCAGCGGATCATCGAGTGGATCGTGACGGAATTCAAGAAGGACCAGGGGATCGACCTGTCCCAGGACCGTACGGCCCTGCAGAGGCTGAAGGAAGGAGCGGAGAAGGCCAAGATCGAGCTCTCCTCGGTCATGGAGACCGAGATCAGTCTCCCGTTTGTCACCGCGGATGCGACGGGACCGAAGCATCTCCAGCTGAAGCTCACGCGGAGCAGGCTGGAGCAGATGACCCAGGACATTCTCGACCGGACGCTCAAGCCGTGCGAGCTGGCGATCCGGGACGCCGGGATCGGCGTGGAAAAGATCGACGAGGTCGTCCTGGTCGGCGGCTCCACCCGGATTCCGAAAGTCATCGAGATGGTGAAGAAATTCTTCGGGCGCGACCCGCACCAGGGAGTAAACCCGGACGAGGTGGTGGCGGCGGGCGCCGCAGTCCAGGCGGGCGTGCTGGGCGGCGAGGTCAAGGACCTGCTGCTCCTGGACGTGACCCCGCTGTCGCTCGGGATCGAGACGCTCGGGGGCGTGATGACGAGGCTCATCGAGAAGAACACGACGATCCCCGTTCGCAAGAGCGAGATCTTCACGACGGCGGCCGACGGCCAGACAAGCGTGGAGGTCCACGTCCTGCAGGGGGAGCGGGAGATGGCGGGAGCCAACCGTACCCTGGGGAGGTTCCACCTCGAGGGGATCCCGGCGGCGCCGCGCGGCGTCCCCAAGATCGAGGTGACCTTCGACATCGACGCCAACGGCATCCTCCACGTCAACGCGAAGGACACGGCGACCGCCAAGGAACAGAAGATCACGATCACGGCGTCCACCGGGCTCAGCAAGGAGGAGATCGACGGGATGGTAAAGGAAGCCGAAGCGCACGCCTCCGAGGATAAGAAGCGCAAGACCGTCATCGAGGCGCGCAATCACCTCGATTCCCTCGTCTACAACACGGAGAAGACGCTTCGGGAGAACCGGGAGAAGGTGCCCGAGGAGATCGCGACCGAGGTGGAGGCCGCCGTAAACGAGGCGAAAGAGTCGATGAAGTCCGAGGAGGAGACGGAACTCAAACAGGCTGCGGAGAAACTCACGCAACGCTCCCACCGCCTGGCCGAGCACATGTACAAGGAGGCTTCTGCATCCGCCCCCCCGCCAACGCCTGGCGCGGAAGGGGAAAGCGCGGAGGCGGAGAACAAGGAGTCGGGAGAGGAAGTGGTGGACGCCGAGTACGAGGATTCCGCGAAGAAGTAGCACGAGGCGGAAAGCCCGCTCGTATCATGTTAACGAAACCGACGAGACCATACAAACGCATTCCGGCTTCGTGCCGGAGCCGGGAGGAAGGAGGACACACCATGGCACTCATTCATTGGACGGATCCTTTCCGGGATGTTGCGACCCTCCAGGATCGGATGGAACAGATCTTCGGCGATTTTCTCGATCGCGGCAGCAGCGGCGAGGAAGGGTTGGGGACGGGCGTCTGGACGCCCGCAGTGGACATCTATGAGACGAAGGACGCCGTCTGCGTTCGGGCGGAGTTGCCCGGCGTGGACAAGGATGCCGTAAGCGTCGAAGTCAAGGACGGTGTCCTCGCGCTGCGTGGGGAGCGCAAGTTCGAGAAGGAGGTGAAGGAGGAGAACTACCACCGGGTCGAACGGTCCTACGGGACGTTCCACCGCTCCTTCTTGCTGCCTTCCTCTGTCGGCGGGGAGAAGGTCACCGCAAGGATGAAAGACGGGGTGCTCGAGGTAACCCTGCCGAAGAGGGAAGAGGCGAAACCGAAAAAGATAAACATATCAGCGTAACCATTGAATTTCTATTATAATTTCTCCTCGGCTCCATGTGCGGGGCCGGGGAGGGAAAGGAAGGAGACACATGGCGATCGTACGCTGGCTGGACCCGTTCCGCGACCTGTCGGCTATCCAGGAAAGGATGAACCAGATTTTCGAGGATGCCCTTGCCCGCTCCCGCGGGCGGGAAGAGGGGCTCCGGACGGGCATGTGGACCCCCGCCGTCGACATCTACGAGAACAGCGATTTTGTCGTGGTTAAAGCGGAACTCCCCGGCGTGGAGAAGAACCAGATCTCCGTGGAGGTCAAGGACGGCATCCTCTCGCTGCGCGGGGAGCGCAAGTTCGAGAAGGAGGTCAAGGAGGAAAGCTACCACCGGATCGAGCGATCCTACGGGAGTTTCCAGCGTTCCTTTTCGCTGCCGGTTTCCGTCGACCAGGACCAGGTAACCGCCCGGTTCGAGGATGGCGTCCTCGAAGTGAAACTCCCCAAGAAAGAGAAGGCGAAGCCGAAGCAGATCCAGGTGGATGTGAAATAATCGTGGTTTCCGGCGGATTCCCGCCGGAGAGAGCGACCGTATAGGGGATGGCTCCCAGGAAGAACCATTACGAGTTGTTGGGTGTGTCGGAAAACGCAACCTCGGACGAGATCCGGAAGGCGTTCCGGCGGCTGGCGAAGAAGTACCATCCCGATGTGAACCCCGGGGACAAGGAGGCGGAAAGCCGGTTCAAGGAGATCAACGAGGCGCACGAGGTCCTGGACGACAAGAAGAAACGGGCGGAATACGACGCGGTACGAAAAGGAGCCTTTACCGGGGGATTCGGAGGAGGCCCGTTCCGGGGGCAGGGCGGTTTCGATTTCGATCCCGGGGCCTATTCTCGCGGGGAGCATATCGATCTCGGCGACATTTTCGGGGACCTGCTGGGCGGAGGCGGTTTTGCGCACGCCGCCGCCCGGGGGGGCGACCTTACGACGGACCTCTCGGTCGATTTCCTCGACATGGCGAAGGGGTCGGTACAGGAACTTCGATACCGGCGGCCCAAGACGTGTCCAACGTGCCGGGGAACCGGTCGTTCGGGGCGTCGGGGGTGCCCGAAGTGCGGCGGGGCCGGCATGACGGAAGGGGACGAGCGGATCAAGGTCAAGATCCCCGCAGGGGCGCGGAACGGATCCACGATCCGCGTGCCGCGCAAGGGGTCGGCAGGGGTCGGCCCGGGAAGAAGCGGGGACCTCCTCATTCGCCTCCGGATGATCCCCCATCCGTACTTTCGTCGGGAGGAGAGCGATATCCATATCGACGTCCCGGTTACCTATTCCGAGGCGGTAAAAGGGGCTAAGATATCGGTGCCTACGATCGACGGGCAGGTGACGGTGTCGGTTCCGGCGGGTTCGTCGAGCGGCAGAAAGCTTCGGTTGCGTGGTCGGGGCGTCCCGGTACCGGGGACTTCGTCCCGGGGTGACCAGTATGTGGTGTTGCAAGTGGTTGTCCCAAAAGAACAATCCGGGGAGTTCCTGTCGCTTATCGAGCGGCTTGCGGAGTTCGAGGACCCGAATTTGCGGGGTGGGTGGAACTGATTTGGATATAATGGAATCAATACGCATGAGAGGAGGACGAGCAAGCGTATGGCAAACACCATGAAGACGGGTTTCCTGCTGGTTCTTCTTACCGTCCTGTTTGTCGCGGTCGGAAGTTACGTGGGCGGTCAGAGCGGCATGGTCATGGCGTTCGCCTTTGCCGTGCTCATGAACGCGGGAGCCTACTGGTTCTCCGACAAGATCGTTCTCCGGATGTACCGCGCCCGGGAGGTTTCGGAGGCTGAGTCTCCGGATCTGCACGCCATGGTCCACAGGCTCGGAACGGCGGCAGGCGTCCCGATGCCCAAGGTGTACATCCTTCCCTCGGAATCCCCCAATGCCTTCGCCACGGGGAGAAACCCGCAGCACGCCGCAGTTGCCGTGACGCAGGGGATCATGCGGATCCTTACCCCGGACGAACTGGAAGGGGTTCTTGCCCACGAGATGGCCCACGTGAAAAACCGCGATATCCTGATCGGGACGGTTGCCGCGACGCTTGCGGGGGCCATCATGTTGCTGGCGCGGTTCGCCACGTTCGCCGCGATCTTCGGGGGAGGAGGAAGGGACCGGGAAGGGGGCGGCGGAGGGCTGGGTCTCATTGCGATGGCGATTCTCGCCCCGATCGGCGCCATGCTCGTCCAGATGGCGGTGTCCCGATCGCGGGAGTACCTGGCCGACGCGAGCGGAGCAAGGTACTGTGGAAGGCCCGAGGCGCTCGCCCGCGCGCTGGAGAAGATCGCCGGCGCCTCGCGCCGCGTTCCTCTGAAAGCTTCGCCGGCGACCGCCCACATGTTCATCATGAGCCCTTTATCCGGCAAGGGGATGATGTCGCTTTTCAGCACGCACCCGCCCGTGGAGAAGAGGGTGGAGAGGCTGCGTGCGATGCAGGGGGTCGCCTGATGGCTAGTGCGCCGGAAGGCGGGAGAGGAGAGTCGACAACCCCATGATGGAGATCTCGTTCTATCGGGAAAAGCTTTCCGAGTCCGGGCACCGGATGCTGAACACCTCGATCGAGGAGTCGCAGCGCCGACACCACTACTACCTCGGACTCGAGCACCTGTTCATCGCATTCGCCGAGCAGGAGAAAACCCTTTTCCGGGAACTCATGGCGTCCGTGGGGCTTTCCGTCGAGGCGGTGCTCTACTCGGTGAACGAACACTTGAACATCTCCCGCCAGTACCTCGGCGTGGGTCTCAAGGTCCCCCCGGCCACGAAGCAGGTCTTTCGGGTGGCCTGGGAGACGGCACAGAGGAACCGCAGACCCCAGATCGACGCCTCGGATCTCTTCCTCGGGATCTTCCACGAGGTTCATTCGATCCCCGCCCGGATTCTCAAGAACTACGGAGTGGATCCCGCCGTCGCCCTTTCCCGTTTTTCGACCCAGCTGCGCACCCGGGAGGAGAAGGTAGAGGAATTCCGCAAGAAGTACGAGCTTCCCGCCAACCTGCGGACGTTCGGCGTGAACCTGAACCTTCTCGCGCGGGAAGGGAAGATCCCGCCGATCGTGGGGCGGGACCAGGAGATCGACCGGACCATCGAGTACCTCTGCCACAAGGACCGCAGCAACTCGGTGATGATCGTCGGGGACCCGGGCGTCGGGAAGACCGCCCTGGTAGAGGGGCTCGCGATGAGACTGGAGTACGAGCCGCACAGGGTCCCGGAGCGCCTGCGGTCGCACCAGATCGTCAATCTCCAGATGAACACGGTGGTGGCGGGAACGGTCTTCCGCGGGATGTTCGAGGACCGCATCGAGAAGGTCATCTCCGAGGTCAGGGACCGCAGGAACCTGATCCTGTTCATCGACGAGGCGCACACCCTGATCGGGGCCGGCTCCGCGATGGGAGTCCCCTCCGACGCTGCGAACATTTTCAAATCCACGCTCGCCCGGGGGGAGGTCCAGATCATCGGGGCCACCACGGTGACCGAGTTCAAGGAGATCATCCAGGAGGACGAGGCGCTCGCGCGCCGGTTCCGCGTCGTCAAGATCGAGGAGCCTACGGTAGAGGAGACGCGGGACATCCTGTTCGGGCTGAAAGCCAGGCTGGAGACCAATTACGCCGTGGAGATCGAGGACGAGGCGATCGATTTCGCTCTTTCCATGTCCGACCGGTATGCGAGGTCGCTTAGGCTTCCCGACAAGGTCATCAACTGGATCGACACGGCGTGCGTCCGGGTCGAGATCCGCGGGGACGGGGAGAAGACCGTGCGGAGCGGGGATGTCCTCGGGGTGATCTCCGAGGAGACGAAAACCCCCGAAGACATCGTGCAGCGGGACGTTCTCGACCGTTTCCGGGACCTGGAGGAGAAGATCGCCCGGCGTCTGGTCGGACAGCACGAGGCGATCCGGGCCGTGGGGAAGGCGCTGCGGCTGAACAAGGGGCCCCTCAAGGAGAACGTTTTCCGGCCGGACGGCGTGCTGCTGTTCCTCGGCCCTACGGGCGTCGGGAAAACGGAGATGGCGAAGGCGTTCGCGGAGTACCTGTTCGGCGACGAACGCCACATGGTCCGCGTGGACATGTCCGAGTACCGGGACGGGGCCCTGGCCGTGGACAAGCTCATCGGAATGCCTCGCGGCATCGTCGGCTCCGAAAGGGGGGGAATCCTCACCAACCAGGTGCGGGACAATCCCTACACGGTCGTCCTGCTCGACGAGATCGAGAAGGCGGACTCCTACGTGCATAACCTCTTTCTGCAGGTCTTCGACGAGGGATGGCTCACCGACGGCCGCGGCAAGAAGGTGTATTTTTCGGATGCGATCATCATCATGACGAGCAACCTGGGTTCGGAGGAACTCTCGAAATTGACACGCCCCCTGGGATTTGCGTCCGGAGCGGAAGATTTCGAGCCGGTGAAGAAAAGCGTCATCAAGGCGGTCGAGAACCGGTTTGCCCCCGAGTTCATCAACCGCCTCGACGACGTGATCGTCTTTTCGCCTTTGAGCTTCGATGAGGTGAAACGGATCGCGGTGATCTACCTCGAGTCGATCCGGGCGGCGATGGCGGCCTCGGGCAAGACGCTTGCCTTCTCCGACGCCTCTCTCAACGCGCTGGCCGGGGCGGGCTTCAGCGTGAAGTACGGGGCCCGTTTCCTCAAGAGGTTCATCGACGAGAAGGTGAAGATGCCGATTACCCTCAGATGGAGGGAGTCCGATCGCTTCCTGGTCGATGAGGAAGGCGGGGAGGTGGTCGTAATCACAGAGGGGGTGCTCATTTAATGTCCGAACAGGAGAAGAAGGGGTTCAAGGTCGTCGACAAGCGCGGCATGGCGGACGAGGAGAGAGGGAAAGTTGAGGAGGTCTCCCCTGCGAAGCCGGTAGACGATGCAGGGAACCGGGAGTCCCCGGGAGGTGTCCATAGGGAAAAAAGCCCTGGGGACGAGAAATCGCCCGTGGGAGGACCGTCGTTTCTCGATCTCGTGATGTCGCTGCAGATGGGGGCGATGGTCAACCTGGGGATGGTCCAGGCCGGGGACGGCCGACGATCCCCGGTGAATCTCCCGGACGCCAAGGATTCGATCGATCTCCTCGACGTTCTCAAGGAAAAGACGAAGGGGAATCTGACCGAGGAGGAATCGGGCGTTGTCACGGAGGGGCTCTATCACCTCCGGATGGCGTACATGGCGGCTCTCAAGGCGGGGGTTTCCGCACCGAATGCGGGACAGGGGCCGGGAGGGGAGAAGAAGTGATCGGAAAAGGAAAGGTTGTCGTTCTTGTGCTCGCGGCGGTGGCCGCGGGAGTGATCCTGTCGGCGGCGTTGAACCTGTCTCCCCACACCAGCGCGTTCCGGGGGGACAACGTGGAGGAGACCGGCGAGGAGGGGACCGTGAATCCTTCGGGCAAGGTCCTCCCGGTCGAGAGCATTCCCGCCCTCGCGAAGGTGGTGTCTCCTTCGGTCGTGAACATCAGCACGACGCAGGTGGTCCGGTTCCGCAGGCCCCGCACGCGTTCTCCCTTCGGCCGGCAGGACCCGTTCGAGGAGTTCTTCGACAACTTTTTCGGAAACGCCCCCCGGGAACAGAAGCGGAAAAGCCTTGGGTCCGGGTTCATCGTCTCCGATGACGGGTACATCCTGACCAACAACCACGTCGTCCAGAAAGCCGACGAAATCATGGTGACCCTCCTGGACAAGGAGGAGTTGACGGCGGAAGTGGTCGGTACCGATCCCAAGACCGATATCGCCCTCATCAAGATCAAGGTGGGGAAGAAGCTCCCGTTTGTGCATCTCGGGGACTCGGAGGGACTGGATATCGGCGAGTGGGTCGTGGCCATCGGGAACCCATTCGGCCTCGGGCACACCGTCACGGCGGGGATCGTGAGCGCCAAAGGGAGGGTGATCGGATCCGGCCCCTACGACGACTTCATCCAGACCGACGCGTCGATCAACCCCGGAAATTCGGGAGGCCCGCTGTTCAACCTGAAGGGTGAGGTCGTGGGAATCAACACGGCGATTATCCAGGGGGGGCAGGGGATCGGCTTCGCGACCCCCATCCATCTGGCCAAATCGGTCCTCGGCCAGCTGAAGGAGAAGGGCAAGGTCACCCGCGGCTGGCTCGGTGTCTACATCCAGCGGCTCACCCAGGACATGGCGGATACGTTGAACGTGCCGGGGAAGAAGGGCGCCCTGGTGGCCGACGTCACGAAGGATGGGCCGGCGCAGAAGGCGGGTATCCGTTCCGGGGACGTGATCGTCTCCTTCGACGGGAAAGAAGTGGAGGACGAGCACGATCTTCCCCAGATCGTTGCTTCGACGAAACCCGGGAAGAAGGTGACGGTGGTCGTGATCCGCGACGGCAAGGAGGAAAAGATCCCCGTGTCCATTGCGGAGATGGAACCGGAAGCCGGGGCAAGACGCGCCGGCGAGCCGGATCTCTCGAAGGGCCTGGGACTTACGGTCCAGAACATCACGCCGGAAATTGCCCGGCACATGGACGTCGAGAACCGGAAGGGCGTGCTGGTCTCCGCGGTCGAATCCGGAAGCCCGGCGGGCGTTGCAGGCTTCCGCGAAGGGGACATCATCCGGGCGATCAACCGGGTGCCCGTCAAGGATGCCGAGGAGTTCGGTACACAGATCGAGAGGGTCAAGGAGGACAAGACCATCCTGTTCCTGGTGGAGCGGGGCGAGGGGCGAGTCTTCCTTGCGGTGAAGAACCGGTAACTCCGTGGGGGGGGACATTCCTATCTCAAGTTCCATGTTGAGGAGTGTCCCCCCCATTGCAGGAATGTCCCCCCTTACCGAGCTGTAAGAATATTCGATGATCTCTCTGGACAAACTGACAGTGAAATCGCAGGAGGCCCTGCAGGACGCCGTGCGCATCGCCTCGGAGGCGGGACACGCGCAGGTGGAGCCAGAGCATCTCTTCGTCGCCCTGCTCCGGCAGGAGGGGGGCGTGGCGACAGACCTCTTCGCCCGGGTGGGGGTGCAGGGGAAACAACTCCTGTCCGAGGCGAACTCCCTGCTCGGTTCCTTCCCCAAGGTGTCGGGAGCCGTAAGCCGGGGGCTTTCCCCCAGGATGGAGCCGCTGTTCCAGGGGGCTCTCTCCGAGGCGGGCTCGTTCCGGGACGAGTACCTCTCCGCAGAGCACTTCCTCATCGCCATGATCTCCGAACCGGGGGCCGTCGCAGACCTGCTCCGCAGGCACGGCGTGACGCGGGAGGGGTTCCTCACGGCGCTTTCCTCCATCCGGGGGACGCAGCGGGTTACCGATGATCATCCCGAGGCGAAGTACCAGGCGCTCGAAAAGTATTGCCGGGATCTTACCGACCTGGCGCGCCGGGAAAAGCTTGATCCGGTGATCGGGAGAGACGACGAGATCCGGAGGGTGATTCAGGTCCTCTCCCGCCGGACGAAGAACAATCCCGTACTGATCGGAGACCCGGGCGTGGGGAAGACGGCGATCGCCGAGGGACTCGCCCAGCGGGTCGTCTCCGGCGACATCCCCGAGGGGCTGCGGGACAAGCGGGTTCTCGCCCTGGACATGGGGGCGCTGATCGCAGGTGCGAAGTACCGCGGTGAGTTCGAGGACCGGATGAAGGCCGTCCTGAAAGAAATTGCCGCCGCGGAAGGGCAGGTGATCCTCGTGATCGACGAGCTGCATACGCTCGTGGGGGCCGGCAAGGTGGAGGGGGCGATGGACGCCTCCAACATGCTGAAGCCCGCCCTCGCCAGGGGGGAGCTGCGCTGCGTCGGTGCGACCACCCTGGACGAGTACCGAAAATACGTCGAAAAAGACGCGGCGCTGGAGCGGCGGTTCCAGCCCGTGCTCGTGGAGGAGCCGTCCGTCGAGGACACCATCGCGATTCTGCGCGGTCTCAAGGGGAGGTACGAGGTGCACCACGGCGTCCGGATCAAGGATTCGGCTCTGATCGCCGCCGCCACCCTGTCGAACCGGTACATCTCCGACCGGTTCCTCCCCGACAAGGCGATCGACCTGGTGGACGAGGCCGCGTCGAAGCTCAAGATCGAGATCGACTCCGTCCCTACCGAGATCGACGAGGTCGAAAGGAAGATCATACAGCTGGAGATGGAGAAACAGGCCCTTTCGAAGGAGACGGATGCCGCCTCGGGGAGGCGTCTCGCCCGGATCCAGGATGAACTGGCGACGCTTGCGGGGAAGGTGGCGGAGGACCGGTCCCGGTGGGAGGAGGAGAAGAAGGCCATCGCAAGGAGCCGCGAAATCAAGGAGAAGATCGAGCGTGCCCTCTCGGAGATGCAGCGGGCCGAGCGGGAAGGGAACCTCGGGAGGGCCTCGGAGCTCAAGTACGGCGTCATCCCGGCACTGCAGCGGGAAACGGAGGGGCTGAGCGGGGACACTCCTCTCCCGTATTCCGGAGATGAATCAGGAATGTCCCCGGTGAAGGAAACAGGAGTGTCCCCGCCCCCGCACAAGCGGCTCCTGAAAGAAGAGGTGGACGAGGAGGACATCGCCCACGTCGTGTCCCGGTGGACCGGGATCCCGGTGTCGCGGATGGCCGAGGGGGAGATCCAGAAGCTCGTCCGGATGGAGGAACGCCTGGGAGAGCGGGTGGTGGGCCAGGAAGACGCCGTCCGCCTCGTCGCGAACGCCGTCCGGAGAGCCAAGTCGGGCATGAAGGACCCCAGACGCCCCATTGGATCTTTCCTGTTCATGGGGCCCACCGGCGTGGGGAAGACGGAGCTTGCCAGGGCCCTGTCCCAGTTCCTCTTCGACGAGGAGTCGGCGATGGTGCGCCTCGACATGTCCGAGTACATGGAGAAGCACTCCGTGGCACGGATGATCGGGGCCCCGCCCGGGTATGTCGGGTATGAAGAGGGGGGGGCGCTGACCGAGGCGGTGCGCCGGAAGCCGTACACCGTGATCCTCTTCGACGAGGTGGAGAAGGCACACCCCGACGTCTTCCACATCCTTCTTCAGATCCTCGAGGACGGGCGCCTGACCGACGGGAAGGGGAGGACCGTTGATTTCCGGAACACTGTTGTGATTCTCACCTCGAACGTCGGCTCCCACTGGATCCAGGAACTCTCAGGGAAGGGGGAGGATGTTGTCCGGGAGAGGGTCATGGAGGAACTTCGCCGGGAATTCCGCCCCGAGTTCCTGAACCGCCTCGATGAGATCATCCTGTTCCGATCCCTCGGAAAGGAGGAACTGGCGAGAATCATCTCGATCATGCTCCGGGAACTGAACGACCGGCTTGCGGACAGGAAGATCACGGTGACGGTCACCGAACCCGCAAGGGAGAGGCTCGCGGAGATCGGGTACGACCCCACGTACGGGGCGAGGCCGCTGCGCCGTGCCATCCAGAAACACCTCCAGGACCCTCTCGCGCTCCTTCTTCTCAAGGGGGAATTTCGCGAGGGGGATTCCGTCCTGGTCGATGCGGACGCAAACACCGGTTTTACTTTCCGAAAATCGTGAGGGGCGGCTGCATGCCGCGGATGTCTTGACAAAGGGGGAGGCGGAGAGTAGGGTGAAATAAAAACACTGTTTGAAATGGGCAAAGTGTGAACGCATCCTCGGCAGTTTCTTTCCTCGCCCCGGCCAAGCTGAACATCTCCCTCCGGGTTTTCGGGAAACGTCCCGACGGGTTCCACAACATACGATCGGTCATGGTTCCGGTATCCCTCTACGACGAGGTCACCGTGGAGGAAACCTTAGCGGACATCACCGTGGAGGTTTCCGACCCCGCCGTGCCCGGAGACGCGAGGAACAGTTGCCACAGGGCAGCCGTCCTCTTTCGGGACCGGGCGGGCGTCCCGGGAGGGATCCGTATCCGGATCCGCAAGGCCATCCCCCCGGAGGCGGGCCTGGGGGGAGGCAGTTCCGACGCGGCAGCTACGCTCAAGGGCCTGATCGCCCTGACCGGGAAGTCGCTCTCCCCGGAGACGCTTCTCTCCATCGCGGCCGCTGTCGGGGCGGACGTCCCGTTCTTCACGCTTGGGCGCCCGGCCCTCGTGGAGGGGTTCGGAGACGTGCTGACGCCGGTCGAATGGAACGTTCCTTTCTACGCGGTGATCGTCAAACCTCCGTTCGGGCTACCGACGCGGGAAGGGTTCGAAAGGCTGGGGCGGGATGCGGACGACCCTCCCGGGAGGGAGGAGCCCCCTTCTTTTCGGGAGTGGGGTGATCTGGTCTCTGCCGTGGAAAACGATTTCGAGAGCGTCTGGGAGAAAGAACGGCCGGACATTCCGGGCATGAAGAGA